>CAJDVA010000036.1_pt1 | contig 13330 bp, 10 predicted proteins | sample 7391241 | NCBI WGS metagenome assembly CAJDVA01 (sample SAMEA7055678, study PRJEB34461) | soil metagenome | biome: terrestrial ecosystem; feature: Peninsula; material: soil | place: Antarctica | collected 2016
CACGCCGGTGCAAGTTGCTGGCGTGGTGGTGGCCAACGCCACGCTGCACAACGCCGACCAGGTCGCCAGACTCGATGTGCGCGTCGGCGACACGGTGATCGTGCGCCGCGCTGGCGACGTGATCCCCGAGGTCGTGCGTGTCGTGCCCGAACAACGCCCGGCGGACAGCGTGGCGTGGACGATGCCGGCGGTGTGCCCAGTGTGTGCGTCGGCACTGGTGCGCGAAGACGGCGCCAGCGCGTGGCGCTGCTCGGGTGGACTGGTGTGTCTGGCACAACGTAAAGAAGCGCTGATCCACTTTGCCGCGCGCCGCGCGATGGACATTGACGGCTTGGGCGAACGCTATGTCGATGCGCTGGTGGAACTGGATATCGTGCGTACGCCGGCAGATATCTACGCGCTCACCGTCGAACGTTTCGTCGCGATGAAGCAGGCGATTGACGAGCGCAAGCCTGCCCCGGCGAACGCCGGAGGCACTACGCCGGAGACGGTGAAACACGGCAAAGTGGCGACACGCTGGGCGGAGAACCTGGTTGCCGCGATCGACGCCAGCCGCGCCAGCACGCTCGCGCGTTTCCTGTTTGCGCTCGGCATCATGCACATTGGCGAGAGCACGGCCAAGGCGCTGGCGGCATGGTTTGGCCAGTTGGCCATCGTGCGCGTCGCCCCGGCGGCGTTGTTGCGTGTATTGCCTGATGTGGGCGATGCGGTCGCACGTTCGATCGCTGCATTCTTTGCGCAGCCGGGCAATCAGCACGCCGTGGATGCCTTGCTGCAAGCCGGGGTGCGGTGCACCGACGAAACCACGCCATCACCGCGGCTGCTCGGGCGGCTGGACCTGAGTGTGCTGCTTGCTGGTCGGTCAGTACGTCAGCTCAGCGCCGCACGTGCGGCCCTGCTCACACCGCGCTATCCGACTGTTGATGCGTTGCTCGCTGCCGGCTCGGCGCAGTGGGTTGATGCGGGGTTGCCAGCTGCGGCGGCGGCGAACCTGCAAGCGTTCCTCGCTGACGCCGACAACCTTGAAGCCATGCCCACGCTCACACGTGATGAAGCCAAGGCTCGACTGGAGGCGCTCGGTGCGAAAGTGTCCGGCTCGGTATCGAAGAAGACCAACGTGGTCGTGGCTGGCGCGGAGGCTGGATCCAAGCTCGCCAAGGCGCATGAGTTGGGCGTAGCCGTGTGGGACGAAGCGCGATTGCTGGCACTGCTGGCGGAGCATTCGGCGTGAAGAGCCTCCCTCTCACCCCAACCCTCTCCCCCGGCGCTGCCAGGGGAGAGGGAATTTCGGATTGCTGGCTCATGGTGACTTTCCCCGGCGTCATTGGGAAAAGGGAAGTTGCAGCCGGCCGGAATTTGGCCTGGTTCGGCGCGGGTCGGAGAGCAGCGGACCGCGCGCTTCTGGCTCGCTCTCCCCCCACAAAGCCGGGGGAGAGGGTTGGGGTGAGGGGGCTGCTTTCTCACGGAGACCTTTGAGGCATGGAACGCGCCCGTCAACTCCGCCGCGACCAAACCGATGCCGAGCGCAAGCTGTGGTCGCGACTGCGCGCCGCCCAACTTGGCGTGAAGTTTCGCCGTCAGCATCCAGTAGCGGGGTATTACGCCGACCTCTGTTGCGTCGAGCACCGACTGGTTGTCGAGCTTGATGGCGGCCAACATGTGGATCAACGAGTGCGTGATGCGCAGCGCACACAGAATTTGCAGGCGGCGGGCTTTCGCGTGCTGCGGTTTTGGAATGACGATGTCTTGCTGCACACGGATGATGTGCTTGAGGCCATCGTGCGGGCTTTGCGTGAAAAGCTTCCCCCTCACCCCGACCCTCTCCCCTCGCGGCGCCGGGGGAGAGGGAGTCGCGAGTCCGGTGCCTCAAGCCCGATCTTCCCCGGCACAGCCGGGGGAGAGGGCCAGGGTGAGGGTGAGGGGGTGTTTTACTCATTGCACCTGCGTGCGGCACTGTATCAACTCATTCGCACGTTCTTCATCGAACGCAACGTGCTCGAAGTGGAAACGCCGATCTTGTCCGCCGCTGGCAACACCGAGCCGAACATTGACAGTTTCAGCACCGTGTTCAGTGGTCACGTCGATGCGGGTGCGCGCGAGCGCTGGTTGCGTACGTCGCCGGAGTATCCGCTGAAACGTCTGCTGGCTGCCGGCGTGGGCGATTGTTACGAGCTGGGCCGGGTGTTTCGCAATGGCGAGGCGGGCGGCCGACACAATCCCGAATTCAGCATGCTGGAGTGGTATCGCGTGGGCTGGGATCATCGTCAGCTCATGCAGGAAACCATCGCGCTGGTCGAGTCCGCGCTCGCGCTGGTACAGCGTCGGGCGACGGTGCATATCGTCAGTTATCGGCAGTTGTTTCTGGAGGGGCTGGATCTCGACCCGCTGCTGGCGCCGCTCGGCGATTTGCGTGCGCCACTGGTCGCGCAACACATCGACCCGCAGGGGCTGACGCGCGATGACTGGCTTGATTTGCTGATCACGCACCGATTGCAGCCCGACTTTGCGCGCGACTGCATGACGGTGATCTATGACTATCCAGTCAGTCAGTGTGCGCTGGCGCGCATCCGCCCCGGCGAGCCGCCGCGCGCAGAGCGCTTCGAGTTGTACCTGGGGCCGCTGGAGCTGGCCAATGGCTATCACGAGTTGAACGATGCGCGCGAGCAGCGCCAGCGCTTCGAGCGTGACAACCAGCGCCGCGCTGAACGCGGGGCGCGACAGCTGCCGCTGGACGAATCGCTGCTGGCGGTGCTGGACGCGTTACCCGATTGTGCCGGCGTCGCACTTGGCGTCGAGCGTTTGCTGATGTGCATGGCCGACACGGACGCCATTGCCGATGTGCTGGCATTTCCGTTTTCTGCCGCTTGAGCGCTTGGGTAACGTCTGAACAAGCTCCAAGCCGTCGTTCCGGCGAACGCCGGAACCCAGTGCCTTCCTGGACTTGCCGAGTCGCGGGATCCCAGCCCCACCAGTTCCGCTGTTGAAGAGCGCTTCGCTGGAATGACGACTTGTTCAGGCGTTCCCTGGCGTCGTCAGCGCGGGCCGTGCGGTGGCCTCGCCAGGGCTGTTCAGAACTCCAGCTCTTGCGCTGCGCACAAATAGTCCACCAGCGACGCCGAGCGTTTGAACGTGGCCATGGTCCACGTCAGCAGGTGATCCGAGCAGGCAAGCTCCTCGGTGAAGCTGGCCGATGCCACGAAGCTCTTGCGCTTCAGGTCGTCAATCAGTTCGTGTGTCGGATCGTATCCACGCGGCGCGCGCACGAGTGATTCGCCGCCCAGCTGCAGGTGTTCGCGGAACGCCTTGCTGCGGGTCGCGCGTTTCCATGCCGCCGGGTTGTCGACGATGAATCCGCGCACATGCTTCAACGCGTCCGGTTCCGGGTGCCACATGCCGCCGCCGGCGAAACAGTCGCCCGGCTGGATATGCAGATAGAACGAGGGCGCCTCGATCTCGCGTCGGCGTTCGTGTGCAAAACGTGCGCCTTGCCACGGCTTGTACGGCAGTTTGCTGTGCGAGTAACGCGTGTCGCGATAGATGCGAAACAGCGAGCCGCCGTTCTTGCGTGGATCAGCCTGGTAGTGCGCGCTGATGGTCTGTAGCGGCGCGTGCAGGTCGCTGATGAGCTGCAGAAACGGCTCGCGCACATGACGCTCGTAGTCAGCCTTGTGCGTGTGAAACCACTCGCGTTCGTTGTGCCGATCCAATGCGCGCAGGAAGCGAAACGTGGCAGGGGTGAAGTAGGTTGTGTGCATGCTCGTCCGGTGCGAAGGGTGGCTCGGAACGGCGCTGTCAATGCACCCGGCTGACGCCGTCTGCAACGGTGCGCCTGTGCTGCCGGCTTCGGCCGCAATGCTCGTGGTTGCTGGGGAAACTGTAGCGCGGAGCGACGCGTCGTGGCTGAGACCGCTTTCACGACTGCGATTTGTCTGGCAATGCCGTACGACTGAACCGCTTCCACAACAGCAGCTGGTCGACATGCTTTTTGCAGGCTCTGCCGGACAGGGCAGGCACCGCCCGCTGGGCCTTTTGGTTAAACCCCAGCGGCTGAGCAGCTGTGTATCTGGAACGATCTGGCAGTGACCCTTATGCCTGCGTTAGCGCACGCGGCCGTCGCCGCGAAACTACAGGATCGCCAGCACGGCTTCCGGTGGCCGGCCGATGGCGGCCTTGCCGTTGGCGACGACGATCGGGCGCTCGATCAGCTTCGGGTGCATGACCATCGCCGCGATCAGCGCCGCATCGTCGAGTGCCGGATCATCCAGTCCGAGCGACTGGTATTCCGTCTCGCCATGACGCAGCAACTGGCGTGCGGACATGCCCAGTTGCTTCAGCAACACGGTGAGTTCCGCGGCCGTGGGCGGTGTGTCGAGGTAGTTGATCACCTTGATCGGCTCGCCGCGCTGTTCCAGCAGCGCCAGCGTGGCGCGTGACTTGGAACAGCGGTTGTTGTGGTAAATGCGAATCACGCTGGCACCTGCAGTGTTGTGCGCCAAGCCACCGCTCAGCGATTGCCCGAGCGGTTGCCGCCGCGACCTGGGGGCCTGCCGCCGGCTGGTCCGCTGCGACCTTGCGGCCGTGCACCACCGCTTTGTGAGCGGTTGCCACCTTGGCCTTGTGGACGACCGGCGCCTTGTGGGCGGTTGCCGCCCTGTCCCTGGCGTGGGCCCTGGCCAGGTCCGCGGCCGCTGCCGGGTGCCTGATTGCCGTGTGCGCGGTTGCCTTGCCCCTGACCTTGTGCGCGGCCGCCTTGAACTGGCCAGCCACCCGGCGCGCGATTGCTGTTTCCGCGCGCATCGCCACCAGAGCTGGCATACGGGTTGGCGTTGGCGTGGTGCTCGCCGCCAGCGCGCGCGCCAGATGGCTTGCCACCACCGGCGCGGCGATTGCCCATCGGACTGCCAGCGGTGTTGCCGCGTGGCGCCCCAGAGCGACCGCTGCCGTCGCGGTTTTCGCCGGCGAACCATGTGCGCACCGAAGGCAATTCCTGCCCCGGTGCCACGCGCCGCCCACGGCCCGCAGGACGTGCACCACCGGGATGGGCGACATTGCCGTTCACTTCCCTGCCCGGAGGACGTGCGAGGCGTTTGCGCCCGCGCGCTGGTTCTTCGCGAATCCGATCGTAGGCGCGCAGTTCGCGGCCTTCGTCTTGCGCACTGGTCCACGCGGTGCCGCTGCTGCTTTCGGGCCGGTATTCGGTGACGCTGCGATTGGCACGGCGCTGATGCAGTACCGGACTCAGAGTGAGCACGGGTTGCGGGATGCCCAGTCCGGTGGTTTCGCGCAATTGCTTGATCGTGGCGGCATCGAGCGGCTCGCAGTCACCGCGACGCAACGTGCGTGGCAGTTCGATCTGGCCGTAACGAATGCGCTTGAGGCGGCTGACCAGAAAGCCTTGTGAATCCCACAAACGACGGACTTCGCGGTTGCGCCCCTCGCGGATGACCACACGGAACCAGCTATGACTGCCGCCACGACTGATTACCGCGATTTCGTCGAAGCGTGCTGCGCCATCTTCCAGCTCCACGCCGGCTTTCAGGTGTTCCAGGACTTCGTCAGGCACTTCGCCGTGCACGCGGCACAGGTATTCGCGTTCCAGCCCGCTCTTGGGGTGCATCAGCGCATTGGCCAGCTCGCCGTCGGTGGTGAGCAGCAGCAAGCCGGTGGTGTTGATGTCCAGCCGGCCCACCGCGACCCAGCGTGCGCCTTGCAAGTGCGGCAGCTGCTCGAACACGGTGGGACGCCCTTCCGGGTCATCGCGCGTGGTCAGCACGCCTTCCGGCTTGTGATAGATCAGCACTTCGGTGTCATCGCGGCTGTCGGTGGCGACGACAAACTGTTTGCCGTCAAGCACGACGCGATCGCCGGCATGCACACTGGTGCCGATTTCGGCGGGGCTGCCATTGAGCTCCACTTCGCCGGCCTGAATGCGTTGCTCCAGCATGCGGCGCGAGCCGAGGCCGGCGTTGGCCAGCACCTTGTGCAGGCGTTCTTCGAGCGCCGGCGCATCGGTGACGCGTGCGTCGCGTTTCAGGGATAGAACGGATTTTTGCGGCGCAGTCATGCGCGGTACTCCTCAGGGTCTTGCTCGGCGGCGTCGAGATCGACGTCCGCGGCAGGGTTTGCTGCCTCGTCGGCAGTGGTGTGGGATGTCTCGACAGGCACGCTGGCGCGCGTGTCGGCTGCGGGTGGTGTGGCGGTTGCGTCGTCGCTGGGTGGTGACGCAACGTCGTTGTTGTCGGTCGCCCGCGTGACTCGGGTGACGAACGCGACGGCTGTCGTTAGGTCGCGCGTGTCGGTATCGACGTCGCCCGGTTCGTTGTCCGCGTCCGGGTCGATCGGCAGGTCGCGTGCGACGTAAACCGGCAGGGCAGGTTGTTCCAGACGCAGCTGCGGGTCTTCCATGTCGCGGATTTCCGACAGTGGCGGCAGCTGGTCCAGTGATTTCAGATTGAAGTAATCGAGAAATGCGCGCGTGGTGCCAAACAGCGCCGGTTTGCCGGGCATGTCGCGGTAACCAACTACGCGAATCCACTCGCGCTCCTCCATCGTCTTGATCATGTTGGAGGACACGACCACGCCGCGGATCTGTTCGATCTCCGGGCGCGTGATGGGCTGGCGGTAAGCGATCAAGGCGAGCGTTTCCAGCAGGGCACGAGAATAGCGGCTGGGACGCTCGGTCCACATGCGCGAAATCCACGGATGGATGTCCTGACGCACCTGATAGCGAAAGCCCGAGGCAACCTCCTTCAGCTCGACACCGCGGTCCGCACAATCGCCAGCCAATACTTCCAGTGCCTTGGCAATCTGGCCGTGATCGACCTCATCGGCGTCGGTGAACAGATCGCCAAGCTGCAACACGGTCAGCGGCTGAGTGGAGGCCAGCAAGGCGGCCTCGATAATGGGTTTGAGTTGCTCGATCTGCATGACCTGAAAGGATGCCGATTCAGTGAAGAGTGATCACGGCGTTGCCGCGTCCGCGAATGGTGATGGTTCAACTTCCGGTGCGTCGCGTCGGTCGGCGTCTGCCGGTTCGTCGCTGTGGCCGACTTTTGCCCGCAGGTAAATAGCCGCGCCCGGTGCTTCCTGAACAATTTCCACCAGCATTTCCTTGGCCAGCTCCAGCATCGCCAGAAACGTCACGACGATGCCCATGCGGCCTTCGCTGGTATCGAACAAGCTGTCGAAACGTTGAAACGCTACCGCCTCCAGCCGGCTCAACAGCTCACCCATGCGCTGGCGCACGCTGAGTGCTTCGCGCCGCACCGCGTGATGTTCAAACAACTCCGCGCGGTTCAATACTTCTTTCAACGCCAGCAGAAGTTCCGTCAACTCCATCGGCGGTGGCAGCTTGATCACGTTGTGCTCGCCCACTTCGGCATGCACGACGACGGTGTCACGCTCAAGCCGGGGCAGGGTGTCGATTTCTTCTGCCGCGCGCTTGAAGCGTTCGTACTCCTGCAAACGACGCACCAGCTCGGCGCGCGGGTCGTCCTCCAGACCTTCTTCAAGCGGTGGCCGCGGCAACAGCAGGCGCGACTTGATCTCGGCCAGAATCGCGGCCATCAACAAATACTCTGCGGCCAGTTCGAGCCGCATCACATCGTGCATCAGCTCGATGTACGTCATGTACTGCCGCGTGATCTCGGCGACCGGGATGTCCAGAATGTCCAGGTTCTGCCGGCGGATCAGGTACAGCAGCAAGTCCAACGGGCCCTCGAACGATTCAAGGATCACCTCCAACGCATCCGGCGGGATATACAAATCCTGCGGCATCTGCAGCAACGGTTCGCCGCGCACGATGGCCAACGGCATCTCTTGCTGCTGCGGTATGGCCGCAAACGCGCCCTGCGAATCGGCGACCAGGCTGTGCGGCTCGGCTGGCTCAGTGCTCATCAATGCATATCGGTAGGCCGCGACTCGCGGCTGGCAGTGCGTTCAACACGGTTCGGAGTCATCTGGCGACGCAACCCGCCGGATGTCCGCATTCGAAACGCGGCTTGATCAGGCGGCGTCTCAGGTCCCAGCATTTCTGATACATGTCGCGGCGCTATCGACGAGACGCTGGCAGATGAACATGCGGCATGTCGACGGACAGCGCTGCGTTGCCTGAACCGCATCCCCTTGCCGCCATGGAACCCTGTCTGGCTCCCGACCATCGCATACCGCGAGTCGTTGACGACGCGCGAGCTTGTCACGGCGGTTCATTGGTTCGGTTCAAAAGCGTGACTGGGCGAGTCACCAGACGCCGCAACCTGTCGGCAGGCACTCTGCTTCACACCACGCGCAGGAGGTAGAGTAGCCGCTGCCTGGGGACAAGTCCAGCTGCGGAAGAGTGACGGGCCTGAGTCATCAGCTGGTCCGTCGTGCGCATCGCGATGCCGGCGGTGTGCTGCAGAGTCGCAGGACTCTGCAGCACATACCATGCGTGGCTGCATGTGACCCACCGCGTCTGTCCGACCGCGTCATGGGGAAGCATGGCGGTCCCGCGGCGGCACCGCGTTTTGTGGTTTTGCACGCATGTTTGCGGCAACTTTTTCTTCGGCGGCGGGTTGTGGGTTCATGCTGGTTGACCGGGCATCACGTCGTGTTTGACTTGGGCGCAACAAGGTGCGCGTTTGGTGGTCAGGTACAGTTTGGCGGCCAATCGCGCCGGCGCCCGCCGCCGACAACGGGTAGTGGGTTATCGCGTGGCACGCAGTTTGCTTGAGTAGCTATGAGGCAAGCACAATGCAGCTTGCCGCCGGGTCTGTTGCATGATGCGCACGCAAACATCCGCGTCCCTGATTTGCAGCGATCCGTGCGGGAGCCACGCGCGATGATGTGGTGCGACTATTTTGCAATCGGATGTCGAGCGAGCTGGACAGCAAGGGCACCGAGCCATGGGTGGAATGACGATGACGACTGACACAAATGGACATGACCCTGCAGGGATCGAGCGTTTGCGCCCGGCTCGCATGCAGATTGAAACCACGGTATTGATGAGCCGTGGTGGCGAATCGCATCCGACCGAATTGGTGGACATTTCGGCAACCGGGGCGATGCTGATGCGCCCTCTGGGATGGGCCGGTGAGCTGAGCCAGAGTTGGATGCTGGACATGATTTTCGGGCGTGACCTGCACATTCATCTTGAAGCGGCGGTTGCGCGCGTGTCGGAGCACCACATCGGTTTCAGCTATCAGAGCATTCCCGAGGACAAGCAGGTGCCGTTGTGGAACCTGCTTGGCGGGTATGCCGATATTCTCGAGTACTGGGACGACTGAGACAGCCGTTGCCGCCAGCGTGCGGCTGGCGGCAACGTTTCATGCCGAAGGTTTTTTCTCGTCACGCAGTTCACGGCGCAGAATTTTGCCAACGTTGCTTTTGGGCAGACTGTCGCGGAACTCGATGTACTTGGGGCGCTTGTAGCCGGTAAGTTTGTCGTGGCAGAACTGCTTGAGCGCTTCCGCAGTGAGTGTCGGGTCCTTGCGCACCACAAACAGCTTCACCACTTCGCCGGAATGCTCGTCGGGAACGCCGACCGCTGCCACTTCGAGCACGCCGGGGTGCTCCATCACCGCATCTTCGACCTCGTTCGGATACACGTTGAAGCCGGACACCAGGATCATGTCCTTCTTGCGGTCGACGATGTAGAAGTAGCCGTCCGCGTCCATCCTGGCAATGTCGCCGGTGTGCAGCCAGCCATTGGCGTCAATCACCTTGGCCGTTTCATCCGGGCGCTGCCAGTAGCCTTTCATCACCTGCGGGCCGCGTACCATCAGCTCGCCGATCTCACCGGCTGGCAGCGGCTGGCCTTCTTCCGACCAGATCGCCACGTCGGTGGACGGTACCGGCAGACCGATAGAACCGTTGTATTGCGCCAGGTCCAGCGGGTTGATGCATACCGCAGGCGAGGTTTCGGTCAAGCCATAGGCTTCGGCCAAGGTGCTACCCGTAACCTTTTTCCAGCGATCGGCCACCGCACGCTGTACCGCCATGCCGCCGCCCAGGGTCATGTGCACGTTGGAAAAGTCCAGTTCGGCGAATCCTGGTGTGTTGAGCAGGCCGTTGAACAAGGTGTTGACGCCCGTGATCGCGGTGAACCGTGACTGCTTCAGCTCCTTGACGAAGCCGGGCATGTCACGCGGGTTGGTGACCAGCCAGTTCAAGCCGCCCAGACGCGTGAACACAAACGCGTTCGCCGTCAGCGAAAAAATGTGGTACAGCGGCAGCGCGGTGATGATGACTTCCTCGCCGGGCTTGATCCGTTCGGTGCCGATCCAGGCTCCCGCCTGCAGCATGTTCGCGATCATGTTGCCGTGAGTGAGCATCGCGCCCTTGGCAACGCCGGTGGTACCACCGGTGTATTGCAGGAACGCCGTGTCGTCGTGGGTCAGGGTGACCGGCGGGACTTCGTGTGCCGCACCAAGCGCCAGTGCCTTGCGAAAGCGCACGGCCTGCGGCAGATGGAAGGCAGGCACCATCTTCTTGACGTGCTTGAGGACGAAGTTGACCAGCGCACCCTTGGGGAAGCCCAGCAGATCGCCGAGGCCGGTGGTGATGATGTGCTGCACCTTGGTGTCGGCGACAACCTGTTCCAGCGTTGCGGCGAAATTGTCCAGCACGACGATTGCCTTGACGTCAGCGTCCTCCAGCTGGTGCCTGAGTTCGCGCGCGGTGTACATCGGGTTGGCGTTGACCACGATCAGCCCTGCGCGCAGGGCGCCGAACAACGCGATCGGATATTGCAGCACGTTCGGCATCATGATCGCGATGCGGTCGCCCTTGCCGAGCTTGAGCACGCCAGTGAGGTAGCCGGCGAACTGGCGGCTCATGCTGTCGATCTGTCCGTAGCTGAGCCGTCGTCCGAAGTTGGCAAACGCCGGGCGATCGCGGAAGCGCGCAAACGCTTCCTCCAGCATGGCGGGTACCGACGCATACTGGTTGATGTCAATCTGCTCGGGTACGCCTGCTGGGTAGTGGTCCAGCCAAGGACGTTCAATGCTCATGCCTGGGTTCCCTCGTTTTGTCGGTGACTGTGGATCGATGACGGTTCCTGAGGTTTGTTGCGGTTGGAAGGGTGGAGGCAGCGCATCCGCGTGCATGGTGCGGATCTCCGCCGGCCGTTGGCCCGCGCAATGATTCTGCAGCCACGGGCCGTCAAACCCTGCTGCTCGCGCGCTGCGTTTCTCGTCTTGCCCCAACAAGCCCGTCGGACTCCTGGATAATCGCAGCATCCATCATGGATCATGCGTTGCTGCTCGTGTGTCCGTGCATTTGAACATACGCCTGCGTATAGCGGCAAGCCGCAGCGCAGCGAGGTCCGCCTGTGATTCAATGGCAAAAACGTTTTTGTCTGGTGACCTTCGTCGCGTTGCTGGCGTTGACGGCGTTGATGCTTTCGGCGTGCCGCCACACGCCGGACGAGGCTCAGGTGCGCGACGCGATTGCATCGAGTGCGCACGCAGCCGCAGCGGGCGCAGCCGGCGACGTGAGCGCAGCACTCAGCGACGATTTCGAAGGCAACGCGGGCGCGCTGGATCGGCGTGCGTTGAGCAACATGGTCAGGCTCATGGCGCTGCGTGGCGAGCACATTCATGCAACGTTGGGACCTGTCGCGATCGAACTTCGCGGCGAGCGCATGGTGGCCACCTTTACGGTCACGTTGCGCAGCGGTAGCCGACTGCTGCCTGAGCAGATGGGTGTGTATCGAGTCGAATCAGCGTGGCGCAAGGATGATGGCAAGTGGCGCTGTTATACGGCGACCTGGAAGCATGTGCTGTGACAGCTGTGGTGATCCCGGATAAAAAACCGCCCCGGATTCCGGGGCGGTTTTGCAGCAACGCCGGGTTGGCGGCTGACTCAGGCCGCTTTCTTGCCGGCCAGTTGACGCAGCACGTATTGCAGAATGCCGCCGTGACGGAAGAAGTCGCGCTCCTTCGGCGTCAACAGCATCACGTGCACCGTGAACTGCTTGTTGCTGCCGTCGGCGGCGGTGGCCACGATCGTTGCCTGTTTTGACTTGCCATCGTCCAGCCCGGTGATGGCGAAGACTTCGTTGCCGGTCAGGCCCAGCGTCTTGGCGTTTTCGCCAGCCTTGAACTGCAGCGGCAACACGCCCATGCCAACCAGGTTGGAACGATGAATACGCTCGAAGCTCTCGGCAATCACGGCCTTGATGCCCAGCAACAACGTGCCCTTGGCCGCCCAGTCACGCGACGAACCCGTGCCGTATTCCTTGCCGGCGATGACTAGCAGTGGCGTGCCCTCGGCTTTGTACTTCATGGCGGCATCGTACATGGCCATCTGCTCGCCGCTGGGGATGTGGCGGGTGAAACCACCCTCCACGCCATCCAGCAATTGGTTCTTGATGCGGATGTTGGCAAACGTGCCGCGCACCATCACGTCGTCGTTGCCGCGGCGTGAGCCGTAGGAGTTGAACTCCAGCGGCTTGACGCCACGGCTGATCAGGAAGCGGCCGGCGGGTGAATCTTTCTTGATCGCGCCAGCTGGCGAGATGTGGTCGGTGGTGATCGAGTCACCGAACAGGCCGATGCAACGTGCCCCGTGAATGTCCTCAACCCGCGGCATGGCCATCGTCATGCCGTCAAAGTACGGCGGATTCTTGATGTAGGTGGAATCCTTGTCCCACGCATACAGGTCGCCGTCGGGCGAGGCGATCGAGTTCCAGCGCTCGTCACCCTTGAACACATTCGCGTAGTTTTTCTTGAACATGTCGGCAGTTACCGCGCCAGCCATCAGGTCGCTGATTTCCTTGTTGGACGGCCAGACGTCTTTCAGGTAGACGTCCTTGCCGTCGCTACCTTGGCCCAACGGTTGGGTAGTGAGGTCGACATCGAGGGAGCCGGCCAGCGCGTAAGCGACCACCAGTGGCGGCGAGGCGAGGTAGTTCATCTTGACTTCGGCGTGGATGCGGCCTTCAAAGTTGCGGTTGCCGGAAAGCACCGCAGCCACGGTGAGATCACCGGCGGTAACTGCTGCGCTCACTTCCTCCGGCAGCGGGCCGGAGTTGCCAATGCAGGTGGTGCAGCCATAGCCGACCACATAGAAGCCGAGCTTTTCCAGCTCAACGAGCAAGCCGGTTTTTTCCAGATAATTGGTGACGACCTTGGAGCCGGGTGCCAGCGAGGTCTTTACCCACGGCTTGGTCTTCAAGCCCTTGGCGGCGGCTTTCTTGGCCAGCAGGCCGGCGGCCAGCATCACCGCGGGATTGGACGTGTTGGTGCAGGAGGTGATCGCGGCAATCACCACGGCGCCGTCCTCGACGTCAAACTCCTGACCGTTGCGCACGACGTGCTGGCGATGCGTCGCCTCGCTCACGTCATGACCC
>CAJDVA010000063.1_pt1 | contig 13079 bp, 13 predicted proteins | sample 7391241 | NCBI WGS metagenome assembly CAJDVA01 (sample SAMEA7055678, study PRJEB34461) | soil metagenome | biome: terrestrial ecosystem; feature: Peninsula; material: soil | place: Antarctica | collected 2016
TCCACGTATGGCGCGCGCTTCAAAATTTCCGCGCCTTCCTGCGACGCGACGCAACCGGCAACACCGATCAGCACCGGCTTGTCGCCCTGTTTCAGTTCCTTCCAGCGACCGAGCTGACTGAACACCTTCTCCTGCGCTTTCTCGCGGATGGCGCAGGTGTTGATCAGGATGACGTCCGCCTCGGCTTCATCCAGCGTCAGTTCCATGCCGTGCGACGCTTTCAGCACGTCAGCCATCTTGGCCGAGTCGTACTCGTTCATCTGGCAGCCGTGGGTCTTGATGAATAGCTTGCCGCTCATGGCGTGCGCACCGTGATCTGAGGGTTGTGTTGAACCGCGCAGTTTACCCGCGCGGCCGCAGAGTGACCAGCTGATCGGCAAGATGATCAAGCACTTGCAGCGCTTGGTGGCGCAGTCCGGGCGGCGTGCCGACGTTTGTCGCGCTGGTGGCGAGGCAGTGCCAGGGTCAGTGCGCGCCGGGCGCTTCAGAAGCGGTCCCGGCCGGCACCGGGACGACGATTCGATACGCGATGGTGGCACTGCCGTGTTCACCCGGTGCGGGAGCGGCGCACGGAATGACCAACGCCCCCTTGGCGTGAGCCGCGCATGGCGGCACACTGCGCGCATGTTCGACGTCGCAGGCCACCGGGGAAGCGTCGATCCATCGACCGGGAGCTTCCCTGTTTGCACGATCCTGTACGGGGTCGCGCTGATCTGTGTGCTGGCGTTCGGGTTGCTCGGTGTTACGCGCGTGCAGGCGGGCACGTTGTATCGCTGCGTTGGTACCACCGGGGAAGTGGCCTACAGCAGCAGCGCGGTGGGCTATCACGATTGCAAAAAGGTCAGCAGCTTTGGCGCGACTGCGCCGCGACGCAAACCCGTGCAGCCAGCGGCGCGGGTCACGCTGACGCAAGTGAGCGGCACCGCCGCGACCACGGCCCGCAATCTGGGCGCTGATGGTGCGCAGCCGACCACGCTGGCGCACGCTCAAGGTAACGTGCAAACCGATGCTCGCGCGGTCGCGGTCGCGCAGGTGCAGCGCGTGTCGCTTGCCGCTGCGCATGGCGCAGTGGCGACGGATGCGAAACCCGCGTTGTCGCCGCCGGTTGCGGGCGTTCCGGGCCGGTGGAGTTACCGTCAGTCGACTGTCGAATTGACACCCGCGGCGTCGATGCCCCCGCGGGCGGCCGGATCGGGCGAACGGCCGCGCGTTTTGCAGGGTTCCGTCTATCGCATCGTGCGCGTCGATGGCAGCGTGGAGTACACCAACCTGCGCCCGCCCGCGGGCGCCAAGGGGCCTGCGGTCACCATGCTCTTCAGCTACATCGCGACTTGTGTGGCGTGTGATCTGCACTCACCGGTCCGCTGGGGCAGCGTCTCGCTCAACCTCACCGCTTACGCGGACACGATCCGCGCCGCGAGCGTTGAATATGGTGTCGACGAGGCGTTTTTGCGCGCGATCATTCACGCCGAGAGCGCGTTCAACCCGCGCGCGCTGTCGATCAAGGGTGCCCAGGGGCTGATGCAGTTGATGCCCGGCACGGCCAGCGACATGGGTGTGCTGGACGCATTCAACACCGAGCAGAACATCCGCGGCGGCGCACGTTATCTCGGTCTGCTGCTGCACGATTTCAGCGGCAACGAACGGTTCGCTGCAGCTGCCTATAACGCTGGCCCGGGGGCGGTGCAGCGCTACAGCGGCGTACCGCCGTACGCGGAAACCATGGTCTACGTGGAACGTGTGGGCACGCTGCGCAAGCGCTACGGCGAGGCGATCCACCCGCCGCTGGCGGCGCGGGCACAGGTGACGCCAGCCATCCGCATGTAGTTGGGTGTCGTGCCGGGGAAAGGGATCTGACCCGAATGGCACTTACTTGAGCTCGTCATCCTCGCGAAAGCGAGGATCCAGTGCCTTTCTTGGTCCTTAAAAGGGCCGAAGTCGCTGGATTCCTGCTTTTGCAGGAATGACGGTAGTAGGGCCTGGCACTTCTTGAGCAAGTGCCATTTGGAGCTGACCCTTCAGCCGTGCGGCGCAGTACTGCTCATCGGTGGGCGACGCGCAAGCGTGACTTCAAGATGGAACGGGCTGCCGTTGCGCAGACCGGACACGACGACCTTGGTGCCGGGCTTGAGCGCTGCCTCGTCGCGGCGCAGATCAGCCGGCCCGACAATATCGTGGTTGCCGATACGCAACACGATGTCACGCGGCAGGAGGCCGGCCTGTGCGGCCGGGCCGCCTGGATAGACATCGGTTATTTGCGCACCACGCGCGGCTGCGGGCAGGCCGCTGTTGGCCGGCAATGGCACGAACGCATAGTCCGCACCCATCCAGCCGCGCACGACGTGGCCGGTGGCAATGATCTCGTCCAGCACTTTGCGCGCGACACCGACCGGGATCGCAAAGCCGATGCCTTCGGCGCCCGCGGCCTTGCCGATCAGCAGCGTGTTGATGCCCACCAGCTCGCCTGCGGTGTTGACCAGCGCACCGCCGGAGTTGCCCAGGTTGATCGCCGCATCGGTCTGGATGAAATCCTCCGCGCTGGCGTTGTTCAACTGGCGGCCGACCGCGCTGACGATGCCCATGGTCACGGTCTGGTTGAGGCCGAGCGGGTTGCCGATGGCGAGCACGACATCACCGGCGCGCAGCGCGGGCTGGTCGGCCATGTGGATGGCGGGCAGGTTGCTGGCATCGATCCTCAGCACCGCCAGATCGGTCTCCTCGTCGGCGCCAACCAGCGTCGCCTTGGCGATGCGCCCGTCGTACAACAGTACCTGGATGTCGGCCGCGCGCGCGATCACGTGGTTGTTGGTCAGCACGTAGTCCTGCGTTTGCGCGCGCACGATGACGCCTGAACCCAGCGTCTGCTCGCGATGTTGATAGGTGGTGGGCGTGCCGCCGAAAAGTTGTTGCAGCAGGGGATCGTCGTACATGCGCAGGGCTTGTTCGGTGACGATCTTGTTGGCGTAGATGTTCACCACTGATGGCGCGGCGAGCGCCACCGCGTCGGCATACGAGACCGGGCCGCTGCCCACCTGTGCCGCTGCACTGTGCGTTGGACCGTGGATGCCGAAGCGTTCGCGCAGGCGCTCCCCGGTGCCGGGCCAGAACCACGCGATCACGAACGCCGCGAGCAAACCGAGCACGACGAAGCGGGCGATGAAAGCGAGCGTGCCGGCAGCGGGTTTCATCGAGAGAGAGCCTGACGTTCGTGGTGAAAGATGTCGCCGGTTGCTGCCGTGATCCATCGCGTGGGCAGACGACGGTCGCCGGTTCTGACGAGAGCGGCCGTCGTCTTCTGCATGAGGTCGTCCATGTGCGTCGCCGACTGTGACGGGTTATCCGGATACATCGTGTCAGCGCACATGCACGACACTCATTGTCTGCGTCATGTGCGCGCACCTGCTCCAGTCGCCTTGCATTTTATTGTACGAGGCCAGCCCTGACGCTACACTAACGCGATTTTCTGGGGCCCCAAACCCGTATGACACCGCAAGTACCGGAGAGCCTGATGGCGCACGAAGTCGTCGATCACGGCCGCCGCCGATTCCTGACAGCAACCACGGCCGTGGTTGGTGGCATCGGGGTCGTCGCGGCAGCTGTGCCGTTCATCAAGTCGTGGGAGCCCAGCGCACGCGCCAAGGCCGCCGGCGCCCCGGTGACGCAATCGCTGGCCAAGATCGAGGCCGGACAGATGATCACCATCGCCTGGCGCAGCAAGCCGGTCTTCATCGTCAATCGCACGCCGGCGCAGCTGGCTACGTTGCCGATGGTGGATGCACGTCTGGTGGATCCGAAGTCGGATGGGGCGTCGGCCAGCCAACAGCCGAAGTACGCGCAGAACGAGGCGCGTTCGATCAAGCCGGAGTGGCTGGTGATCATCGGCATCTGCACGCATCTGGGCTGCGTTCCCGATTTTGTGCCGCAACTCAAGCCGCAGCCGTTTGATCCGGAGTGGAAGGGTGGCTTCTACTGCCCTTGTCACAAGTCGCGCTACGACATCGCCGGGCGCGTCTACAGCGGCGTGCCGGCGCCGAAGAATCTCCCGGTGCCGCCGTACCACTTCATTGACGACACCACGATCCAGATTGGCGTGGATCCGAAGGGGGCAGTCTGATGGCCAACGTATTGACCAGCATCAGCGACTGGATCGGCGAGCGTGCACCCGGCCTGGCGCCGATGTATCGCAAGCACATGACCGAGTATTACGCGCCGAAGAATTTCAATCTCTGGTACTACTTCGGCTCGCTCGCGCTGTTGGTGCTGATCAACCAGATCGTCACCGGCATTTTCCTTACCATGAATTACAACCCGAGCGCCGCTGGTGCGTTTGACTCGGTTGAATACATCATGCGTGACGTGGAGTGGGGCTGGCTGATCCGCTACATGCATTCCACCGGCGCGTCGCTGTTCTTCGTGGTGGTGTTTCTGCACATGTTCCGCGGCATCATCTACGGCTCGTTCAAGAAGCCGCGCGAGCTGGTGTGGCTGCTGGGCATGCTGATTTTCCTGGTGTTGATGGCCGAGGCGTTCATGGGCTACGTGCTGCCGTGGGGCAACATGTCGTTCTGGGGCGCGCAGGTGATCATCTCCTTGTTTGGCACCATCCCGTTCATTGGCGACGCGCTGGTGCAGTGGATCATGGGTGACTTCCTGCCGGGCGACGCGACGCTCAACCGCTTCTTTGCGTTGCACGTCATTGCGCTGCCGATCGTGCTGTTGCTGCTGGTAGTGCTGCATCTGGCGGCGCTGCACGAAGTGGGTTCGAACAACCCCGATGGCGTTGACGTCAAGCATGGCCCGAAAGGCAATCGCTGGAGCGCACTGGCCCCGACTGACGGTATTCCGTTCCATCCGTATTACACGGTGAAGGATCTGGTGGGTGTCGGTTTCTTCCTGATGATCGCCTCATTCATCATCTTCTTTGCGCCGACGCTGGGTGGCTGGTTCCTGGAACACGACAATTTCATCGCGGCCAACAACCTGGCCACGCCGTCGCATATCAAACCGGTGTGGTACTTCACGCCGTTCTACGCGATCGTGCGCATGATCCCGTCGTTCCTCGGCTCGGCAGTGTGGGGCGTGATCGCCATGTTCGGCTCCATCGCGGTGCTGTTCGCTTTCCCATGGCTGGATCGTGGCGCGGTCAAGTCGATCCGCTATCGCGGCATCGGTTACAAGGTGGCGCTGGGGCTGTTTGTGTTGTCGTTCTTCATGCTCGGCGCGGTCGGTTCCGGTATCACCGCCGAGGTCATTCCGGCGTGGTTCGGCGATGTCGACGTGACGTTCTGGGAGAACCTGTTCGGTCGCGTGATGACGGCCATCTACTTCGGCTTCTTCGTGTTCCTTTGGGCCTATACAACCTTCGGCTGGGAAACGACCAAGCCGGTTCCGGATCGGGTGACCACGCATGATTAAGCGGCAGCGGCTGTTGAAGCGGTACATCTTTTCAGTGGCGTTGGCGCTTGCGTTGGTGCTGGGCGGCGCGGCACAGGCGGCGGAGGAGGGCGGCCTGCCGCCGGCCGGCACGAATGTGCAGGATCAGGCCTCGCTGCAACGCGGCGCCAAGCTGTTCTTCAACTACTGCGTGGGCTGTCACTCACTCAAGTACGCGCGCTATGCGCGTATTGGCGATGACCTCGGCTTGTCCGAAGCAGAGGTGATGGACAACTTCAACTTCACTGGCGCGAAGTATGGCGAGACCGTGGTCTCGAGCATGCCTGTGGAGTCAGCGACGAAGTGGTTTGGCAAGGCACCGCCGGATCTTTCGCTGGAAGTACGCGCCAAGGGCGCGGACTGGGTCAACGCCTATCTCAACTCGTTCTATGTGGACGCCAGCCGTCCGGTCGGCTGGAACAACACGGTGTTTCCGAATGCGTCCATGCCGTTCCCGCTATGGGAGCTGCAAGGTCTGCAGACGGCGGTGCTGGCGCCGGCCAAACCCGGTCAGGACGCCACGGTGGAAAAGCTTGAGCTGACGCAGCCGGGCAAGTTGACGCCTGCGCAGTTCCAGCAGGCCACGCGTGATCTGACCAATTTTCTGCAGTACGTCTCCGAGCCAGCCGCGCTGCAGCGGCATCATTATGGCATTTGGGTGTTGCTGTTCCTGGCGGCGTTCACGCTGCTCGCGTACGCGCTGAAAAAAGAATACTGGAAGGACGTCCACAAGGCCTGATGGATACCCTTCGGGCGCGTCGGCCGCGCGCCGCAGCTCCGGCCATCGACAGGGAGGCGCACATGGTGCAGAGCGTTCGTTCGCGCACGGTATTGACGTTGTATACGTCGGCAGACGATGTCCAGTGCCATCGCGTGCGGCTGGTGCTGGCTGCGAAAGGTGTGACCTACGACCGTGTGCTGGTCGAGTCAGGCAAGGTGCCCGAGGATCTGCTCGACCTCAATCCGTATGCGAGTACGCCGACGCTGGTTGATCGTGATCTTGTGCTGCACGACACCACGGTGGTGTGTGAGTATCTCGATGAGCGCTATCCCCACCCGCCGCTGATGCCGATTGATCCATTGTCACGTGCGCGCCTGCGCGCCGCCGCCGTACGTGTGGAGCGTGAGTGGCTCACCGAGGTTGCTGCCATCGGTGCAGGTGGCCGCGCGGCCGACGCAGCACGCAAGCGCTTGGGCGAGAGTCTGCTCAGTACGTTGCCGGTATTCAAGGCGGCAAAGTTTTTCATGAGCACGGAAATGAGCCTCGTCGATTGCCTGGTGGCGCCCGTGGTGTGGCGCCTGCCCTGGCTGGGGATCGATCTTGGCCGCGCCGGCAAGCCGATCGTCGATTACGGCGCACGCCTGTTCCATAGTCAGGGTTTTGCGCGCAGCATGACCGATCAGGAAAAAGCGATGCAGCAGGATCATGAGCACCACTGAACCCGTCACCATGAGTTCCAATCGCCCGTATCTGTTGCGTGCGATCTACGATTGGATCACCGATAACGGTCTGACGCCCTACATTCTCGTCGACGCTGCGGCCGACGGCGTGCAGGTGCCGGTGCAAGTCATCAAGAACGGCCAGGTCGTGCTCAATCTGGCGATGCGCGCGGTGGCGAATCTGGATCTGGGTAATGAGTGGATCAGTTTTCAGGCGCGTTTTTCCGGTGCAAGCCATTCCATCCATGTGCCGGTGCGCGCAGTACTCGCGTTGTACGCGCAGGAAAACGGCCAGGGCATGATGTTTCCGGCCGAGGAAGAAGGCGGCGAACACCCGTCACCGCCGGTGTCCGCACCGGACGGAGCGCCGCCGGCTCCATCCGCAAGTGATGGCCCGGGTGACAAGCCGAAACGCGGGGCGCCGCATCTGCGCGTGGTCAAGTAACCGTCGCGCCTTGCCCCGCAGTTTCACTGGCGGCGCGCCAATGAGTGACGCGGCGCTACTGCAATCGGTCGGTCGGGCGACGTGGACGTGAGGAAAGTGCCACCACGTTGCTGCGCGCGACTGGCAATGTGGGTTCGGTTGGCGTGGGGTGCAACACACACTCGATCACGGGCAGGCTCAAGCTGCTCAGCGCATTGCCGATCATCCACAGGCGGCCAGGTTCGCGGTCGTTGCCGTCGATGCTCACCTCGAAGTCGTAGCAACGCTCCACCCGGCGCAGACCATTCACCCGACGCAAGCGGATGCGGCGCAAGCCGACGGTTTCATCCAGCAGTTGCAGGCCGTGTTGCAGACATTGCGCACGCGTTACGCGTACCGCGCGTTCGCGCGCAGTGCTGAGTTTCAGCCACACCCCGATGGTGGCGCCCAGCATCAGCAACACCAGCATGTCGGAAAGATTGCTCATGCCTGCAGTGTGTGGGCGCGCTGCACAGCATGCAAGTTGCCGGGGAGGTTGGCTCAGGTCAGGCGCAAACGCAGGGACAAATCCACCGCATGCACATGCTTGGTCAGTGCGCCGACCGAGATGAAATCCACACCAGTGCGCGCGAACGCACCGATGGTTTGCAGACCGACGTTGCCGGAGACTTCCAGTGGCGTGCGGCCGGCGGTCTGTGCCACTGCCGCAAGCATTTGCTCGCGCGTGAAGTTGTCGAGCATGATGCGGTCCGCGCCGGCGTCCAGCGCCTGAGTCAGCTCGTCGAGTGTTTCCACCTCCACTTCCAGCGGCAGCGAGGGATGCAGTTCGCGCGCCGCGCGGATCGCCGCACCAATGCCGCCCGCAGCGATGATGTGGTTTTCCTTGATCAGGATCGCATCGTACAGACCCATGCGCTGATTGTGCCCACCACCGCAGCGCACCGCGTATTTTTGCGCCACACGCAGGCCCGGAATGGTCTTGCGCGTATCCAGTACGCGTGCAGCGGTGCCGGCAACGGCGGCAACATAAGCCGCCGTGACGGTGGCCGTGCCCGACAGCAGTTGCAGGAAATTCAGCGCGGGTCGTTCGGCGCTGACCAAGGCCCGTGCGCGTCCTGACAGTTCGCAGATGGCCGCACCAGCGCTGACCCGCTGGCCATCGACTGCGCGCCAGCGGATGTCCACGTCCGCGTCCATATGCCGGAAGCACGCGTCGAACCATGCCGTGCCGGCCAGTACCGCGTCATCACGACAGGTCAGGACCGCAGCGGCGCACGCCGGCAGTGGCAACAAATCGGCGGTGGCATCGCCGCTGCCGAAGTCTTCGGCAAACGCGCGCTCAACATCGGCGGCAATGACGGTCGCAGCGGGCAACGCGAAACGGTCGCGCTCGCTCATGCCTGACCTTGGGGTGGCTCGGCTGGAGTAGATGCGACGAGTGTCGATGGCGGCGTGCCTGGCGCAGCGGTTTCGCTCAGTCGGCCGACGATGGCGCTCATGGCGCGGTCGAACAAGGCATTGGCAGCAAGGATCCGTGCGCGGCCATCGGCGAGCAGCACGGCCAGCTCATGCGGTGCGTAGTCGCCCACCTTGAGCCCGCGCCGGTTGACGAACAGATAGCGTCCGCTCATCGGGCTGATCCATGACAGCTTGGCGCGCGCCATGCTTTCATCGGCGAAGCAGAACTCCAGCCAGGTACCCGGTTGCAGTGACTCCACCTGCTGCCACTCCGGACCGTCCGGTGGCACGTTGACGTCATCGCGCGGCGCCACTTCATCGAGCTGCGCGTGCTCGACCACGGGCTGGATCGTGTCGGGGATGGCGAGCATCGACACGTCCTCGGTGTTGACTGCCACGAGCTCGCTGGGGTCAACCTCCTCGCCCAGTTGCTGGCGGTAGTACGCGTGCAGCTGCGCGAGCAGACGGTCGACGTCCTGCGCCTGAAACGCGACGTTGGCCAGACCTTGCCGCAGCGCGCGTTCGATCCCGGGCAGCATGCGGCGCAACAGCTGGCGACTCTCCTGGTCCGGCGCCGGCTTGGCGCTGGCGATGAATTCGTCGACGAAGCGCAATGCGGCCTTGAACTCGGGAGAGTTCTCGCCCTGGCGCAATACGGTGAGGACCAGATGGTTGGCCCACGCGCGCGCCAGTATGCCGTGCACCAGCGGCGGAAGTTGCACCGTGCCGATGCGTTCCAGTATCTCGCGTGCCGCCCGACGGCGCGCCATGTCCAGCTTCTCGCGGCCGCGTGTCGATTCGGCCACGCGCTGTTCGGTGACTTCCGAGCGGCGCTTGTTGATGTCGTGGAATTGCTGCAGGTCGACCAGCAGGCGGTCGAAGATGCCCATGTCGTCGTCGAAATCATGCAGCAGTTGCTCGACGATCGACTTCACTTTCTGGTACAGGCGCCGATCGCGATCGGACTCCTCGGACCAGCCCTTGGCCAGTTCGGCCATGTTGTCCAGCAGCCGCCGCGCCGGGTGCTGCCGATGGGCAAACAGTTTGCGGTCGAGAATCGCCGCCTTGAGGTAGGGAATCTGCAGACGGCCAAGCAGCACCTGCATCTCGGCGGGCAGCGTACGGTCCTCGAGAATGAACTCGAACAACATGCCGACCAGGTCGATGGTGTCCTCGTCGATCGTGGCCACGCGACTGGAGCGTTCGCCGCGCAGCGCACCCAGCTGGTTCAGCAGTTGCGCCTTCAGTTGCAGCACCTCGCGGTTGAGCATGAGCGCGTCGTCTGCGGGGCTCTGCTGCACGAAACTGGCGCTGGCGATCTGGCTTTGCAGGACGCTGAGCGCACCCAGCAATTCGTTCGCCGACGGCAGTGGCACGGAGGATGTCCGCGCGTAGGCGTCATTGCCGCCGCCCGCGTCGACGCTGCCGGCGCCACCGTTGGTCGCCACGCGGCGCGCGCTGAACAAGGCGTGCAGGGTCTGCAGCAGATTGTCCGGAATGTCACCGGTATCATCGACCGTCGGCATGTCCGCCGTGGTCTGCGCGTGCGCGGCGTTCGGCAGCGTTGCATTCTTGCCGCTGCCGCGCAGGATTTCGTGGCGCAATTGCGGCAACACACCCGCGCGGATGAGCTCGGCGTTGACCTCCTGGTACAGCCCTTCCAGGGCAGACAGCACGTAGCGGTCAAACAACTTGTAGATGATCAGCTTGACGCGCATGTCGGCACTGAGTTCGTGCATCGACTGGCGAAATGCCTGGGACAGGATTGCTGGTGCCATCGGATTGCTGGTGTCGTCAATCTTGCGGCCGCCACAGATCACCGACCATGCTGGTGATGGCCAGCGATTCTTCCAGTTCGTTGTCGGCAACCAGCGACAGTTCCACCGGGCCGCTCGTGCCGGATGCGGATGACGCTGCGGATGGCGCATGTGACAGGTTGCCCAGCTCCCGGTTGATCGCGGCCAGAAAGCTGCGCTCCACCGGCGGGCGGCGCTTGCGTACTTCACGCATGCCGTCAAAGTAGTGTGTCTGCGCCGCGTTGTTCTCGGCTTTTTCGGCAAGGTCGAACAGTGCGTCGTCGACGTGCTCGAACATGTTGCCGATCCACTGCAGCAGGCGCTTGTTGGCAATATCGCGGACCGCGTCAAGCAGTTCGCCGACGCGTTCGCTGGATGCCGTCGCGCGCTCGTTCAAGTGGACGACTGCGGATGGTTCGGTGGCTTCATTCATCGCCGTTCCCCGGAAGCACGATACGCGTCACCATGCAAGCGGGCGCGTGGATGTTGACCATAAGCCAAACCGCGCGTCGTGTCATGCGTCAGCGGATGCCGAGGGTGGCGCACCCGGCTGATTTCACGCGGTGGCCGGAAATTCGCTCAGTTGGGTGGTGCCAATGCCTTCTTCGGGCAACATCACGGGAATTCCGTCCTGAATGCGGTAGATGACCTTGCGGTCGGTGGTGATCAACGCCTCGCTCACCAGCTCTTTTACCGCTGTACCGGCGACCGTGTCCACGCTGCCGGCGCTGATGGCGGTATTCAGTGCCTCCAGCTCGTGCTTGCTCAGCAAACGTACGGGTGTCTTGCTGACCGGGCAGCACAGAATGTCGAGGAGACGCTTGTCCATGGCGAGTTTGGCGGGCGTGCCCGAGGCTGAGGAAAGCCCGTACAATAACGGTTTTTGGACGGCTGAGCCATGACAGAAGTTGCCGCACCGCTACGCGTGGGCGTGGTGATGGGATCGCGTTCGGATTGGGAAACCATGCAACATGCGGCCAGCGTGCTGACCGAGCTGGGCGTGGCGCATGAGGTGCGTGTGGTGTCGGCGCATCGCACGCCTGATCTCCTGTTCAGCTACGCCGAGCAGGCGGCAGCGCGCGGTATCCAGGTCATCATTGCCGGTGCCGGCGGCGCGGCACATCTGGCTGGCATGCTCGCGGCCAAGACGCGGTTGCCGGTGTTTGGCGTGCCGATACAAACCAAGGCACTCAATGGCATGGACTCGTTGCTGTCCATTGCGCAGATGCCGGCTGGCGTTCCAGTGGGCACGCTGGCGATCGGCACGGCCGGTGCAGTGAATGCCGGCTTGCTCGCAGCAGCCGTGCTGGCGCTGCATGATGGCGCATTGGCGACGACGCTTTCCGCTTGGCGAGAGCGGCAGACGCAGGCCGTGCTGGCGCAGCCGGACCCACGGGTATGACGGCGCGCCAATCGCCGGTGCTCGGCATCCTTGGTGGCGGGCAGCTTGCGCGCATGTTGGCGCTGGCGGCGGCCCCGCTGGGAGTGAAGTGTCTCGTAGTCGATGGTCTGGCTGATGCTTGCGCCGGGCACGTTGCGTCGCTGCTGGTGGCTGAGTGGTCTGATCACGCCAAGTTGCAGGCGTTTGCGGCGCAAGTGGACGCGGTGACGTTTGATTTCGAGAACGTGCCGGCCGAGACGGCGCGCGCGTTGGCCGACACGGTCACGGTGTGGCCGACGCCGGAGGCACTGGCGGTGTCGCAGGATCGGGTGACCGAGAAAACCCTGTTTCGTGAGTGCGGCATCATGACGGCCGAGTTTGCCGCCGTCAGCACGCGTGCGGAACTGGATCGTGCGCTGGCGACGATCGGCGCGCCGGCGATCCTCAAGACGCGGCGTTTCGGCTACGACGGCAAGGGTCAGTTTCGGCTCAAGACTGCGGCCGATGCGGATGCGGCGTGGGCAGCACTGGGTGCACCGGCGGCCGAGCATGGTCTGATTCTCGAAGCGTTCGTGCCGTTTGCGCGCGAGTTGTCGGTGATTGCCGTGCGCGGCCGCGATGGCGATTTTCGCACCTGGCCCTTGACGCAGAATTGGCATACCAATGGCGTGTTGGCGATGAGCCTGGCGCCCGCGAGCGACATCGCCGCGTTGCAGCCGCGCGCCGACGCGCTGGCGCGCACGCTGGCCGAGCGGCTGAACTATATCGGTGTGTTTGCGCTGGAGCTGTTCGTCACCACCGACGGCCAACTGCTGGGCAACGAGATGGCGCCGCGCGTGCATAACTCCGGGCACTGGACGATCGAGGGCGCGCATACCAGCCAGTTCGAGAATCATGTGCGTGCCGTGCTGGGCATGCCGCTGGGCGACACCGGCGCGCGTGGCGTGTCGGCCATGTTCAACTGGCTGGGTGAGCTGCCGTCGATGACGCCCGTATTGCAGGCGGTCGATGCGCACTGGCACGACTACGGCAAGCAGGCACGACCGGGCCGCAAGACCGGCCACGCCACGGTGTGCGCGCCTGACGCCACGCAGTTGGCCGCGCGGCTGACCGACATTGCCCATGCACTGGGGCGCGAGGTGCAAGT
>CAJDVA010000023.1_pt2 | contig 12991 bp, 11 predicted proteins | sample 7391241 | NCBI WGS metagenome assembly CAJDVA01 (sample SAMEA7055678, study PRJEB34461) | soil metagenome | biome: terrestrial ecosystem; feature: Peninsula; material: soil | place: Antarctica | collected 2016
CGGGGGCACTGGCAACCCGACTTTCCTGCAGAACGCGGCGAAGCGCGGGTCGTGCTTGTACTGAAGCAGGAAGGGGTCGTAGAGCAGTTCGGTAACGCCTGGGTCGCGCACAGCCCAAGCGCGATCCATCCACGCAAAGGCCTGATCCGGCTGCTTGCGGAACGCATACACAGCGGCGATCTGAAACGGTGAGGTGATCGCGTCCTTGGCGATCAGCTTCTGCAGCGCCGCATCCGCCGCAGCGTGGTCGCCGCGCGCCTGTTGCGCCAATGCCAGCGCGTACCTGCGCCAAATGCCCTCTCCCTCCTGCTGCGCTGCTTGTAGCGCGGCCTCGGGCTGGCCGCGCTGGATGCTGATTATCGCCAGCATCAGGTGATTCACCGACGCCGTCGGTTGCAAGGCGATCGCCTTGCGGGCCGCCTGTTCGGCTTCGTCCAGGCGTCCGAGCGGGATCAGATACAAGGTGAGATTCGAATACCAGGCGGCATGCAGCGGGTCGATGGCAAGCGCCTGCCGGGTCAAGTCGATCGCCTCGTCCAGACGACCCAGATCGCCCAGCAGACCGGCCAGTCCGTTTTTTGCATCCGCGTCCGTGGGTGCCAGTTCGACCGCACGTCGGAACTCGACCTCCGCCGCGGCAAAGTTGAAGTCGGCGTTCATCACCACCCAGCCGAGCGCGACGTGCGCGTGAGCGAGATCCGGAGCCAGCGTGAGCGCGGTCCTGGCGTCTTCGCGCGCCTTTGCATAGGCCTGCACTTGCGCCGCACCGCCGAGGACCTGATCGGCGAGCGCTCGCCAGGCAAACGAGCGCTTCGCATAGACCAGCGCATAACGTTGATCCAGACGAATCGCCTCATCGTAGAAGTCGATCGCCTTGTGGCGGTCCTCGGCGCTGCGATGCTCGAAGTAGAAGTTGCCCTGCAGCAGCGCGTTGTAGGCGGCAAGATTACCGCTCGGCGGCTTGTCGCTGAATTCGCTGATCTTGCCGAGCAGGGTCGATTTCAAGGCGCTTGTCACCGCCGTGGCGATGTCGCTTTGCACAGCAAAGACATCCTTCAGCTGGCGATCGTAGGTCTGCGACCACAGTGCGCTGCCGTCATCGGCCTTGATCAGCGACGCGACGATGCGCACCTGTCCGCCTTCTTTTCGCACCGTGCCTTCGAGCAAAGTCGCCACGCCGAGTTTCCTCCCGATGCCGGCATTGTCGTCCTGCTGCTTGCCGCGAAACTGGAACGAGGAGTTACGGCCGATCACCTTCAGATCGTGCACCTGCGTGAGCGCGGAAATCAGCGCCTCGGACAGGCCGTCCGAGAAGTAGTCCTGCTCGGGGTCGCCACTCTCGTTGGCCAGCGGCAGCACGGCAATGGATTTGGCGGGCGCAGCGACCGTCGTAACCGCAACGACAGGTGCACGTGGTGCCACGTGCAGCGCCAGTTTCGGTACATACAAAAACTGCCGCCACACCAGCACGGCGACGGCCAGTGACAGTACGCCGAGAATCACGGCATTGAGCATCCTGCCGACACGGTGAGTCTGCTCGGGTGACCGCGCGTCGGGCGAGTGCGCCGACTCCGTACGGCGGACACCATCTGGTGTCATCTCGAACGCCCACGCCAGGATCAGCGCGATCGGAAAACCGATCACCAGCGCCGCGGTGATGACCTTCAATACCCACGCCGGCGCTCCGAAGGTTGGAAACACGGTTGCCGCCAATTGCAACAAGACCCACGCGGCGATGGCGTAGGCGACCCCCACGCGATACACGTGGCGGCGCTTGAATTCGTTGAGCAGGGACGGCCGATTTGCGTTCATGGCGGTTCGCACCACCATGTCGCCGCCGCGTGGAACACTTCCGCGCGCAACACGTGGCGCCGCCGCCGAAGTTCGATGCACAACGACCTTGCGTCCACAGATGCGGCCTTGACTCGTGAGAGCAGTTGCTGCTGCGCCGAGTTTCCGCGTGGATGTGGTGCAGTGCAAGCATGCGCGCACCAGAAAAACAAAGCCCGCTCAGGGCGGGCTTTGTCGAGGTTGTGCGACATGTCGTCTGTCCGCCCCTTCTTGCGCAAGCGCGAGGGGGGCGTTCCGGGCGAGTTGCCTGCTGCTAGCTGGCGTAGCTCAAGATCAAAGCAGCGGAATCATCAGCAAGGCCACGATGTTGATGATCTTGATCAGTGGGTTCACCGCCGGGCCGGCAGTGTCCTTGTACGGATCACCCACGGTGTCGCCGGTGACGGCGGCCTTGTGCGCCTCCGAACCCTTGCCGCCGTGATGGCCGTCTTCAATGTATTTCTTCGCGTTGTCCCACGCGCCGCCGCCGGTGGTCATCGAGATCGCCACGAACAGACCGGTGACGATGGTGCCAATCAGCACGCCGCCGAGCGCCTTCGGCCCCAACACCAGGCCGACCACGATCGGCACCGCCACCGGCAACAGCGACGGCACGATCATTTCGCGAATCGCCGACTTGGTCAGCATGTCGACCGCACGCGAGTATTCCGGCTTGGCGGTGCCGGCCATGATGCCCGGAATGTCGCGGAACTGGCGACGCACTTCCACCACCACCGCACCGGCCGCACGACCGACGGCTTCCATCGCCATCGCGCCGAACAGGTACGGAATCAGGCCGCCGATCAGCAGGCCGATGATCACCATGTGATCGGACAGGTCAAAGGTGAACTGCTCATACGGCAGGTTGGCGGCCAGCGCCTTGGCCGCACCCACAGCATCAAGGTTATGCGTGTAGTCGGCAAACAGCACCAGCGCGGCCAACGCAGCCGAGCCGATGGCATAGCCCTTGGTCACTGCCTTGGTGGTGTTGCCTACGGCATCCAGCGGGTCGGTGACACCGCGAACTTCGGGTGGCAGGTCGGCCATCTCGGCGATGCCGCCGGCGTTGTCGGTGATCGGGCCGTACGCGTCCAGCGCCACGATCATGCCGGCCATCGACAGCATCGCCGTCGCGGCAATGGCGATACCGTACAACCCGCCCAGGGCAAACGCCCCCCAGATCGCCGCGCACACGGCGAGCACCGGCCATGCGGTGGACTTCATCGACACGCCGAGGCCGGCAATGATGTTGGTGCCGTGGCCGGTGGTGGATGCTTCGGCGATGTGCTGCACCGGTTTGTACTGGGTGCCGGTGTAGTACTCGGTGATCCATACGATCGCGCCGGTGAGTGCCAGACCGATCAGCGTGCAGCCCCACAGATTCATGGCGCCGTGGCTGAAGTCGCCCATCAGTTGCGTGGTGACCGGGTAGAACGCCGCCGCCGCGAGTACGGCGGAGACAATCACGCCCTTGTACAGCGCGCCCATGATGTGCCGATGATCGAGGCGATGATCGACACCGCGCCGAGCAACAGCGGATACAGCACCGCGTTCGCCCCGACTTCGGCGACCATCAGGCTGCCGAGCAGCATGGTGGCGATGACCGTCACCGCGTAGGTTTCAAACAGGTCGGCGGCCATGCCGGCGCAGTCGCCGACGTTGTCGCCGACGTTGTCCGCGATCACCGCCGGGTTGCGCGGGTCATCTTCGGGGATGCCAGCCTCGACCTTGCCCACCAGGTCAGCACCCACATCCGCACCCTTGGTGAAGATGCCACCGCCCAGCCGCGCGAAGATCGAGATCAGCGAGCTGCCGAATGCAAAGCCGACCAGTGCGTGCAGCTGTGCCTCGCCGGTGATGCCCATGCGTTCCAGGATCAGCCAGTAGCCAGCCACCCCGAGCAGCGCCAGCCCGACGACCAACATGCCGGTGATCGCGCCGCCGCGAAAGGCAACATTCATCGCCGCTTTCAGACCACCACGTGCCGCCTCGGCTGTGCGCACATTCGCGTGCACCGAAACGTTCATGCCGATGTAGCCGGCCGCGCCGGACAGCACCGCGCCCAGTAAAAAGCCGATCGCAGTTGGCCAGCTCAGGAAGAAGCCGATGAGCAGCAGTAACACCGCCCCGACGATGGCGATGGTGGTGTATTGCCGATTGAGGTAGGCGCGTGCGCCTTCCTGGATGGCTGCAGCAATCTCTTGCATGCGCGCATTGCCGGGCTCCTGCGCCATCACCCAGCGTGCGGAAATCGCGCCGTACAGCACCGCTACCACTGCGCACCCCAGAATGATCCACCAGCCGAAATCTTGCAGCATCGGAGCCTCCCCCTTGAGTTGTCTGTGGCCGTCCGCAACGGACGACTCGGGGAAGTATAGGCAGACCCGGTGGTGCGAACCGTTGTGCGGCGCAGCGCGATGGCCGGCCACGCGCAAAAAAAGGCCATGCACGCGTGCATGGCCTGCGAGTTGCGACGTGGCTTGTGGGTCAACGCATCGCGATGTCCAGAATGATGCCGGTGGCGATGGCTACCAGCAGGTAGTCGTTGTTGTCGGCGCGCACCCAGCGATAACCGCGTGGCGGCTGGCGCAGGCGGTAGTACCGATAACCACGGCGCCAGCGCTGATGGCCGTAATGCCGGGAGTCGTTGCGGTAGATCACGACGGGGCGATTGTCGTAGCGGCGCTCGTAACGGTCGTGGTGGCGCCCATGTCGGTCGTGATCGCCACCGCGGCGATGATCGTTGTGCCCGGAGTGCTGGTCACGCCGGTCGTGATCACCGGGCCCGGGACTGGCCAAGGCGAAGCTGCTGGTGCCAAGCAGCAAGGCGGCAACGAGCAGGCTGTGCAGGATTTTCATGGGCTGTCCTCCAGAACGCAGTGGCGCAACGTTTGTCGTTGATCGACAACCCGATCGTAGGAACCTGTGGCTGAACGGCGCGCCCATTCCGGACTTGACGTTTTCAGTCGCGAGTCAGCATGACCGGGCGCCGCAGAGGGGTTTGCACTGCGACGCCGGAGGCTTGGCCTTGGCGTATCCGCGACTCAGTGCGGGAAGTCCGCAAGCTTTTTCGCCACCGCGATGTTTTTCAATTGAGCATAGACAGGCAACCCATCCTTGCCGTATGGCAACGGCGCCTCGCCGCGGATCAGTGGCCCGAGGTAACGCCTCGCTGCCGCGGTGATGCCGAAGCCATCGCGGGTCATGAAACTCTTCGGCATCTTCTTCTCGCGGTTGGCGATCTTCGTCAGGGGCGCCGCTTCGATCTTCCAGCGATACGGGGCATCGGACGTGCGCACGATCACCGGCATCACCGCGTTCATGCCGGCCAGCGCGTAATCGACGGCTGCCTTGCCGACCGCGTAAGCCTGGTCGGCGTCCACCTTTGACGCCGCGTGGCGGGCGGAGCGTTGCAGATAATCCGGCAGCGCCCAGTGATACTTGTAACCCAGTTTTTCCTTCACCAGCGCCGCCAGCACGGGCGCGACGCCGCCCAACTGGCTGTGACCAAACGCGTCGCGCGTACCCGCTTCGGCAAGGAACTGGCCGGCCGCGTTGCGCACACCTTCGGAGGCGACCACGGTGCACCAGCCAACGCGTTCGACGGTGGCTTTCACGCGCGCCAGGAACGCCTTCTCGTCGAAGGCATTTTCCGGAAACAGGATGATGTGCGGCGCGGCGTCTTCGCCATTTCCGGCAAGCCCCGCGGCGGCGGCGATCCAGCCGGCGTGGCGGCCCATCACTTCGAGGATGAAGACCTTGGTCGAGGTTTCCGCCATCGAGGCCACGTCGAGGCTGGCTTCCCGTGTGGAGATCGCGATGTATTTCGCCACCGAGCCAAAGCCGGGACAGCAGTCGGTGACGGCCAGGTCGTTGTCCACCGTCTTCGGCACGCCGATGCAGCGGATGTCGTAGCCCATCGCCTTGCCCAGCTGCGAAATCTTCAGCGCGGTATCGGCCGAATCGTTGCCGCCGTTGTACAGAAACCAGCGAATGTCATGCGCGCGCAGCACGTCGATCAACCGTGCGTATTCGGCGCGGTTATCCTCCAGCGATTTCAGTTTGTAACGGCAAGAGCCAAACGCGCCGCCGGGTGTGTGCGCCAGTGCGGTGATCGCTGCAGCCGATTCTTTCGACGTGTCGATCAAATTCTCGCGCAGCGCACCGAGAATACCGTTGCGCGCGGCGTACACCTTCACGCCCTTGGCGCGGGCCGCTTCGATTACGCCGGCGGCGGTCGCGTTGATCACGGCGGTAACGCCGCCGGACTGGGCGTACAGAAGGTTGCCGGTGGGTGCGGATGGGCGGCGGGTCGGGCGCATAAATATCCTCTGCAGTGGGTGGGAGACTTGCGTGGTGGCGGAAGACGGGCGGCGTCCGTGTTTGACGGCACCGAGTGCAGACGCTAATTTGGCGGCCAATCATGGGAACTTGGCGGCGCGCGCAGTGTGCGCCGGCCCGCCAACATCGTGGAGCATTATGCGACTCGTCCTACTAGGGGCACCGGGCTCGGGCAAAGGCACGCAGGCCTCGCGACTGAAGGCGGAGCTGGATGTGCCGCACATCTCCACTGGTGACATGCTGCGCGCGGCGGTTGCCGCCGGCACGCCCATGGGGCTGCAGGCCAAGGCGGTGATGGCGTCCGGCCAACTCGTTTCCGACGACATTCTACTAGGCATGCTGGAGGATCGTCTGGCGCAGGCCGACGCCAAAGCCGGCTTCATTCTTGATGGCTATCCGCGCAATCTGGCCCAGGCCGCTGCGCTGGATCATCTGCTGGCAAAGATCGGTCAGCCGCTGGACGCGGTGGTCAAGCTGGACGTGCCCAACGCGGTGATCGTCGGCCGCTGTGAAATTCGCTTCAAAGCCGAAGGCCGCGCCGACGACAATCCCGATACCGTGCGCAGGCGTTTGGCGATCTATGCCGAGCAGACCGCCCCGGTGGCGGATTTCTATGCTCGCGCCGGCAAGCTGCAAGTGGTTGATGGCGTGGGTGAATTGGCCGACGTCACCGCTCGGGTCAAGCGCACACTGCGCAAAGATTCGGTAGTGGCTCACGGCTGAGTTCCCCCTCGCCGTAGCGGTGCGGCTTCAACGGATCCATCCATCATGCGTCTGCACATTCTCGGCATTTGCGGCACCTTCATGGGCGGTGTCGCTGCGCTGGCGCGGGAACTGGGCTATCAGGTCGACGGCTCGGATGGCAAGGTCTATCCGCCGATGAGCAGTCAACTTGAAGCGCTCGGCATCGACCTGCTGCGTGGCTATCGTGCCGAACATCTGCAAGCCACCGCAGAGCATGCGGCACCGGACTTGATTGTGGTCGGCAATGCACTCAGTCGAGGCAATCCGGCCATCGAATACATGCTCGATCAGCGACTGCGTTACATCTCCGGCCCGCAGTGGCTGGGCGAAACGGTGCTGGCCAATCGTGACGTGCTGGCGGTGGCCGGTACCCACGGCAAGACCACCACGACCAGCTTGCTGGCGCATTTGCTGGATTGCGCAGGGATGGAACCAGGATTTCTTGTCGGCGGTGTACCCGGCAATTTCGGCGTATCCGCGCGGTTGGGTGGAAAGCAAAAAGAGAGTCAGAGCCACTTTTCCGACGAGAGGCTTCAGACACACCATCGAGATGACGGGAAAAGTGACTCTGCCCCCCCTTTTGTCATCGAGGCGGACGAGTACGACACCGCGTTTTTCGACAAGCGCAGCAAGTTCGTGCACTACCACCCGCGCATCGCGGTTCTAAACAATCTCGAGTACGACCACGCCGACATTTTTCCTGACGTGGCGGCAATCCAGCGCCAGTTTCACCATTTCGTGCGCACCATTCCCGGCAATGGCCGACTGATCGTCAATGCCGAAGACGCGCGCTTGGCCGAGGTGCTGGCGATGGGTTGCTGGACGCCGGTGGAGACCTTTGGCATCGACTGCGGCGATTGGCAGGGCAGTCTGTTGAACGCTGATGGCTCGGCGTTTGTCGTGCATCGGCGTGGCGAATTGATCGGCGAGGTGCATTGGCCGCTGCTGGGTCGACACAATGTGATGAATGCACTGGCAGCGTTGGCCGCAGCGGCGGCAGTGGGTGCCGATCCGCGCGCATTGCTGACCGCGTTTGCCGATTTTCAGGGGGCGCAACGACGCATGGAGTTGGTCGGCGCGGCGCGCGGCATTCGCGTGTATGACGACTTCGCGCATCACCCTACGGCGATCGCCACGACGCTGGCCGGCTTGCGTGCCAACGTTGGCGATGCGCGGATTCTGGTCGCGCTGGAGCCGCGTTCCAATTCGATGCGCCAAGGTGCCCATGCCGCAGCGTTGGCACCTGCGCTGCGTGACGCGGATGCAGTGGTGTTTCTGCAGCGCCCCGAATTGCCTTGGGACGCTCATCGCGTCACTGACGCGCTGGAAGGCCGCGGCAGCACCGTGCCGACGGTGGACGCGTTGCTCGCTGCGCTGCGCGTGCAGGCGCGCGCCGGCGACTACGTGGTGTTCATGTCCAACGGTGGTTTTGAAGGTGCTCCGCGCCGCTTTGTCGACGCGTTGCGCCAGTAGCCGACGTCAGCGCTGATGAAAACCGTTGGCATCGCTCCAACGTTAGCGTTCCCCATTCCCCTTTCTCGCCCAGGACCGTCTGGGCGAATTGGCTAGACTTTGCCCATGGCTGCTCAGTCCCCGCTCGTCGAGATGCCGCTGTTTCCGCTGGTCGGCGTGTTGTTTCCGCGCGGTCAGCTGTCGCTGCGCATTTTCGAGCCGCGCTATCTCGATCTGGTGCGCGAATGCACGCGCAACAACAGTGGATTTGGCGTGTGCCTGATCACTCGCGGCAACGAGGTCGGCCCGCCGGCGCTGCCTGCTGCGGTCGGTACGGTGGCGCATATCACCGATTTTCATGGCGGTGCCGATGGCTTGCTGACCATCCTCGCCGAAGGCACCGAGCGCTTCACCGTCAAACGCTCACGCGCACGCCACGATGGCCTGCTGCGAGGCGATGTCGCGCTGTGGGCGGACGAGCCGCAGCAGGAAGTCCCGGTGGAGTTCGCGTTGCTGCAAAGTATTGCCGAGCGCCTGGTGGAGACGATGGCGCCACATTGGCGCAACACTCCGCGCAGTGACTATGAGGACGCCAGTTGGCTGGGCTTTCGACTGGCTGAGTTGCTGCCGCTGGACGTCAACGAACAACAACACCTGCTGGAACTCGTCGATCCGCTGCAACGTCTTGCGGAGTTGCGTGACATTCTGCCGCGCTTCCAGAAGCCGTGAAGCATCACCCACGCGACAGGCCGTCGTAGACTCGTGACTTTGCGGCGAAGAGGATCGGTCATGAGCACTCTGGCGGGAAAAACCCTGTTTATCTCCGGTGCGTCGCGTGGCATTGGACTGGCGATTGCGCTGCGTGCCGCGCGCGATGGCGCGAATATTGTCATCGCGGCCAAGAGCACCGTGAGTAATCCGAAATTGCCCGGCACGATCCACACGGCTGCCGCGGAAGTTGAGGCCGCCGGTGGCAAGGCGCTTGCGTTGCAGGTAGACATCCGCGACGAAGAGCAAGTGCGCGCGGCGGCCACGCAGGCGGCCGAACATTTCGGCGGCATCGACATCGTGGTCAACAATGCCAGTGCGATCTGGTTGGCGGGCACGGCCGAGACGCCAATGAAGCGTTTTGATCTGATGCACCAAGTCAACACGCGCGGCACGTATCTGGTGACGCAAAGTTGTCTGCCGTATTTGAAGCGAGCGGCCAACCCGCACGTGTTGATGTTGTCGCCGCCACTGAATCTCGATCCCAAGTGGTTCGCGCCGCACACGGCCTACACGATTGCGAAGTACGGCATGAGCCTGTGTGTGCTCGGCATGAGCGCGGAGTTTGCGCCGCTGGGCATTGCCGTCAACGCGCTGTGGCCGCGTACGGTGATCGCCACCGCCGCCATCGGCATGATCGACGGTGTGAAAGCGGAGCATTGCCGCCGGCCGGAGGTTGTCGCGGACGCGGCACACGGCATTCTTGTGCGGGCAGCCCGCGATTACACCGGACATTTCGCCATCGACGAAGATGTGTTGCGCGAGATCGGGATTGTCGACCTTGAGCGTTACGCCGTGCAGCCCGGTGCACCGCTGCTACCGGATCTGTTTCTTGGTTGAGCCGTGGCGCACTGCGCGCGTGTCATGCACGTAAACCATTTCCGGCGAACCGGGCTGCTTTTTCGCTGTATTACCTTGGAGCATCGCGATGAAATACCTGCACAGCATGGTTCGTGTGCGCGATCTCGACGCCACACTCCGTTTCTATTGCGCAGGCCTGGGTCTGCGCGAGGTGCGCCGTCGCGAAGTCACTGCAGGCAGATACACATTGGTGTTTCTGGCGGCGCCCGAAAGTCCCGATGCGGAAATCGAGCTGACCTGGAACTGGGACGCGCCGGACGACTACGGCTCGGCGCGCAACTTTGGCCATCTCGCGTTCCGCGTCGACGACATCTACGCCACGTGCGCGCACTTGCAGCAGATGGGCTACATCATTCATCGACCGCCCCGCGATGGGCACATGGCATTCGTGCGTTCGCCGGATCAGATCTCCATCGAGCTGCTGCAAGACGGCGCTCTGCCGCCGTGTGAGCCGTGGTTGTCCATGCCCAACACGGGGTCGTGGTGATACTCGAGTAACCGGTCAGCTCTTCGCGTCCTGCAGAGCGCCGCGCGCTGCTTGCAGCGTGTCGGCAATGTCTTGATCGCTGTGCGCGCTGGACATGAAGCCAGCCTCGAAGGCCGAAGGTGCCAGATACACCCCCCGCTTGAGCATGCCGTGAAAGAAGCGCTCGAACAACGCGGTATCGATCGCCGTCGCCTGCGCGTAGCTGTGCACCTTTTCAGCACTGAAAAACAGCCCGAACATGCCGCCGACGCGGTTGCTGCTGAACTTGATACCGGCGCCGTCGGCCACCGATTGCAAGCCGTCGGTGAGCAGTCGCGTGCGCGCCGCAAGCTTGTCGTGGAAACCCGGTACCTGTATCAGTTCCAGCATCGCCAGGCCGGCAGCCATGGCCACGGGATTACCGCTCAGCGTTCCGGCTTGGTAGATCGGGCCGGTGGGTGCGATCTGTTGCATCAAATCACGCCGGCCGCCGTACGCGCCCACCGGCATGCCACCGCCGATAATCTTGCCGAACGTGCTCAAGTCTGGCGTTACGCCGTAATGCGCCTGCGCACCGCCGAGCGCTACGCGGAACCCCGTCATCACCTCGTCGAAGATCAACAGTGTTCCGTATCGCGTGCATAGCTCACGTAACGCTTGCAGATAGCCGTCCAGCGGCGGGATGCAGTTCATGTTGCCCGCTACCGGCTCGATGATCAGCGCAGCGATCTCGTTGCCTTGGGCTGCGAACAACACCCGAGCTGCGTCGACGTCGTTGTACGGCAGGGTGAACGTCAGATCCGCCACCACCTTGGGCACACCTGGCGAGGTGGGCACGCCAAACGTCAGCGCGCCGGAGCCGGCTTTCACCAAAAAACTGTCCGCGTGTCCGTGATAGCAGCCCTCGAATTTGACGATCTTGCTGCGTCCAGTGGCGCCGCGCGCGAGCCGGATCGCGGACATCGTCGCCTCGGTGCCGGAGTTGACCATGCGCAGCATCTGCATCGACGGCACCAGCCGGCTGATGGTTTCTGCCATCACTACTTCGGGAGCACATGGCGTGCCGAAGGACAGACCGTTGCGCGCCGCGCGTTCCACCGCTTCGCGCACCGCAGGATGATTGTGGCCCACGATCATCGGACCCCACGATCCGACGTAGTCGATGTAGCGCTTGCCTTCCACGTCCCACAGATATGCCCCATCGGCCCGCGCGGTGAAAAACGGCTCGCCGCCCACCGACTTGAACGCGCGCACCGGAGAGTTCACGCCACCCGGCAATAGCCGTTGTGCGCGTTGAAAAAGTTCATGGTTGCTCGTCATGTGGGTCATCCAGGGGTAGCTGTCGAAAGCGGGTTGTGGTTGTCCATTGTCGAACCTGCGCGTGCACGTCGCTACCAATGCGTGTGCGCCACTTTGCCGCCAGGTCGTGTGGACGGACACTGACGTCGTTTGCCGTGTGGGTTGCGTACGAAGCTTCATCGCGCTTTCGTGTTGCCGGCGAAGTTGCGAGAATGGCGGGATTGTCGTACGCAAAGAACTCGAGAAATGACCCAAAGCGCTCCTGCAACCGAACCGTGGCACAAGTGGATGTGTGTTGTCTGTGGCTACATTTACGATGAAGCCGTTGGCGTGCCTGAGGAAGGTGTTGCCGCCGGCACACGCTGGGCAGACGTACCCGAGGCGTGGACGTGCCCCGACTGCGGGGCAACGAAAGACGACTTCGAGATGATCGAGATTGATTGACTGCGGATAACTGACGCGGCTATGGCGTCGTGGCCTCGCGGCGCGGCCACGGCTTTGCTTCTCATGCACCGTGTCGCCTGCGTTCTCGGGTGCGCTTCCGGAGTTTGTCCAACCAGCGTGTGGTGACGATCGGCGCGTCGCGTCGGGGTTTCCTGCTTTAGTGCTGCACTGCACCGAGGCTGCCGTTGATCGTCAGTTGGTCACCCGGTTTCACACCGATACGCCGTGCCGTGCCGGCCGACAGCTCCAGCACATAGCGTGCTGCGCCGCTGCTCGGGTAGATCGGGCAGGGATCAGCGGTACACGGCGGCACGTCGAGTTGCATCGACACCAGTTCGCGCGCGTCGTCGAAATACAGGATGTCCAGCGGGATCAGCGTGTTCTTCATCCAGAACGCCTGCGGCACGGATGTGGCAAACACGAACAACATGCCGTGGTCTGCAGCCGCCGCTGAGCGCAAAAAGCAGCGGAACAAACCATCGATTCATTAGAGTACTCGCGCCAGATAAGTCTGTTCGTTGAGTGTAACGCGTGCTGGCAGGCCACTTCCGTATCGAGAATAGTGTCGACCCCTTCACAACGGCGCGCCGTGGCGCTATGATGCTCACCCCTTCGACGTGGTACTCGTTCACGAAAGGCGTCGCATCCCGCTGCGAAATTTCGCTTCATGGTGTGTTGACGAGTTGATAAAGCGATGTAGAATGGGCGGCTCACCCGGGACGAAACGTCTTGGGGCGTCATCGAGGAATCGGTGGCAAGTGACTGATCTTTGACAGTGTGCGCAGG
>CAJDVA010000125.1_pt1 | contig 12958 bp, 12 predicted proteins | sample 7391241 | NCBI WGS metagenome assembly CAJDVA01 (sample SAMEA7055678, study PRJEB34461) | soil metagenome | biome: terrestrial ecosystem; feature: Peninsula; material: soil | place: Antarctica | collected 2016
GCCAAGGGCATGCTCAGCGTATGGATCGGCCTGGCGCAGAATCTGCCGGAGGCGGATAGCGGTACCGCGTCGTCCACCCAATCACTGGGCATGCGCGGGCAGACCGCCACGGTCACGCCGTTCGCGCCGGACTTCGATGTGGATCCCGCCACCACCGTGTGCGAGCGCGTCGTGCCGTCGGGATCCATCGTGCGCTTTGCACTGACGCCGAAACATGCTGGCGACCTGACCGTCGGCGCCAATGTGCAGTTGTTCGACTCCACCGACTGTTCGGGCATCCCCGTACCCAAGTCCACCAGGACCATCCACGTCCAGGTGGAGGTGTGCGAAATGTGCTACGTGAAGTCCGGGCTGGCCACGCTGGGAGCAGAAACCTGGAAGGCCTTCAGCCATTTCTGGACGTGGCTGCTCGGGGTGGTATTCGTGACATTGTCTGTGCTGATCAATCGCTGGCGCCTGCGCAAGTTCCATATCGCCAAGGACGAACATGTGTGAACGCATGGAAATCATCTGACTGCGGGCGGAGTCAGGGCTGCTTGCGACGCGGCACGAGATCAGCCTCAGTTGTATCGCGGCGGGTGCGGCCCGCTTTGGCTCTCACAGATCATGCCCGGCCCGAATGGTGGTGGTGGCGCGCGATCAACCGCTGTTGCCCACGCCTGCCGGGTCGAGAAATGCCAGCGCGTCGCTGCTGCGCGCGTCGACTTTCAGCGTGAGTAACGGGTCGGCGCGCGTGTAGCCGAGAGTGACGGCGGCCACGGGTTTGCCGGCTTGTGCCGCAGCGTGCACGAAGCGGTAGCCGGAATAGACCATCAGTGATGAGCCGACCACCAACACGGCGTCGGCGACTTGCCAGGCAGCGGTGGCCGCGTCGACCCGGTCGCGCGGGACGCTTTCGCCGAAGAACACCACGTCGGGTTTAATGATGCCGCCGCAGTGCGGGCAGGGCGGCACCTCGAAGCGGCTGAAGTCGTGTCCTTCCAGGTCGGCGTCACCATCCGGTGCATCGGCGGCATCGAGCCACGCCCACGCCGGGTTGCGCGCAACCAGCAGATGCTGGAACGCGTCGCGGGCGAACCGCTTGTCACACACCATGCAGCGCACTTCGTCGAGGCGACCGTGCAGGTCGATGACTTGCTGGCTACCGGCGCGCTGGTGCAGGCGGTCGACGTTTTGCGTCACCAGCAACTCGACGTGTCCGCGCCGTTCGAGCCGCGCCAATGCACGATGTGTGGCATTCGGCTGCGCCCTGCCGAAACGGCGCCAGCCGAGCATGCTGCGCGCCCAGTAACGCTGTCGCGTGGCCGGTTCGTGCATGAATGCGGCATAGGTCGCCGGTGGTGCGCGTTTCCACTGGCCGCCGCGGTCGCGGTAGTCCGGGATGCCCGACTTGGTGCTGCAACCAGCGCCGGTCAGTACGAACAGCCGCGGGTGGGTGCCGATGAATTGCTGCAACGGAGTCATGGCTCGAATGTGGGTGCGCGGCGACGGGAAGTACAGAGGCAGTCTGCGCTTGGCAGGTATCGGAGCAAGGGGGCGCTCAGGTTCATTTGTTTCGCGGCAAGTGCAGCCCGCCTCTGCTTCTGATGCAGCGCGCCGGTCTCGCGATGATTGGCGCAGATCACCGCATGGTCGCAGCAGCTGTTGTTCTGTGCCTTTCGTCATGGGCGGCAAGGGCATCCATCGGGTAGGCTTCAGGGTCCCCCTTTGCGGAGACCTCGCCTGATGAAGCACTCCCTCGCGCTGGCCTTGTCCATCGCCTTGTCCGGTTCGCTGGGCGCCTGCACGGATTCCAGCTCCGGCAAGAACGACTCCACGCAGTCCCAGCCGCGCGCTGGTTCCGGCGCGAGTGCGGTCGACAACCCGTTCTTCGCCGAAAGCACGCTGCCGCTGCACTACCCGGCATTCGACAAGATCAAGGACAGCGATTTCGCCCCCGGCTTTGACCGCGGCATGGCCGAGCAACTGCAGGAAGTCGCGGCGATCACCGCTGCCGCCGACGCGCCCACGTTCGACAACACCATCATTGCGCTGGAGAAGTCCGGGCAGATCTTGAGCCGCACGTCGACCGTGTTCTTCAGTTTGGTTGGGGTGGATACCAACGATGCGCGCAAGGCGATCCAGGCCGAGTACGCGCCGAAGCTGGCGGCGCACCGCGACGCGATCGCGCTGAATCCGCAGCTGTTCGCGCGCATCCAGAAGCTGTACGACACTCGTGCCAGTCTGGGCCTGGACGCCGAAGGCGTGCGCCTGATCGAGCGCTATCACACCGATTTCGTGCGTGCTGGCGCCAGGCTGTCCGATGCCGACAAGGCCCGCTTGAAGCAGATCAACGGTGAGCAGGCGAAGCTGGGCACCCAGTTCAGCCAGAACGTGCTGGCCGAGGTCAATGATTCCGCCGTCGTCGTCGATACGAAGGAAGAACTGGCCGGCCTGACCGACGAGCAGATCGACGCCGCTGCGGCGGCTGCCAAGGAGCGCGGGCTGGACGGCAAGTACGTGATCGCGCTGCTCAACACCACTGGCCAGCCGCCGGAGGCGCAGCTGCACAATCGTGCCGTGCGCGAGCGCCTGCACCAGGCGTCGATCGCCCGTGGCACCCGCGCCAATCCGTACGACAACACCGCCATCGTGGCGCAGGTGCTGAAGCTGCGCGCGGAGAAGGCGCAGATGCTCGGCTATCCGACCTACGCCGCCTACGTGCTCGCCGACGAGACGGCGAAGACGCCGGAAGCAGTCAACGCCATGCTGACCCAGCTGGCGCCGCCGGCGGTGGCCAATGCGCAGCGCGAAGGCGCCGCGCTGCAGACGATGATCGACAAGGAGCAGGCGGCAAAGAGCAAGCCCACGTTCCAGCTGGCGCCGTGGGATTGGGCGCATTACACCGAAAAGGTGCGCGCCGAGAAATACAACTTCGACGAGAGCCAGTTGAAGCCGTACTTCGAGATGAAGAACGTGCTGGAGAACGGCGTGTTCTACGCCGCCGGCCAGCTGTACGGCATCACGTTCAAGCAGCGCACCGACCTGCCGGTCTACAACCCGGACGTGCTGGTGTATGACGTGTTCAATGCCGATGGCACGCAGCTGGCGATCTTCCTGGCCGACATGTACGCGCGGCCGTCCAAACGCGGCGGCGCATGGATGAACGCCTACGTGCAGCAGTCCGCACTGACCGGCAACCTGCCGATCGTCGCCAACCATCTCAACATCACCAAGCCGACCAGCGGCCCGACGTTGTTGACCTGGGATGAAGTGACCACCGCGTTCCACGAGTTCGGCCACGCGCTGCACGGCATGTTCTCGAACGTGAAGTATCCGTACTTCAGCGGCACCAGCGTGCCGCGTGACTTTGTCGAGTTCCCCTCGCAGGTCAACGAGATGTGGTCTGACTGGCCGAGCGTGCTGGCGCACTACGCCAGGCACTACCAGACCGGCGCGCCGATGCCGCAGGCATTGCTGGACAAGGTGCTGGCCACGGCGAAGTTCAATCAGGGCTTTGCCACCACTGAATATCTGGGTTCGGCCATGCTCGATCAGAGCTGGCACCAAGCTGGCGCCGACAAGATCCCGGACGCTGCGGGCGTGATGGCGTTCGAGGCGGCTGCGCTCAGAGCGAACGGTACCGATTACGCGCCAGTGCCACCGCGCTACCGCACGCCGTATTTCAGTCACATCATGGGCGGCTATGCGGCCGGTTATTACGCCTACATCTGGTCGGAAGTGCTGGACGCCAATACGGTGGAGTGGATCAAGGGCCACGGCGGCCTGACGCGGGAAAACGGCGATCGCTTTCGCCAGACCCTGTTGTCGCAGGGTGGCAGCAAGGATGCGTTGCAGCTGTTCCGCGATTTCGCTGGCCACGAACCGCAAATCGAACCGCTGCTGAAGCGTCGCGGGCTGGATGGCGCAGTCGATTGAGTTGATGGGCCGCACGCGCAGCAGTCGGCGGAGCTTGGTGATGAGAGGAAGTGGAAACCGCTTGGCGTCAACATGCCCGCGGTGGATTGCGGGCATGGCCGACCTCGTGTGCGTGGCCTGGTTGGTGTGAAGTGTCTTCGGTGTGGCCGGTTTCGATTCGCGGGTGAAGCGCTCGCGTGAACCGGCGGTGCCGGGGGCTTGGCTGCGGCTGGCCGCGATACACCGGCGGCATCACCGTACTTGGGTCTCGGCCGCGCGTGCCGCCCACGCCAGACCCGACACCACCCCGAGCGAAGGGTCGCCATGTACCAGTGGAAGCTCCGGAAAGCTGGCTTGCACGCAGGCGCTGACTTGCGGCGAGCGCGAGGTGCCGCCGGTGAGGAAGACGCTGGCGGGAAGTTGCTCAAGGTCGTTGCGCACGCCGCCCAGGGTGCGTTGCAGCTGGCGGAGAAACGGCTCGATGGCGGCATGAAAATTCTCGCTGTCGAGATCGACTGCCAGATCCGATTCCACGAAGCCCAGCCCGGCTCGGTGGTGTGGTGCTGTACTCAGCGCGATCTTGCTGCGTTCGGCGGTCTGGTTGAGCCGCGTGGTGGCGCCGGGCTGCTGCAGGGCGCGCAGGCGTGAGCCCCAGGGTTCGTCGATGAGCCGGTAATCCTGCTGGTGAAATTCGCGCTGTTTGGGCAGGTTGTGCACGCTGGCGGCTTCGACGAAATGGTGCGCGGGCAAGCGGACATGACCCTTGCCCAGTTGTGGCATGAAGCTGTGCAGGCTGAGGCCGACGTCGAGGTCGGTGCCCCCCTTGGGCAGGCCCCAGCTGCGCGTGATGCGCGGGGCGGCGTCGCCACCAAGTTGCGCATAGGCCACGTCGGTGGTGCCGCCGCCGATGTCGACGACCAGCGCGCACTGCCGTTGCTGCAGGCTGTGGTGATAGTGCATCGCGGCGGCGGCCGGTTCTTGCAGAAACGTCACGTCATCGAAGCCGGCTGCCGCGGCCGCCTCACGCAGAATCTCGATAGCCTGCAGCGAGCCTGCCGCACCCATCGAACTGCGAAATTCCACCGGCCGACCGATCACCGCGCCGCGCACCGCCACGCCGAACTGGCGGCTGGCGGTGAGGCGAATGTGCTCGATGATGTGCGTGGCGATGTGCACGATCACTTTCCGCACCTGCGGGTCGAAGCGGAAGCCGAACATCGACTTGGGCGACTCGATCAGGTTGCCGCCACCGCTGTCCAGATAACCTTCCACCGCTTCGTCGCCAAACAGTGCGTGCTGCACGCTGGCGACGGATGCCGTAGCGCTGCGGACTTGTTCTTCCAGCCACTGGCGGCGCACCACGCGCAGCGCGTCGTGGCGCAGCTCGCGCTCGCTGCGTGCTACCGGGGCCTGCCCACGTGCGGTGGCGGCTGCCGCTTGCTGGCGCTGCTGCGCTCTGGCCAGGCGCAACTGGGTTTCCAGTTGTGCTTCCAGTGCGGGAGTCAGCTGGAAGTTGTTGGGGTCGGGCACCTGTTCGGGAAAAAACACCGCCGTGTGGAACTGCTCGGCGGCGCCGAAGCGCACGAGCGTCAGCTTGTCGTGGATGATGGCTGCGGCGGCCGAGTAACTGGTGCCGAAGTCGATACCGATATGCATGGAGTCACGCCGTGGCTGTGTGGCAACCGCCAAGTATGACGGCGCGGCCCCCCCGCCTGCGGCACACTGTCGCTGTATGGAGCGGGCGTGCGGCGCACGGTTATGCTGGCACGGTCAGGGCTCGCGCGTCTTTCCTTGCAGGCCGTTGCTGCATGCACTCATTTCCGTTGACCAACATTGTGGCCATCCGTCGTGCATGGCCGTTCTGGGTGGTGGCCATGCTGGCCGTTGTCGGTGGTGGCCTGATTGCAGCGGCGCTTGCACACGCCCCATCGCGGCAGGCCATGTGGCTGGTGGCGTACCTGGTGCTGGTGGTGGGCGTGGCGCAGGCGGCGCTGGCGGCCGGGCAGGCTTGGCTGGCGCCGTCGCCGCCATCACGCGGTCTGGTGGCGGGTCAATGGCTGCTGTTCAACGCCGCCAATGCGCTGGTTGTTGCCGGCACGTTGTTTGCGCATCGCGCGTGGGTGAATGTGGGCGCGCTGTTGCTGGCGGCCGCGCTGGCGCTGTTTTTGCGCGGGGTGCGCGGTGCGGGCGGTGGCTGGCCGATCCACGCCTATCGCGGCTTGGCGCTGCTGCTTGGGTGCAGTGCGCTGGTGGGGGTTGTGCTGGCGCTGTGGCGCGCGCGGCCGTAGCGGCTGCTGCGCTGATGGCGTGTGGTCGGCCCGGCACCCAGTGATCGCGCGGCGAATTGCGCGGCTGTTGCCCACGCTGCGCCCCTACCGCTTCCCAACCGGCGCGACTCGCGCAACCATGCACTATCCCTTGATGGTGACGCGCATGCACAGTTCCGATGACGACGATTTTGCTCCTGACGCGGATGCCGACCACGACATCGATGACACGCAGGAGAGCCTCGTCTGGCAACTGCTGCAATTGATCAACCCCGGTGATGCGGAGTTGGCGTTGCAGGAGTTTTCCGCGTGGCGCGATGCGCAGGACAGTGGGGATGCCGAGCGTGAGCTGATCGAGACGGTGGGCCGGGTGATTGACTGGCGCTCGGGCTTTCGCGTGGACGCGGCGGACACGCGCGCCCTGGTGCAGGCGATCGACGAGTTGTCCGCGCGCTGGAACCTGACCGTGGATTGGGACGGCGATACGGACGACGACGAGTTTCATGCCGATCAGGATGTGCCGTCGCTGATGGCCGTGGCGTACGACCGTCTGGCTGAGTTTGGCTACACGTTGTGGTCGTGGGAAACCGACGCCGGCGCCTACGCCGGCTGGATGACGCTGACGCTGGATCGCGAACCGATGCGTGAGCTGGCTACGGCGCTGGAGATCAACTTGCGCCTGGGCAGCGACGTCAGTTGAGTGCGGAGTTGCGCGCGCGCAGGCGTTGCGGTGGCGCGCAGCGGACGGTCAGCGCTGTGCGTCGCGTTTGTCGTGCGTGGCGTATGCCCGCGACAGCCGGCGCCGCGTCAGGTATCGCCGGTTGGGGCATGGCGGCACCACTGGCCTGCGATACCGCTGCGCTTGAGCGCGTTGACCGGGGCCGGCAGGTTGGCAGGGATCTGTCGTTGGTTGCGACAACAATGACTGCGGCGTTGCGTGGAGCAATAGGTCCGATGCCGGGTTTTTCTTTTCGGCGTCGCGCGCGCTGCGTGCTGCTGTTGGCAGCGTTGGTACTGATCGGTGCCTGCGCCCCGGCACCGGTACGCAGTCCGCTCGCGACCTGGGTGCCTTCGTCCAATGCCGATGATCGTCGACCGGTGTTGATCGTGCTGCATTTCACCAGCCAGGATTCGGTGCAACAGAGCCTGCACACGCTGCGCACGCGCAACAGCGGCGGCCCGGTCAGTGCGCATTACCTGCTTGGCGCTGACGGCCACATCTACCAGTTGGTGGCTGATACCCGGCGCGCGTGGCATGCGGGACCTGGGCGCTGGGGCACGATCACCGACGTCAATTCCGCGTCGATCGGCATCGAGCTGGATAACGATGGCCAGTCCGCGTTTGCGCCGGCGCAGATCGACAGTCTGCTGCGTCTGCTTGCCGACCTCACCGCGCGACTGCATATTCCGCGCACGCAGATTATCGGCCACGAAGACATGGCGCCCGGGCGCAAGGACGATCCCGGCGCGCTGTTTCCGTGGCGGCAGTTGGCGGATGCCGGTTTCGGTCAGTGGCCGCGCGGTGTGTTGGTCGATCCGCCGCAAGGTTTTGACCCGTGGCTTGCGTTGCGCGCCGTCGGCTACCCGCTGGAAGATCGGGCGGCGACCGTGCGTGCGTTTCATCATCACTTTCGCGGGGTCGATGCCGATCAACTGGATGCCGAGGACTTGCGCATTCTGCATGCGCTGACGCGTTGATTATCGACAGGTCTACATACATCCTTTCCGTCATTCCAGCGAAGGCTGGAATCCAGTGTCTTGCACGCATGGCCGCACTGCGCGCGTGCCATCAGCTTGCGTGCGCCGCAGACGAGCGATCCCGGCCTGCGCCGGGATGACGAGAGGTGTGTGGGCGGCAGCGTGCCCGGCAACGCGCGTGCCGGATTGCGTCGGATGGGCAGCGTGGGTACGGGCTGCGCGGCGATGGGTGCTGCCGAGCCCTCTTTCGTCATTCCAGCGGAGGCTGGAATCCAGCGTCTTGCATGCATGGCCGCACTGCGCGCGCGCCATCAGTGTGCATGCGCCGCAGACAAGCGATCCCGGCCTGCGCCGGGATGACGAGAGGTGTGTATTGCGTCGGATGGGCAGCGTGGGTACGGGTTGCGCGGCGGTGGCTGCTGCCGAGCCCTCTTTCGTCATTCCGGCGGACGCCGGAATCCGGCGTCTTGCATGCATGGCCGCACTGCGCGCGCGCCGTCAGCTTGCGTGCGCCGCAGACAAGCGGTCCCGGCCTGCGCCGGGATGACGAGAGGTGTGTGGGCGGAAGCGTTGCCAGGCAACGCGCGCGCCATCAGTGTGCGTGCGCCGCAGACAAGCGATCCCGGCCTGCGCCGGGATGACGAGAGGTGTGTGGGCGGCGGCGTGCCAGGCAACGCGCGTGCCGGATTGCGTCGGATGGGCAGCGTGGGTACGGGCTGCGCGGCGGTGGCTGCTGCCGAGCCCTCTTTCGTCATTCCGGCGAACGCCGGAATCCAGTGACTGGCATTTGCCGCCGCGGGTCGGGTTGGCACATCCACGTTGCGGTTGCGTATCAGGTTGGCGTATCCACATCAGCGAAGCCGGTATAGCCGTCTGGAAAGATCGGTGTGCCGTCGGCTTCCAGTCCCAGCATGTCGGTCAGCGCCTTGGCGGCGGCGACCTCGGCGACATCTTGCGCGCGGAAGCTGCGGTTTTCGCAGATGGCGTAGTACACGGGAAAACCGTGACTGCTGCGTGGCGTGATGGCCAGAAACGCGGTGTAACGCGAGCCTTCCAGCGTGGCGCCGGAGCGGGCAAGGTAGTTGTCAAACGCGCGCTCGGCCATGCTCGGCTCCGGATCGGAAAGTGTGCAGTGTATCGTCGCGCGCTTTGCTGCATCATGCCCGCATGACGTTTGCCAACTTGTCGGTGCCACGCATCGTGCTGGACACCAATGTGTGCCTGGACCTGTGGTTGTTTGCCGATCCGCGCTGCGCGGGTGTTCTGGCGGCGCTGCGCAGCGGCGCGGTGCAGGCGGTCACGCGTGCCGACTGCCGCGCGGAATGGCAGCGCGTGCTGCACTATCCGCAGCTGCCGCTAGACGACCAGTCGCGGCCTTCGATTGATGCGGCTTTCGATGCCAGCGTGCAGTTGCTCACAGACGCCGACAGCGTGCCGGCCGATGCGACATGCCTGCCGCGTTGCGCCGATCGGGATGATCAGAAATTCATGGAGCTGGCGCTGGCCTCAGGCGCGCGCTGGTTGTTGAGCAAGGACAACGAACTGCTGAAGCTCGATCGACGCGCGTGTGCGGCGGGCGGGTTTTCCATTCTGCTGCCGCAGGCCTGGGCGCTGACGGCCGAGCTGGATTCCGGTGCGGAACGTGATGCGGTGATCAATCACGCTAAGGTAGCGGTTTGAGTCTGCACCAGGACACGCCATGCTGGATTCCCACCTGATTGATTGTCCGTATTGCGGTGAGTCGATCGAGGTCCTGATCGATCCGTCCATTCCAAGCCAGCGCTACATCGAGGACTGCCAGGTGTGTTGTCGCCCGATCACGTTGCGCGTAACGGTGGGCGCGGCGGGCGACGCGCAGGTGGTGGCGATGGCAGAGAACGAAGGATGAGCGCGACCCCTGCGTTGCCAATGGTAGAGCCTGCCACAGCGACTATCGTGCGTGCTGCCGCGCGAGCGTGCTGTCTGTTGTGCGTGCACATGCGGCAGTTCCACTGATGCATTACGACCAATCGTGGATGGGTTTTGGCATCGTCGGCGCGTTGCAGGCGGCGTTGATTTCAGCGCTGGCGGGGCTGCTGTTGTTCGCCGTGTTCCACTGGTTGGGTCGGCGCCACGGCTGGGGCCCGGGCGCGCCGATTGCGTGGAGTTTTTTGCTGGCCGCGTTGTTCACGGCCAGCGGCGACCTGTGGGATTTGTTCTACTTCAACTATGGCCAGCTGCAGTCGCTGGTGCTGCTCAAGGCCAAGCTGGCGTTGGTGCATGATCCGGACGCCATGGGCATGCGCGCGCTGAGCGAGCTGCTCGGGGTTGCGCTGGGCGTGTATCTGGGTTGGCTGCTGTGCCACGCGCGGCGGTTGCAGCGTTGGTTTCACCAGCGTTGACAAATGGGCGTCTGGACGGCTGCAGTGCTCAGCCGGCCAGCAATTGGTCGGTCAGATGGCGCGCCTGCAAACGGATTTCCGGCATCGCGGTGGATTCCCACAGCGTGCCGCGCAGCAGGCTGCCGAGCGCAAACAAATGCGGCCAACTTTCGCCGGCGTGCTGCAAGCGGCCATCGCGGTCGGCGCACAGGCCGAGACCGAGCGGATCGGGTTCGACGTGTGCGTTGGTCAACAATTGGCGGACCAATGGATGCGCGGTGTGTTGTGCGTTGGTTTCCAGTCCGGCGGCCTGGATCACCAGATCCGCATGTAGCGTGCGCGCCACGCCGGCATGGCTGATGGTCACTTGCAGCGCGTCGTCGATCAGCTCCACGGCCAGCACGCGTCCGCGTTCGCGTTGCAACCGATCGCTGTGCTCGATGGCGGCGATGGCCTCGGCGACTTGGGGCGGCATGCGATGCCGCACGCGCTCCCACGCCCAGCGTGCGTGGCGCATGAAGCGTGCGCGTTCGGCTGTGGACAATGCCTGCCACAGCGTCGACGCATGCGGACGCAGGCTGTCGATGACGGTGCGCCATTCGCGGTGCGCGGTAGCCTCACGCAGCAAATGCAGCCACGCGTGGATCTCGGGCGCGTCGTGCATGGACGCAATCCATTCGGCGCTGTCGCCATCCGGTGCAACCACGCTGTGCAGATGTGCGGCTGGCAACACGCCGTGCCGCGAGAGTGCGGTGAAGTGCGCATCGGGCCAGCGCGCCGACAGTTCCAGCAACACGTCCACGGCAGTCAGGCCAAGGCCGATCACCAGCACTCGGCGTGGCGCCGCGACAGTTTCGTCAACGCACGCCAACAGCGGCCACGGGTCGACCACATAACGCCCGCTGGCCAGCGCGCGTTCGCTGACGCCTGCCAGTGCACAGGGTGGCAATGCCCCGAGTGCAAGTACGGCTGCATCCACCACGCGGCTGGTTTCACCTTGCAGCACAGTAATGTGCCGGCGTTCGGGAATCAGCGCCGCGACCGGAAACGGGATGATATTCACGTCATGTCCGTGCGCGCGGCCCTGCGTCAACGCACGGACCACTTCGCTTTCGAGGTAGTCACCATAGCGGCTGCGGGGCAGAAAATCGGTACCGGCAATGCCCGGCTGTTGACGTTGCACAAAGTCCAGAAAGCCACGCGGCTGGCCCGCAAACAGGCTCATCGATGCCGCGCGCACGTTCAACAGCCGCAGTGCCGACGTGCCGCCGTAGGCGACCCCGCGCGCTGGCGTACCGCCGCCGGTATACCAGTCCAGATGCAGTGGTGGTTGCGCGGTGCACGCGAGCAGTTCGCTGAGCAGACTGGCGCCAGCGGCGCCGCCACCGACAATGGCGATGCGGCGAAACATGGGGTGGCTCAGACCCGCGCCAGAGGCCGACGGCGCGGAACCTTGCACGCGTTGCCCGCTGGCGCCAGGCACACGTCATGCGCTGACCGCGGCGTGCGCGGTCGGTCGCTGCTACGTACGCCGTTGCACACAGTGAAGGTCGGGTGCAGATGAACGCCCATGCGGAGACTCGGCCGGGGGGATGGCGCAGTGGAACATGCGTCTTGTTAAGGTCGTGTAAGCCGCTTGTCGCCAAGCCACTCGCGCAAACGGCGCGTGCACGGCGCCGCGCGAAAACGTATCGTGCAGCAGCGGGATTGTTGCAACAATCAACGATCGGCGGCCATGCCGACGCATCAGGAGCGCGGGCGATGAAGATGATCCACTGGGCAGCAGCTGCACTGCTGGCAGGCGTGGGCATGCTGGCGTGTGCGCCCGCACGGGCGGCAGTCGCCTCGTGCCAGATGAATTTCCAGTTGTCCGGTTGGTCACTGTTCTACAAGACCGCCAGCGGCAGCGGGGTGGTTCGCTGCAGCAACGGACAAAGCCTGCGCGTGCATTTGCGCGCCAAGGGCGGCGGGCTGACATTTGGCAAGACGCACATCACCGATGGCCATGGCAAGTTCAGCGGAGTTTCCAACGTGCAAGAGGTGCTTGGGCACTACGCTACCGCCGAGGCGCATGCCGGGGTCGATCGCGACGCGGCCAAGGCGCAGGTGATGACCAAGGGCAATGTCTCGCTCGCGCTCACCGGCAAGGGCAGCGGCTGGAATCTTGGTGTGGCGTTTGGCGCGTTCATCATCGAGCGCTGAGCAGGCGCGATGCCGACTCGTCGCACCGGCAAGGCTTCGGCGTGCAGTGGCTGGACGACGCACCGAGCGGTAGCGCCGACGCCGACAATCGCGTCAACCACTGGCCGGCACTGCGCATGACAGCGCTTGGTTTGCGCTGAAACTCGGCCCGTATTGCAGTGGCGGCAGTGCCCGCCCGCCACAAGCTGCCCGCGGCGGTTTGCGGATCAATATCGACGCTGGGTGTAGGGCAGGCACGGCCCACGGACTTTAGTCGACTGGGTTTCAGCGCTAATCGGATGACAGCATCGGCACTGGCGATGCCGGCAAACCGGGAATCCGGGTTTCGGCTGTTTCAGGAATGGCCGGCGAAGCTTTGCAGGCGCGCCATGCGCTTGCGCGCAGCCGCGACACGCGGCCGCAGTAGGCAACACCTGCCGTTGCCAGTTAAGGTAAGCAACTGATCGCACGCAACTGCAGGAGTTGCCATGGCCACCGCATCCGGCGCTCTCACGCCACTGCCGTTTGGCGACGAGCTGGCCAGCAGTGTCATCC
>CAJDVA010000046.1_pt1 | contig 12566 bp, 13 predicted proteins | sample 7391241 | NCBI WGS metagenome assembly CAJDVA01 (sample SAMEA7055678, study PRJEB34461) | soil metagenome | biome: terrestrial ecosystem; feature: Peninsula; material: soil | place: Antarctica | collected 2016
AGTCACGCATCCTGGAACAGGTCGGCAACGGCGTTTTCGTGCGCATGGCCGTGCTGGACGAAGTGCTCGCCCGCTGAGCCGCGCAAACGCCGCGCGGGCAGCTCCGGCAGAGCTCCGCCAACCGCGGCCTGCAGCCACTCACGCGCGCAAAGCAGGCATAATGTGCGGCGCAGCAACCATTACTCCGGGAAGCAATATGCGATTGACGACGCGTTTCATCGCGCTGGGTTTTGCGGGCGTATTGCTCGTGGCTTGCGCGCACAAGGACAAGAACGCCCCGCTGGCGTTTGCCCCGGCCAACACGCCGTATGTGCTTGCCAATCTGGACGTGCTGGATAGCGACACGCGCAATGCGTTGCTCGCGCAGGCCGACGCACAACTGCCTTCGCAGCTGGCACAGCTGAATGCCGCAGCTGACCGCATGACCACGAAGGATCCCGACGGTGCGCGCCTGCTGCACGCGCTGGTCGCCGAGTTCGACGGCAAGACCATCGAAACCTTCGCACGCGACGCCGGCATCAACCTTGCCGGTTACCACGCGCTGTACGGCATGGGGCTGGCACCCGTCGCTCGTATCGAGCTGAGCGACAGCAAGGCGTTTGATGGTTTTGTGGGTCGTCTGGAAACCGCTTACGGTACGAAACTGGACGTGCTGCACGAAGGCGAACAAAGCTACCGGCGCCACGTCTTCAGCGCCTCGGGCACCCAGGTGGTACTGGCCACGCAAGGCAAGCAGGCGGTGCTGGCGGTGCTGCCGGCGAACGCGCCGACGCCGCTGCTGCGCCAGACGCTGGGCCTGGACCGGCCACAAAGGAATCTGCAGGATGATGGTCGCCTGAGCACGCTGGCCAAAGCCAACGGCTACAAGAAGTACGTGGTTGGCGAGCTGGACCTGACACGCATGCTGCCACTGGCTCTGGGCGGCAATGATCCGCTGCTGAACGCCATGCGCAACGCGCGCGCGCAAGCCGTGTCGGCCAAGACCGGCGAGCCGGTCGCCAACCAGTTGCTGACGGCGCCAAGTTGTACCGCCGAGGCCAGCCGCATCGCCGCGCGCGTTCCCACCGTGGGTTTTGGCTACACGACACTGAATGCCAAGCACCAGGACGCGCGCCTGGATGTGGCACTGGCCGCTGACATCAGCAAGGCATTTTCGGGATTGAAAGTGGCACTGCCCGGTCTGGGCAGCACCGGCACCGCGCCACTCGATGTGAGTGTTGCGTTGCCCGTGGCGTCATTGCGTACGTTCTGGTCGGCACAGGTCGATGCGGTGGCCGCCAAGCCGTTTACCTGTCCGGCGCTGACCGATCTCAACGACAGCTTTGCCAAGCTCGGCCCGGCGTTGCAGAAGGCCGCGATTCCGCCGTTCGGCGACCTGCAGGGCATCCGCATTGCGCTGGACAGCCTGATGCCGGCCAAAGACGGCGCTGGCATGCCGAAGTTTTCCGGTCGCCTCATGTTGGCGACCACCAACGCGCCAGGTCTGTTTGCCATGGGCCAGATGACTGTGCCGTCGCTGAACCAGTTGAAACCTGGCGCAGACGGCACGCCGCTGGCGCTGACCAAAGACCTGGCAACCATGCTCGGTCAACCAGCATGGATCGCCATGACCGACAAGGTGCTCGCCCTCGGCGTGGGCGCTGGCGAGGACGCCAGGCTGAAGGAGACGATGAAGTCCTTCGGTGGCGATGCCGGGCGCATGGCACGCATGCACTTGAGTGGCGACATGTACATGCAATGGCTGCAACTGCTGGAGCAGAAGGTCGATAGCCTCGCCGCGGCGACCGCAGCGATGACCAAGAGCGACGAGCCATCCATCACGCCCGACACCACGGACACCACGGACGACGCACAAGTCGCTGCCGACGCGGCACGCTCCAAGGCGCAATTCGCGGCCATGAAATCCCAGGCCGAACGCATCCTGAGTATCGACGCGGAGATGCACGTCGGCAGCAAGGGCATCGTGGTCACCAGCCAGACGGCGTTGAAGTAAGCTGGGCACGTCGATGCGCTCAGGCGTACGGCTGGGCTCACGCCCAACTGCACACCGGCCACCCCCAAGGAGACAATCATGCAAAGCGGTAACCCTGCACTCAACAAGAACACGTTTCTGGATGTTGCCAACGGCGCACTGGTAGCCCACGGCGACGACGCCATGACCATCAACGGCACGGTCAACAAGACCGGCTTTCTGCTGATCCTGGTGCTGGTTGGAGCCATGTACAGCTGGGCGCAGTTCGCCGGGCCGGCCAGCGCGCCCGCCATGATGCCCTTGGTGCTCGGCGGCGCGATCGGCGGTCTGGTGCTGGCGCTGGTCACTGCATTCAAGAAAACCTGGGCACCGTTCACCGCGCCGCTTTACGCGTTGGTCGAAGGCGTATTCATCGGCGCGTTGTCGGCGATCTTCGAGGCGCGCTATCCGGGCATCGTGATCCAGGCGGTGGGTCTGACCTTCGGCACCATGGCTGCAATGCTGCTGGCGTACCGCAGCGGACTGATCAAGGTCACCGCGAAGTTCAAGCTTGGCGTGGTGGCGGCGACGGGCGGCATCCTGCTGCTGTATCTGGCGCAGTTTGTCATGGGCTTTTTCGGACACTCGATGGATTTCATCGGCGGCAACGGTTTCATGGCCATCGGCTTCAGCGCCGTCGTGGTGGTCATCGCTGCACTGAACCTGGTGCTTGATTTCGACATGATCGAAGCCGGCGCCCAATCCGGCGCGCCGAAGTACATGGAATGGTACGGTGCGTTTGCGTTGGTGGTGACTCTGGTGTGGCTGTATCTCGAAATTCTGCGGCTGCTGTCCAAGCTGCAATCACGCAACTGAGAATCCACTCGCCGCGTGTCCAACACGAAGGGAACATCACCTTGATGTTCCCTTCGCCATGTTGATGGCTCGCTGAACCGCAGCACCAAGCCCGCACACGGCATTCACAACCCAAGCAGTCTCATGGCGTCACGGAAACCGCTACGTCGGCGACCGGCTGCCCGCGAGCCACTCACGCTCCAACGGCAGATCCCCCTTTTCAGGAGATCACCATGCATACCCATTCTCTGCGACACAGCCTCATTGCCAGCGCACTGGTGTGTGCTTTCGCCGCCGTGCCATTCAGCCAGGTCATGGCGCAGAATGCTGCCAGCCAGATGCAAAAGACATCGGACAATCAAACCGTGCCGGACAAGGCGGCCGACGCCTGGATCACCACCAAGGTGAAATCCGAGCTTGCCACCACCAAGCACATCAAGGCCTCGGATATCAGTGTGGAGACCAGCGACAGCGTGGTAACACTGACCGGCAGCGTGGCCACCAAGCGCGCCAAGACGCATGCGGTGAAAGTGGCCAAGGCAGTCAAGGGGGTGAAGAGTGTCGATGCCAGCGGGCTGACCGTTGCTGCATCCATGCATAGTGAAACCACGACGACAACCACCAAGTCAACGGATCACAGCATGTCCGACAGCCCGGCACCGAGCACCAGCGCTGGTCACTGAGGCGACCGCACAGGCAACAAAAAAAGGAGCCCGCAAGCTCCTTTTTTTTGCCTGTGGGTTACTCAACGATTGAGCAGATTGCTGCCCCCGCCAAAACCCTGGGTGTCGGTGGTCTCCTGCACGCCGACGCCATCCATCCCCTGCGACAGCGTATGCGCGTCGCCACCCTGCGCCAACTTGATGCGCAGACGCACTTCGTTCGAACTGTCGGCATGCCGCAACGCATCCTCATAGGAAATCTCGCCCGCCTGATACAGCTCGACCAGACTCTGGTCGAACGTCTTCATGCCCAGCAGGGTGGACTCCTTCATGACTTCCTTCAGCTTGTGAATCTCGCCCTGACGGATGTAATCCTGCACCAGCGGTGTGCCCAGCAGGATCTCCACCGCCACCCGCCGGGCCTTGCCGTCTGGTGTGGGAATCAACATCTGCGCGACGACGCCCTTCAGGTTCAGAGACAAATCCATCAGCAGCTGCGAACGATGATCCTCAGGGAAGAAGTGCAGGATGCGATCCATCGCCTGATTCGCATTGTTCGCGTGCAGCGTGCACAGGCACAGGTGGCCGGTCTCGGAGAAATTGATCGCGTGCTCCATCGTCTCGCGCGTGCGCACCTCACCGATCATGATCACGTCGGGCGCCTGTCGCAGCGAGTTCTTCAGCGCGTTCTCCCAGTTGTCGGTGTCAATGCCGATCTCGCGCTGGGTGATGATGCAGCCTTCGTGCTTGTGCACGTACTCGATCGGGTCCTCGATGGTGATGATGTGACCGCTCGAGTTCTGGTTGCGGTAACCGATCATTGCCGCCAGCGAGGTGGATTTGCCGGTGCCGGTACCACCGACAAAAATGATGATGCCGCGCTTGGTCATCGCCAACTGCTGCACGACGGGCGGCAGGTTCAATTCCTCAATGGTCGGAATCTTCGACTCGATCCGGCGCAACACCATGCCCACGCAATTGCGCTGGTAGAAACACGACACGCGAAAGCGGCCTACCCCTTGAGCGGAAATGGCGAACTGACATTCGTGGGTTTTCTCGAACTCCTCGCGCTGCCCCGGCGTCATCACATTGAGCACCATGTCGCGCGACTGCTGCACGCTCAAGGGACTCTGCGTCACCGGCACGATGCGCCCCTGCACTTTCAACGACGGGGCAACACCCGCCGTGATGAACAAGTCGGAGGCCTTCTTGTGCACCATCAACTTGAGGAACGAGGTGAAATCAAAGTCGCTCATGACGCATGCCCTCGAAAAGGGGAACGGGGAACGGGAAACGGGTGATGAAGATGCGCGAGACGTCAGCAACCGGCAAAGCCCAGCCGTTACGTTGCGCCGCCCTTGTCCGCATTTACTTGAACAGATCCTTGCTCTTGGCGTAACCGGACGCCTCCTGCCGTGTCACCACACCGCGCTTGACCAGATCCTGCAGGCACTGATCGAGCGTCTGCATGCCGAACTGCTGACCAGTCTGGATGGCCGAATACATCTGCGCAACCTTGTCCTCGCGGATCAGGTTGCGGATGGCCGGAATGCCAACCATGACCTCATGCGCGGCCAGGCGCCCGCCACCGACCTTCTTCAGCAGCGACTGCGACACCACGGCGCGCAGCGACTCGGACAGCATCGAGCGCACCATCGGTTTTTCGCCAGCGGGGAACACGTCGATGATGCGGTCGATGGTCTTGGCCGCCGAACTGGTGTGCACGGTGGCAAACACCAAGTGACCGGTTTCCGCGGCGGTGAGCGCCAGACGAATGGTTTCCAGATCGCGCAACTCGCCGACCAGAATGAAATCCGGGTCCTCGCGCAATGCCGAGCGCAGCGCCTCGTTGAACCCCAGCGTATCGCGATGGATCTCGCGCTGATTGACCAGGCATTTTTGCGAGGTATGCACAAACTCGATCGGGTCCTCGATCGTCAGCATGTGTCCGTACTTGGTCTTGTTGATGTGATCGACCATCGCCGCCAGTGTGGTGGACTTGCCCGACCCGGTCGGCCCGGTCACCAGGATCAGACCCTGCGGCTGTTCAATCAGCTCCTTGAAGATGCGCGGGCAGCCCAAGTCCTCCAGCGTCAAAACCTCTGCGGGAATGGTGCGGAACACCGCGCCGGCACCACGGTTCTGGGTGAATGCATTGACGCGAAAACGTGCGAGCCCGGGGATCTCGAAGGAGAAGTCGGTTTCGTAGAACTCCTCGTAATCACGTCGCTGCTTGTCCGACATGATGTCGTAGATCAGCGAGTGCACTTGTTTGTGCTCAAGCGCGGGGATGTTGATCCGGCGCACATCGCCATCGACGCGGATCATCGGCGGCAACCCCGCAGACAAATGCAAATCGGAGGCCTTGTTCTTCACCGAGAACGCAAGCAGTTCGGCAATGTCCATCTGTCGCTCCCCTAACCGATCGTGTGCAGCACATGAATGAAATGCGGCACCGGCACTGGCCGTCCGCTTCTCGCGCGGATGGCAGCAAACGCCAGCCAACGCAAACCCCACGACGGATAACCCGCCCCCTGCGGCTGTCTGGATGGTACTCGGCCAGCAGCCTGCGCGACCAGCCCCGCACCACGCCGATGCATAAAGTTTGACGCCCGCCGCAGCAGCGCGCACAAACCCCATTATGCGGGTAGTTCACCGCGCCCGCGCTGCAGTCCTGCACAACAGCCACTTCGCGGCAACCCCGGCTCCGGCTAAGGTAAGCGCTCTGGATGACACGAGGAACCTTGCATGACACGAATTGCCTTCATTGGCGGCGGCAACATGGCGCGCAGCCTGATCGGCGGGCTGCTGAAAACCGGCGTTGCCGCGGACAGCGTCAGCGTGGCCGAACCATCGGCCGAAGCGCGCCAGACCCTGGGCCGGGATTTTGGTGTGGCCAGCTACGCCGACAACCAACTCGCGGTGGCCGACGCCGAAGTCATCGTGCTGGCGGTCAAGCCACAGATCATGCCAACGCTCCACGCGAACCTGCACGACATACTGCAACGCAAGCGACCGATGTTGATCTCCATCGCCGCCGGCGTGCGCCTGCGCCAACTCGAACACTGGTTTGGCACGGGTCTGGCGATAGTGCGCTGCATGCCGAACACGCCCGCACTGATCGGCGCCGGCGCCACGGCGCTGTGCGCCAATGATCGCGTCGGCCCCGCACAGAAAGCGCAGGCACAACACATTCTGGATGCCGTGGGCATCACCCGCTGGGTCGACGATGAACGCCTGATGGACACTGTCACCGCGCTGTCCGGCTCCGGTCCGGCGTACTTCTTTGCGCTGGTCGAACATCTGGTGGCGGCTGCCGTGGCGCAAGGCCTGCCACGCGATATTGCGCGCGCGCTGGCTGCGCAAACCTGCCTTGGCGCCGGGCGCATGCTCGCCGAAAGTGGCGACGATCCCGCCGTACTGCGCCAGCGCGTCACCTCGCCCCATGGCACCACGCAAGCGGCACTGGAAAGCTTCAGCGCCGATGACCTGCCGCGCATCGTGGCCCGCGCGGTTGCGGCTGCCACGCACCGGGGCGAGGAAATGTCGGCCAGCCTGGACACGTCCGCATGAGCTACATGCTGAACGCGGTGTCATTTCTGCTGGGTCTGGCATTCGACCTGGTGGTCGCGCTGCTGGTGCTGCGCGTATTGGCTGAGGCGTGCCGCGCGGATTTCCACAACCCGCTGAGTCAGCTCATCTACCGCTACACCAATCCGGTGCTCGCACCGCTGCGTCGGGTGATGCCCAACTGGCGACGCATCAACCTCGCCGCGCTGGTGCTGGCGTGGCTGGCATTGGTACTCAAGCGCCTGCTGTTGTTTGCCCTGAGCGGCTTCATGCCGCAGATACTCGGCCTGCTGGTACTGGCACTGGCTGACCTGCTCGATTTCGTGCTGCTGTGTTACATCGTGCTGATCTTCGGCTGGTCGTTGCTCAGCATGTTCGCTGCCGACCACCGTCAGCCGCTGTTGCGGCTCGTCGACTGCCTGGTCACCCCCGTACTGCGTCCGCTGCGTGGCAGGCTTGTTGCCGGCAACATCGACTTCGCGCCCATGGTGATTCTGATCGTCCTGTTCCTGGCGCGCATGCTGGTAACCGCGCCGCTGCTGGATCTTGGCGCACAGCTGGCGGCGGGCGGCTGAGGCTCCCGACCGGATTGAACGCAAGCACAGGAAGCGCAGCAGGTAGCGTTGCCCGAAGGATTCCTTTCCCCGCTTGCGAGGGAAGGCGCCAAAGACGGAAGGGGCGCGATGCCAGCCGCGCTCAGCGGCGGGCCCACGCGGCGATGATCTGATGGATCGCGTCCAGCCCGTCGAACAACGCCGCCGGACCGGGCTGCAGGATGATCGGTGACTTGATCTCGTACAGGTCGCCGTGACGCACCGCGGGGATGGTGTCCCAACCGGGCCGCGTCACCACGCGTTCGGGATGGAAGCGCTTGCCGCACCACGTGCCCAGAATGATATCGGGCGCACGGCGCACGACTTCATCACCGTTGGCCAGGATGCGCTGCTTCGCCAGCGGCTCGCGCGACAGCTCGGGGAAACAATCATCACCGCCGGCAATCTCGACCAGCTCGGCCACCCACTGGATGCCGGTGATGATCGGCTCGTCCCACTCCTCCGTATACACCTTGGGTCGACGCGGCAATTGCGCGGCTGCGACGCGAACGGCGGCAATATGCTGCTCGGCGCGCTGGGCGTAGGCTTCGGCTTTTGCGTGCGCGCCAACCATCGCGCCGAGCCGGCGGATGTAAGCCAGGATGCCGGCGACGCTGCGATGGTTGCTGATCCACACCTCGACGCCGGCCTTGATCAGCTCGCGCGCGATGTCGGCCTGGATGTCCGAGAAACCGATCGCCAGATCCGGCTCAAGTTTCAGGATCGCGTCAATCCTGGCGCTGGTGAACGCGGAAACCTTCGGCTTCTCCTTGCGTGCCCGCGGTGGGCGCACGGTGAAGCCGGAGATACCGACGATGCGATCCTGCTCACCCAGCGCATACAGCACCTCGGTGGGTTCTTCGGTGAGGCAGACAATGCGCTGCGGATAGGCGTCAGTCATGTTGCGGCTATCACGCGCCGAGCACGGTCACGACCACCGTGCGCTGATGCGCTTGCCGCCGGTGTTCCCAAAGGTAGATGCCCTGCCAGGTTCCCAGCCGCAGCCGGCCCGCATGCACCGGCACGGTCACGCTTACGCCGACAAGGATTGAACGAATGTGCGCGGGCATGTCATCAGGGCCTTCGGCGGTGTGGTGAAACAGCGGATCGCCATCGGCTACCGCCCGTGCAAACCAGCGCTCCAGATCGCCACGCACGTCGGGGTCGGCGTTTTCGCCAAGCAACAACGAGCAACTGGTGTGCGGAACAAATACCTGAGCGATCCCGCTGCTCACGCTGCCGTCGGCGACACGTGCGGCAACCACGTCGGTAATATCGATGAAGCCGCGCCCTTGCGCGGAGACCTCGATGCTGGACTGCACGACGGTCATCGCAGACATCACGGGTACAGCAGACGGCTGGTCCACGCCTGCCCATGCCGGTTCCAGCGCACGCGCGTGTGCAGGCGAAACTCTGCGCCGTACCAGAACTCGAGCGTATCGGGCTCGACCAGAAAGCCGCCCCAGTGCGGCGGCCGGGTTACATCACGACCGGCAAACTGCTGTTCGTAGTGCGCCACGCGCTGCTCGAACGTGGTGCGATCGGGCAGAGTCTGTGACTGCAGCGACGCCCACGCGCCAATCTGGCTGTGGCGCGCACGCGTCGCAAAGTAGGCATCGGACTCCTCGCTTTGCAGCTTGCGCGCGGGCCCTTCAACGCGCACCTGCACGCCATCGTGCAATTGCTTCCAGTGGAAATTCAACGCCACCTGTGGATGCACTTCCAACTGGCTGCCCTTGTCGCTCTCATAATTGGTGTAGAAGCGAAAGCCGCGCTCATCGACACCCTTGAGCAGCACCATGCGCGACGACACGCGACCGGCGCCATCGACCGTGGCCAGATTCATCGCCGTTGGCTCGCGATCAGGGCTGGCGACGGCCTCGTCCAGCAGGCCGCAGAAGGTGGCGAGAATCTCGGAATTCAGCATGGCGTCAAAACTTTCCTTTTGCATCGCGGCCAACACGCGCCATCATGACGCGGATGATCCCTGCCAATGATAAACCAACGCCTCATCTCGGCCGCATCGCGGCCGCAGAACTGTTCGGCTCGGCACGGCGGGTTTCGGCGCACGCCAGTCGTGCCCGGCGTCCGTCCGTCAGAGCGCCGGGGGATCGCGTTACGCCGCCCCCGGGATTCCTTTCGCGCTACCGCACAGGTCACGCATGAAACCGTACGCCAGCAACTCCAACGAAGCTCTTGCCGGTCACTTGATCGACCAATATGCCGGCCGCATTGCCCGCTCGCGACGACCCTACGTGCTCGGCTTGTCCGGACTGCAGGGTAGCGGCAAGAGCACGCTGGCACGGGTGATGAAAGTCAAGGCAGAAGCCAGTGGCTGGCCGACCGAAGTGCTGTCGCTGGATGATTTCTACTACGCACGCAGCGACCGCGAAGACCTGGCGCAACAGATCCATCCGCTGTTGCGCACGCGCGGGGTGCCCGGCACCCACGAGATTGAGTTGCTGCTGTCAGTGCTGTCGGCGATGCCCAGCGCATCGGTGAAACTCCCGGTCACCCATCCGCGCTTCGACAAAGGGCGCGATACACGCATCCCGCCGTCACGCTGGCCACGCATCATCCGTGCGCCCAAACTGGTGATCGTCGAAGGCTGGGCGCGGCAACTGCGCGGCTATCAACCGTTGTGGCGCAAGTTTGATGCGCTGATCGTGCTGCAAGCACCGAGCTGGGACATCGTGCGGCACTGGCGTGGGGAGCAGGAGCAGGATTTGCTGGCCCGGCACGCGCCGCTGGCGATGGACGCCACCGCCATGCAGCGCTTTCTGGCGCACTTCGAACGACTGAGCCGGCATGCGCTGGCGACGCTGCCCGCCCTGGCTGACAGCGTCGTGGAATATGACGACGAGCGGCACGTCACGGCCCTCAGCCACTGCTGAATGCGGCGCCGCCTGCCGTCGGACAAACGCAACAAGCCGCGCCGAACACCCACAAGCGGCGCCCTGATGCGTATCTACCGTCAGCTGCGTGAGGCGACGCGGTACACCCGGCAGGCAGTGCCTGCCCTGCACGTGATGTTGCGTGCGCGTCGCTCAACACGGTCGCGCACGCTCGTTGTGCAGCAGACACCGTCCGCTTCGGCTGCCCGGCTTGCGCCGCGAAGCCGACCGAAGGACGGTGTTGTGCCGACCGCGATGGTCGGCACAACTATGGCGGGCCTCAGTCGACGATGAAGTTGACCTTCATGTTGACCCGCCATTCGGTCACGGTGCCGTCGTCGGCGGTGACTACCTTGATCTCGTTGATCCAGGCGCCCTTGATCTTTTTCACCGACTCGGCCGCTTTGCTCAAACCGTGTTGCACCGCAGCTTCCACACCTTGCTTGGAAGAGGCATTGATCTCAATCACCTTGGCTACCGACATGGTCAATCTCCCGTTGGGCTGCGCAGGACGGCGCAGCACGCTACCTTGACGTGAAGTCCAACCCCGCGCCAGCGCTACCCCATAGTCACGCTGGTGCGCTTGAGTTTCGAACGCTTCGCAACAAGGGCCTGCCGAACATAGCGGCAGGCACGTGATATCGCTGTCGACGGCGACGGCCCGTGTCATTCCCCGGATGGTGCAGGAGCAGCTGATTTGTCGATCAGCTCGGCATAGCCACTACGCGCATCCGGCCAGCGCGGCGCCCAGCCACTGGCGCGCAGCCGCGCATTGCTGAGGCGCTTGCTGCCAATGCTGTCAGGCGATGGACCATCGGCGGGCAGCGGCGCGCCGATCAAGGCCGCCAGATGGTCGTACAAGACGTCCATCGGCAACGGCGTGTCGTCGACACCCAGGTACAGTGGCAGCGGATCGACCAACTGCAGCACATGCGCGATAGCGGCGGCGGCGTCATCCACGTGCACGCGGTTCGCCCAGTGCCGTGCCACGCGCGGCACCGTGACCAACCCGGCACGCAGGCGTTCCAGCAACTGCAATCGCCCCGGCCCATACAACCCGGCCAGCCGCAACACGATCGGGCGCACTGGTTGCGTCGCCAGCCACAGTTCGACATCCCGCAACAGCGTGCCGTTGAACGCCAGCGGCGCGGTCGGTGTGTTTTCATCCACCCACGCATTGCCATGCTCGCCATACACCGCGCTGGATGACACCAGCAGCACGCGCTGCAGCGTCGCCATGCCAGCGGCGGCCAGCAGGTTGTGCAAGCCATCCGCAAACAACGCGCCGTACGCGCACGCATCACGCCGATCCGGTGCGGGCAGGTAGACCAATTGCGTCAAGCCCGCAGGCAGGTGCTGCAGACTCTGCGCCACGGTCAGATCGGCGCGCACCCAGCGGATGCCATCGGCGGCGCCAACCGGCGGCGTGCGTCGTAGCGCCCACACTTCGTCGCCACGCGCGCGCAGGCGTTGCGCCACCAACACGCGTTCGCTCACCACGTTCCCCCAACTGAAAGCCTGCAGAATGCTTGCATCCGGCCTCCCGGCGCGGGCCGAAAGCGCACGCGCCACGCCGGCGCAACGCCTGCGCGCGCGCCAGCATGTCGACAAGCACCGCGATATCCGGTCCGTGCACCGGCCCTGCTAGCATTTGCGCATGAACCCGTCACGCAACCTGTTCATCATCGGCGCCACCGGCGCGGGCAAGACGTCCATCGGACGCCGCCTCGGTGCGCATTATGGACTGCCATTTGTCGATCTCGATCAGGAGATCGAACGACATACCGGGGTGAACGTCAGCATGGTGTTCGAGATCGAGGGTGAAGCAGGTTTCCGCCAACGCGAAAGCGCACTGCTGGATATGCACAGCCAGCACGTCGGCGTGATCCTGGCCACTGGCGCCGGCGCCGTGCTGGCCGCAGCAAATCGTGAGCGCCTGGCCGCGCGCGGCTTCGTGGTGTGGCTGCAAACCAGCGTCGAGCAGCAACTGGAACGCCTGCAGCGCGATGCACGACGCCCACTGCTGGCTGGCGCCGATCGG
>CAJDVA010000087.1_pt1 | contig 12509 bp, 11 predicted proteins | sample 7391241 | NCBI WGS metagenome assembly CAJDVA01 (sample SAMEA7055678, study PRJEB34461) | soil metagenome | biome: terrestrial ecosystem; feature: Peninsula; material: soil | place: Antarctica | collected 2016
CCATGTCAGGCCAACCAGGCTCAACCAGCCATCGGGCGCGGTCAATTGCTGTACGCGCGCGGCGCGCCACTGGGCAACGGATTGCGTATACGCGTCGGGTTGGATATCGGCAGCCTGCACGGTGGCAATCCCCAGAATGTTGGCAAGCAAAAACAGTCCGCTGTGGGTCACGTATTTCTCCGATGCGGCAAATGCGCTACGCGGTCAGCGCCCACGCAGAAACAGCTTGTCCAGTTCGGCCAGACTCAGTTGCACCCATGTCGGGCGTCCATGATTGCATTGATTGGAGCGCTCGGTGATTTCCATCTCGCGCAGCAAGGCATTCATTTCCGGCAGGGTCAGTCGCCTCCCGGCGCGCACCGAACCGTGGCAGGCCATGGTCGAGAGCAACTCATTCTCCATTTCCTGCAGGCGACGCGAGCTGCCCTGTCGAGCCAGCTCGGCGAGCACGTCGCGACACAGTTCGCCAACATCCGCGCCCTCCAGCAGCGCCGGCACGCGACGCACGACGACGGCCTGCGGGCCGCCGAGCGACAGCTCCAGACCCCACTGCGCCAGCGCTTCAGCGTATTCCTCGGCAGCCGCCGCTTCGGTCGCGCTGACCGCCACGGACAACGGCACCAACAGCATCTGCGAACGGAGATTGCTGTTCACATGGTCGGATTTCAGCCGCTCATAAGTGATGCGCTCATGCGCGGCGTGCATGTCCACCAGCACCAATCCCTGCGCATTTTCCGCCAATACAAAAATGTTCTTGAGCTGGGCGATGGCAAACCCAAGTGGAGGAATCTCCGCGTCCGTCGGCAGTGGCGCAGGGGCGCCAGTCACGAATGCCGAGTCACCCAGCAACGCCGCGTACTCCGCCAATGGCGCGTCGCGCACGCCCAGACTCAGACGGCTCTGACTGAACCGTGTGAAGCCAGACGCAGCGCCGCGAGCGTGGTCGGGCATCGCGGTATCTGCCGCTGCGCCCTGCTGCCACGCCGACGGCGCCACGGGTATTGCGCGGTGGCCAGCACTGGTCTGCGCCAGTGCCTCGTGCAGCGTTCGGAATAAAAAGTCGTGCACCAAGCGCTGTTCGCGAAAGCGCACCTCATGCTTGGCTGGGTGCACGTTCACGTCGACCTGCGCCGGGTCCAGCCGGAGATACAGCACGAATGCCGCGTTGCGACCGTTGAACAGCACGTCGGCATACGCCTGACGCACCGCATGCGCGACGATGCGATCGCGCACCAATCGACCGTTGACGTAAAAATACTGCGCGTCTGCCTGCGCGCGCGAAGCGGTGGGCAACCCGACCCAGCCCGACAACTGCAAGCCGGCAGCGGCGTAATCAACACGCAGGCTCTGCGCAGGAAACTCCTCACCCAGCACGCCCGCCACCCGCTGCAATGCGGCCTGCTCATCCGTGGCTGCCTTCCACGTACGCACCGGCTTGCCATTGTGGCTGAGGCGAAACTCGACGTCGTCGCGCGCCAGCGCCAGCGACTTCAGCAGGTCGTCGATATGCGCAAATTCGGTGCGCTCGGCGCGCATGAATTTTCGTCGCGCCGGCACGTTGTAGAACAGGTCACGTACCTCCACGCTGGTACCGCCCGGATGCTGCGCCGGGCGCGCAGCCTGCACCTTGCCGCCATCGACCTCGATGCGAAACGCCGCCTCTTGTCCGCGCACACGCGAGGTCATGGCAAAGCGCGATACCGACGCCACCGACGCCAGCGCCTCACCGCGAAAACCCATGCTGGCCACGTGCTCAAGATCCGCAAAGCTGCCGATCTTGCTGGTCGCATGCGAGGCGACGGCGAGTGGCAACTCATCCAGCGCAATGCCAGCGCCATCGTCGCGGACGCGGATCAAGCGCGCGCCGCCCAGCTCGATATCCACTTCAACCCGTGTGGCGCCGGCATCGAGACTGTTCTCGACCAGCTCCTTGACTACGGACGATGGGCGCTCGATCACCTCGCCGGCGGCGATCTGGTTGATCAGTTCAGGAGGCAATACGCGGATGACTGGCATACACCAAGCTTAAGCGAATCCGCGACCAAGTTCAGTGCGAAATACGTGGCGCCGGGAGACAGCGCCGGCACGACGAGGTCAAGCAGCGCGTGTCACATGGCAGGAATGGTGAGCACCGTCCCGGCACGCACCGTGTCGTTGCTCATGCGATTGGCGCTTTTCAGCACGCCAATGCTGACGCCGTACTGGCGCGCAATGCTGCGCAGGCTTTCGCCGCGCCCGACCTTGTGCATGTCGCGTACACCGGTATCCACGCGTGGCGCCGGCCGTGTGGCCAGCGCGATCGTACGTGGCGGCGTGGCACTGACCGACACATCAACAGACGTATCGTCATCGACGGTAGCCGGGTTGTTCTGCGCCACTGTCGCGCCATTGCGCGCTTCCGCTTGCGCAGCAAACCAGCTACCTGGCGGCGGCGTGGATTCGAAATAATTTTTCACCCCACCCATCACCGCGGTCGCGAGCGACCGTTGATGGGACGGATCGCGCAGCTTGCGCTCCTCCAGCGGATTGCTGATGAACGCAGTCTCGACCAGGATCGACGGCACATCCGGCGAGCGCAGCACGACAAAGTTGGCGCGCTCGACATAGCCACGATGCGTCGGCCCGAGCGCCCCCAGCGCCTTGAGCACGTTGCCCGCCACCGCATCACTGGCCTGCATCGCGTAACCCTGCTGCAGATCCAGCAGAACTTTGGCCAAGCCATCGTCCTTGTCATCCAGCGAGACCCCGCCGATCAAGTCCGCCCGGTTTTGCCCATCGGCCAGCCAGCGTGCCGCCGCATTGGTCTTGCCGCGCGGCGACAACACCCAGACCGATGAGCCCTTGGCATCACTGCTGGTGAAAGAGTCGGCGTGGATGGAGACAAACAAGTCGGCGCTGTTGTCACGCGCAATTTGATAGCGTCGCTTGAGCGGGATGAACTCGTCACCGCTACGCGTCAGAACCGCCTTCATACCTGGTTGACGATTGATTTGCGCCGCCAACTCCTGCGCCACGGCAAGCGTGACATCTTTCTCCTGTGTACCACCGGAGCCGTGCGCACCGGAATCCTTGCCGCCATGCCCGGCGTCAACGGCCACCACTACTTTGCGCTGACCATTGAGCAACGCTGCGGCCTGACGCGAAGCCACCATCCGGCTGCGCGGATGCGACGAACTCACGGGGGCCACGGCGGGCGCCAGATCCACTGGTGCGCGCTGCACTGCGAGCATGGGCGCACGCGTCGGCGTCGGCATAACTCGGGCTGACGCAGGTAACGCAGGCTGAGACGCGGTCGCAACGCCACTGCCCGGGTACAGATCAATCACCAAGCGGTAATCGCCACCGGTTGCCGGTTTCAGCACAAAACTTCTCATGCGGCTGGTCGGGTCGACCGTCGTCGCCAGCTGCAGGCGATTGCCCTGGCGCGTCGAAGTCATGCCCTTGTACAAGCCCTGCGCATCAGGGCTGGCAAAGCCGTCGGCGAGCTGGCTGTCGCCCAGATCCACCAGCATGCGGCCGCCAGTCTGGGTGATCCTGTATTCCAGCGGCCCGGACGCGACCAGGACCACGCGCGTATGCGCTGCATCAGCCCACACGCGTGCGCTGCTGACGTCGGCGGCATGCGCAGCTGCCAACGGTGCGACCCAGAGGGCCGCCGCAACAAGCGCAGTGCCACGAATGTTCAGGTAGTTCCACATGCGCCGCATTGAAGCGCAGTCGTTTGCCGAATGCAAGGATGTTTTCCCTTGAATATCCGTAACCTGCGGGGTATTCATCAAGCAGTATCAAGCTAACCGGCCCAAGTTGGGCGTTTCCCATCGCGCAGAACGAGTGCGTGGTTTCCAAACATTGCTTTGAGAAACAGCGGCTTGGCGTCAGGCGCCCGACGCGCGCAGGCGATTGAGCACCTGCTCACCCCGCGCGCTGCAACCGCGCAGCGATGCGCTGCGCCCGGCGCCCGCGTAGTCCAGATGCAGCTCCATGTCGGCCTCGGGCAACGCGCCAATGCCGCGCTCGGCCCACTCCACCAAAATCAACGCCGCGGGATCGACCAGTGCATCCAGCCCCAGCCATTCCAACTCACCAGGATCAGCAATGCGATACAAATCCAGATGCCACGCCGGTCGTCCCGCCACGGTGTAGCCCTCAAGCAGCGTGTAGGTTGGACTCTTGATGCGTTCGCCGACCCCCAGTGCGGTCAGCAAAGCGCGCGCGAAGCTGGTCTTGCCGGCACCCAGCGGACCATGCAGATACAGCACCAGGCCGCCGTTCAGCGCCGCCGCCAGAGCGCCGGCCAGCGCCATGGTGGCAGCCTCATCGGGCAAGACCCAATCGTGTGTCGGGGTTACATCAACACTCATCATCTCTTCCTTCGCACGGGCGTTCATTCACCAGCGTGCGCAACGGTTGCAACAAATCAGTGGCGAGCAGACCGCGCTCGCCCGACTGCGCTGCCAGGTCACCGGCGCGCGCATGCACGCTGACACCAAGGCATGCAGCCTGCCATGCCGTGCAGCCTTGCGCGAGCAACGCGGCAATGACCCCCGCAAGCAGATCGCCCATGCCGCCCGAAGCCATGCCCGGATTGCCCCACAGACAGACGTCCAGACGGCCATTTGCCTGCGCCACCAAACTGCCCGCGCCCTTCAATACCACCACCGCCGCGTAGCGGCGCGCCAGTTCACGCGCGGCGGCAAAACGGTTGGCCTCGACCTCGGTCGCGGATACACCGAGCAGACGCGCCGCTTCGCCGGGATGCGGCGTCAACACGGTGGGCGTGCTGAACTGGCGCGGTTCTTCCGCGAGCAAATTCAAACCATCGGCATCCAGTACCAACGGCTTGCGTGACGCCAGCACGCCCTGCCACAGCACCCGCCCCCACGCCTCGCGACCCAGGCCAGGCCCGAGCGCGACGACGCTGGCGCGTTCCAGCAGCGGAGGCAGGGTCTGCGCGTCATGCACCGCATGCACCATCAACTCCGGGCGCGTGATGTTCAACATCGCTGCATGCGCCGGATGTGTGGCCACACTGACCAGGCCCGCGCCGCTGCGCAACGCGCCCACGCCGGTCAGGTACGCCGCGCCGCTCATGCCCGCGGCACCACCGACCACCAGCACGTGCCCGTTGTCACCCTTGTTGGCGTAGCGCGCACGCGGTGGCAACCCGCCAGCGCACAGGGTGCGCGCGTCGACCAGCGCGCAGGCCGGCAAGGTGTCAGGTACACCCAGAGTCGCCAGCTCCAGCACGCCGGTGCAATCGGCGGCGCGCCCGGTGTGCAGTCCGCGTTTGTGCGTCACAAACGTCACGGTGACGTCGGCCTGCACGGCCACACCGGGGCAATGCCCGGTATCCGCGTCGAGCCCGGAGGGAACATCCAGCGCCAGCACTGGCGTACGACTTGCGTTGATGCGCTCGATCAGCTGCGCGACTCGCGGCTCGGGCGCGCGATTCAGGCCGATGCCATACAACGCATCGACATGCACGTCGGCATCAGGCAAATCGTCTGCGGCGTCCCACATCGGCACGCGGCCCGCCACTTGCTCCCACGCGCTGCGCGCCAGCGCCGCATCGCCATGCGCGCTCTCGGCCAAGGCCACCATCTCGACCTGCAAGCCGCTCTCGCGCGCCAACACCCCGAGCAAAAAACCATCCCCCCCGTTGTTGCCGGGGCCGCAATGGATCGCGATGCGTCGCGCCTGTGGCCAATGCCGGTGCAGACTCGCCAGCGCCGCCGTTACCGCGCGGCGCATCAGCTCAAAGCCGGTAATCTCCAGTGTGGTCAGTGCCTCGCACTCAATCACACGCACCTGCGCCACGGTGTACAGGTCACGGCTAGGCGAGGACGTCGACATGCGCCAATTATAGACGTGACGCATCGCTACAATGCTCCGGTGACTAGTGCTGATACCCACCCCGCCATCGACTACACCGCGCTCGCACGCGACATCAAGCAGTGGGCGCGTGAGCTTGGCTTCGCCGATGCGGGCATTGCGGGCACACAGCTGGACGAAGATGAGCAACACCTCAATCGCTGGCTCGAACACGGCTATCACGGGCAGATGGAATACATGGCGCGCCACGGCACCAAGCGCACGCGCCCCGCTGAACTGGAGCCCGGTACCCGACGCGTGATCTCGGTGCGCATGGATTACGTCGCACCGGGCACACGCGAAGCGTGGGATGTGCTCAACGACGGCGACACCGGCTACATATCACGCTACGCACTGGGGCGCGACTACCACAAGCTGATGCGCAGTCGTCTGCAAAAACTGGCCGAGCATATCCACAGCGTGGCCGGCGATTTCGGCTATCGCGCCTACGTGGATTCGGCACCGGTGATGGAAAAGGCACTGGCGCGCGACGCCGGGCTGGGCTGGATCGGCAAGCACACGGTACTGATCAATCGCGACGCCGGCTCGTACTTTTTCATTGGCGAGCTGTACACCGACCTGCCGCTGCCGGTGGATGCAGCGGAGGCCGATCATTGCGGCACCTGTACGCGCTGCATCACGGCATGTCCAACCGGCGCGATCCTCGGGCCGTATCAGCTCAACGCCAAGCGCTGCATTTCGTATCTCACCATTGAGCTGAAGGGCAGCATTCCCGAAGATCTGCGCGCGCCGATGGGCAACCGTATTTTCGGCTGCGACGACTGCCAGCTGGTGTGCCCGTGGAACAAGTTTGCACAAGTTGCCACCGAGGCAGATTTCGCCCCACGGCACAGCCTTGACGGCGCCAAGCTGGTAGAACTGTTTGCGTGGAGCGAAGACGAGTTTCTCCAGCGCACCGAAGGCATGGCGATTCGTCGCGCAGGGTACGCAGGCTGGCTGCGCAACATCGCCGTGGCGCTGGGCAACGCGCCCACGTCAGCGGCCGTGTGTGACGCACTCCGCACGCGCGCCGAACACCCATCAGCCGTCGTCCGCGAACACGTGGCGTGGGCACTGGCACGGCACGCCGCGCAATAACCGCAGCGCCGTAACGCTGGCGACAAGTGGGCCTCAGCGTGGCCGGTGGTACCCGGCGCGTTCGCGCCGACGCCGCACCGGCGCAATGCCAACCAGTGACCTCAAACAGCAGCCATCTGCGTGGGGATGGTGCGGTTGGTGTGCTTGACACGGTTGGCGCTGTCGACGTACACGCAAGTGGGCTGAAACTTCTCCAGTTCCGCCTCACTCACCTGGGCAAACGCGGCGATGATGATGATGTCGCCGGCCTGCGCGCTGCGCGCCGCGCTGCCGTTGACCGAGATGATGCCCGAACCGTCTTGCGCACGCAGCGCATAGGTGACAAAGCGTTGCCCGGTGTTGACGTTCCACGCGTGGATCTGCTCGTACTCGCGGATGCCGGACAACTCGGCGTGAGTCACGGTGACGCGGTGGAGTTTGGCCTTGAGCATGTTCAGATGCATGACGTCTTTCCGGCAGGAACAGCCTGCAAAGTCCGCTATTATCGAACCGCAGACGCTGCGCTGCAACAACCACCACCCGGTGACCGCAGTACGAGTCAGTCAAGCAGCAAGTTGTCGATCAGCCGCGTATTGCCCAGGCGCGCGGCAATCAGTGCAATCAGACCAGCACGCGCGTGTCCGGCGGGTACGGACAAATCCTCCGCGCAGCGGATCGCCGCATAGTCGGAGGCAAAGCCGGCACGCGTGAGGCGCGCACTGGCGACACGCTCAATCGCCTCCCACGCATGGCCGGCAGCCAGCAACTCACGCATCTTCAGCAACGTGTCGTGGATCAGCGGCGCGTGGGCGCGCTCAGCAGCAGACAGATACTGATTACGCGAACTCAGTGCCAGACCATCGCTGGCGCGAAAGATCGGCGCGGCCATCACGCGCACCGGCAGCGACAGGTCGCGCACCAGACGCTCGATCACCTTCAACTGCTGAAAATCCTTCTGTCCGAACACAGCCACATCCGGCTGCACCAGATTGAACAACTTGCACACAACCGTGGCGACGCCATCGAAATGCCCCGGCCGATGCGCGCCTTCCAGCACCTCGGTGATCTCCGGCACGCGCAGACTCACGCTGTGCCGCGCGCCATACGGGTAAATGGTGGCCACTTCCGGCGCAAACAGCAGATCGCAACCCTCATCCGTCAATGCCGTCTGGTCGGCCGGCAGCGTGCGTGGATAGCGGTCGAAATCCTCGTTCGGAGCAAACTGCGTCGGGTTCACAAACACGCTGGCGACGACCCGATCCGTGCGCGCACGCGCGAGTTTGATCAGCGATTGATGGCCGGCGTGCAGGTTGCCCATGGTCGGCACAAAACCCACGGTCTCGCCCTTGGCACGCCAGTTGCGAATGGCCGCGCGCAGCGCAGGGGCATCTTGAACGGTCTGCATGATCGATGCTTCGCGGTCAGTTGAAACAATGTTCCGGCGCGGGGAAGGCGCCACTGCGCACGTCCTGGGCATACGCGGCAATCGCCGCCGCCACCGAGTCGTGTCCGGCCAGGAAATCCTTGCTGAACTTCGGCCGCTTGCCGGGCGTGATGCCGAGCATGTCATGGATCACCAGCACCTGACCATCACAGTGTGGCCCGGCACCAATGCCAATGACCGGGATCGTCACCGACGCCGTCAGCCGCTGACCCAGGGCGGTTGGCACGCCTTCGAGCACCAGCAACGCAGCGCCGGCAGCCTGCACCGCCTGTGCCTGCGCAAGGATGTGTTCGGCAGCGGCGTCCTCGCGGCCCTGAATTCGGAACCCACCGAATTTGTGTACCGACTGCGGCGTCAAACCCAGATGTGCGCACACCGGAATCGCGTGCGCAGTGAGCGCCGTAATTGCCTCCAGTATGTGTGGCGCGGCGCCCTCAATCTTCACCATCGCCGCGCCGGCTTCGCCCACCAGGCGTGCGCCCGCTTCCAGCGCATGCGCCACATCACGATCGGCCATGAAGGGAAAATCCGCCACGAGCAAGGTTGCCGTCAACCCGCGTGCGACAGCAGCGGTGTGATAGACCATGTGCTCCAGCGTCACCGGCAAGGTGCTGCGATGGCCTTGAATCACCATGCCCAGCGAATCACCGACCAGCGCCACGTCAACGCCAGCCGATTCCAGTTGCCAGGCAAAACTGGCGTCGTAGGCGGTCAGCATCACGATGCGCTGTCCGGCCGCTTTCATCGCCTGCAGACCGGGCACGGTGACCGGCTTGCGCTCGGGGACGCTGCTGCTTTGCACGTACACGGCATACCTCACGGGTGGAATAGCGCCGCAGGCAACGCGGCGCGGGATTACATGATGCGTTCGCATCCGGCAAGATCAAGCCGTGTCAGCTGCTGAGCCACCGTCAGCGTGCTCGGCAACAGCAGCGACGGTGCAATATCGTTGAGCGGCAACAGCACAAACGCACGCTCATGCATGCGCGGATGCGGCAACGTCAGGTGATCATCATGACACTGCACGCCGTCGACGTGCAGCAAGTCCAGATCCAGCGTGCGCGGACCGTTGGCGCGACCCCGCACGCGACCGGCACGCTGCTCCATGGCAAGCAATGCATCGAGCAGCGCACGCGGCGTCAGCAGCGTGTCCAGTTCCACTGCCGCATTGACGAAAAACGGTTGCTCAAGCATCCCCCACGGCGGCGTGCGATACAGGTGCGAGCGCTGCAACACCTGCGTGAGTGGCACGTGTGCCAGCGCGTCCATCGCATCCAGCACCTGGCGCCGGGGATCATCCATGTTGCTGCCCAACGCAACGTAGGCCCGAGTCACGTCGGGCCTGGCTTGCCCGGTCGATGACGCCGACGCCGCGGACGCGGCGGTTTGCCCGGCATCGGCAGGGTCGCGTTGTCGACTGCCAGGTTGCTTGTCCCAACCGGCAACGCCGCCGACAACACCTCGGGCGGCAACTGCTGCGCGTGCGTCCACCACTGACCCAGTTCGGCCAGCGCTGGCGATTCGCAGCTACGCAGCAACAAGAAATCGAATGCGGCGCGAAAGCGCGGATGCGCCATCAGGCGAAACACGCGCTTGCGCTGAATCTGCTCGAAGCGTGGCTGCAAGGCCCAGATTTCTTCCATGGTGAAGGTGAAGCGGCGCGGGATCGCCACGCGCTGGCATTGCTCGGCAACTGTCTGCGCGGCGGCATGCGTCCATGCATCTGCGGCCGGCACGCCCTGCGCCATTGAGCGCACAGCGACATCCCGCACCTCGCCCCACAGCAGCACCGCAAACAGGAACGCCGGGGTGACCGACTTGTCGGCGTTGACACGATCGTCGGTATTGGTCAGGCCTTGCTCGACCAGCGAACGCAATGCTTCGTCGCCGCGCCTGAGCGCACGCGCGGTCGCCGGAAACATGAATTTCAACAACCCACAATGCTCCAGCATGCGGAAGCTTTTCAGCCCCTGACCGCTGAGAAACATTTTCAAGGATTCGTCGAACAACCGCGCCGGCGCGGCCTCACCCAGCAACGGACCCAGCGTCTCGAATGGCGCCATGGCCGCGGCATCAATGTGCATGTCCAGCTTCGCCGCCAACCGTGCAGCGCGCAGCATGCGCACGGGATCCTCGCGATAGCGCGTCACCGGATCGCCGATCAGGCGCAACACGCGGTCCTGCAGATCCTGCATGCCACCGACGTAATCGCGCACGGAAAAATCGCTGATGTCGTAATACATGGCGTTGACGCGGAAGTCCCGGCGTATGGCGTCTTCCTCAATCGTGCCCCAGATGTTGTCGCGCACGATGCGTCCATCCACCAGCCGACGATCACCGTCGCCGCCTTCCTCACCAACACCACGGAACGTGGCGACCTCGATGATCTCCGGGCCGAACACCACATGCGCCAGGCGAAAGCGGCGGCCAATCAGACGACAGTTGCGGAACAGTCGCTTCACCTCCTCCGGCGTTGCACTGGTGGCGACATCGAAATCCTTCGGCCGGCGATCCAGCAACAGGTCACGCACCGCGCCGCCAACCAGGTACGCGGTGTAGCCCGCCTCGTTGAGGTGGTACAGCACGCGCAGCGCAGCCTTGCTGATGTTCTTGCGCGAGATGTTGTGCTGGTCACGCGGAATGATCCGCAACACCGGCGTGGTGGCGATCCCTGATTGGAGGTTCAAGCGGTTGGAATCCTTGCGGGCTGGGGTGCCCGGGCATGCCAGCAAACACTGCGGGCTACGATGCAGCTGCGGGCGCCTGTGCGAAGCGTCACCAGATGAACATGACGTGGCGCCGACGCGCTTTCTGGCATTGCCGGGCGAATCAATTCCGCTATACTAGCGCGCCCCGCACGATAACGCTCCCTTCGTCTAGTGGCCCAGGACACTGCCCTCTCAAGGCGGGAACACGAGTTCGAGTCTCGTAGGGAGCACCATTTGTTTGTGCGATCGTCCGTGATCGCTGTGGCCCGGGTGGTGGGCAGCCGTGCGAAGTCCGAGCTTCCGGCAGAGACCAGAGGCGGCCATCCGGGGCCGCACTGATTGCACCACATACCGAGAGCTTCGCTCCATGACCTTCGTTGTCGTCGACAACTGCATCAAGTGCAAGTACACCGATTGCGTCGAGGTGTGCCCGGTCGATGCGTTTCACGAAGGCCCCAACTTTCTCGCCATCGATCCCGATGAGTGCATTGATTGCACGTTGTGCGAGCCGGAATGTCCGGCGAACGCAATCTATCCGCAAGATGACGTGCCTGCCGGGCAGGAAGGCTTCATCGCACTCAACGCGGAGTTGGCCAAAGACTGGCCAGTGATCACCGCACGCATCGACCCGCCGGCGGACGCTGCTGAGTGGGATGGCAAGCCGGACAAACTGCCATTGCTGGAGCGCTGAGCGTCACGCTCGCGGCACCACTGCAGGCATGGTTACGAAAAAACGCCGCTCGAAAGCGGCGTTTTTTATGACCCGGTCAATGACACCGCAACGGCATCAGCCGCCCAGACGCGACTTCAAACCATCGATGACCTTGCCCACCGCTGCTGCGTTGCCCTGGGCGCGGACTTCACTACCGCTGGCGCCACTGCTGCCAATGTCCACACGCACCTGATGCGCGGCACCACCGGGCGCGTTGTCTGCGGCTTTTTTGTCACGACCAAACATCCGTCCGAAAAAGCCCGATTTCTTTTGCTGTGCGGCGACGCCGGTCACGCTCAACGTGTAGCTGTGAGCCGCGTCGTCATGGCTGACCACCTGCCCGAGGTTGCCTGCTTCCAGCACCTGACCCACACGCCGGTACGTGCTGTCCACCGAGTCGCTCAGCACGAAGCCGTCAGCCACTTGCCCGCTGGCCGCACTGGCACCGTCCGCGGTTGGCTGATTGGCACCGGGCGGCGGAATCATCAGCGCGGCCGAGGTGGATGGACGATCCAGGCCCGGCGGGATCTCCAGCGGCGCCTCCTGCTGGGCGGTGTCCCATGCCTTGTGCGAGCGGAACATGCCGCAGCCGGATACCAGCAGGGCGCTGAGCATTACTGCCGGCACGGCCACGAGGAGCGAAGTTTTCTTCATGTAATGAGATTCCGTGAGATAGGTCGGACAACCGTTATCCGGC
>CAJDVA010000141.1_pt1 | contig 12453 bp, 10 predicted proteins | sample 7391241 | NCBI WGS metagenome assembly CAJDVA01 (sample SAMEA7055678, study PRJEB34461) | soil metagenome | biome: terrestrial ecosystem; feature: Peninsula; material: soil | place: Antarctica | collected 2016
TTGCTACTGTGGATCCCGATCTACCTGCTGATCATGCAGAAACACACTTGCCGTCGGGGTTGGGCGCCAACCGTGCTGAAATTTTGCTGCGTCGGCTGGTGCCACCTCTGGTTACTGCTTGTCGCGTCGATCATTGCGGTAGCGCTCGGCGCGACCAACTGAGGTCACTTGCAGACCACCGGTGCAGCGGGTTTTGCACAGCAACCTTGACCTGTCAAGGGATTCGCCAATGCTTTGCCAAGCCGGTGAACAGTCGCTGAGTGGCATTTACAAGTACCTGAAATACAACACGTTTCCCGCATGATGAAAACGTCATCAAACTGTCACGGAACGCGCCACAGCGCGCTTTGCAGGCTACCGTCCCCGTTGCATCCACAGACTTATCCACAGTCGCTGTGGATAAGCTCAAAACCCGTACAGACTGAGCTACTTACCCTCCACTTCTCGACTCCCGGGCAGCAAAGGTGCGCAACTGGCGTCACACCGGGGCCGCAACAAAAGCAGCGGCAGGTACACTGGCCGACCACGAGGTAAGCATGCCTGTCGTCCTGCGCGTCGCCCTGCCGGTACCCCTGCCGCACCTGTTCGACTATCTGCCGCCGGACAGCGGCACGGCAAGCGTGGGGGCGCGTATCGTGGTGCCGTTTGGCCGGGGCACACGGGTGGGTGTCGTGGTCGCGATTGACGCCGAATCCGCCATCGACAGCCACCGTCTGAAACAGGCGATCCGCCTGCCGGATACCGGCGCGCTGCTCGACGCCGAACTGATGCAGACGCTGGCGTGGGCCGCCGATTACTGGCTCGGCGCACCGGGCGAAGCGTACGCCAACGCGTTGCCGTTGGCGCTGCGCGAGGCGCGGCCGCTACCAGCTATCGGCGAGGAGTATTGGTCACTCAACCGTGCCGGACGCAGCGCACTCGATGTCGGTAGCCGACGCGGTGGCAGCCACGCATTGCTCGCTGAGCTGGCGGGCGGCCAGCTCAGCGCGCGCGAACTGACCGCCGGCCTGCCCGGCTGGCGGGCCGCCGCGCGCCGTTTGAACAGCGCCGGCTTGCTCGAACGCAGCGAACAACCCGCGCCGCATCACGCGATGCCGGCCACCTACGCACCGCCGCTGAGCGACGAGCAACAACAAGCGGTCTCCGCCATCAGTGCCAGCCTGGGTCACTACCAGCCATTTTTGCTGGACGGCGTCACCGGCAGTGGCAAGACCGAGGTCTATCTGGCACTGATCGAACAAGTGCTCGCGCGCGGTCAACAGGCGTTGTTGCTGGTGCCGGAAATCGGCCTGGCGCCGCAGACCGTGGCACGCCTGCGCGAACGCCTCGGCGTCGCCGTGGAAGTGCTGCACTCCAACCTGTCCGAAGGTGATCGCGCACGGGCCTGGCTGCGCGCACGCGCGGGCAGCGTGTCGGTGATTCTGGGCACGCGTTCGGCCGTGTTCACGCCGCTGCCAAACGCCGGGCTGATCATCGTCGACGAGGAACACGACAGCGCGTACAAGCAGCAGGACGGCTTTCGTTACCACGCGCGCGACCTTGCGCTGGTGCGCGCACGCACGCTGGGAGTGCCGGTGGTGCTTGGCTCCGGCACACCCTCACTGGAATCCCTCGCCAACGCCGAGGCTGGTCGCTACCGCACCTTGCACTTGCGCGCGCGCCCCGGTGCACTGCAACCACCGCAAGTGCAGATCATCGACATGCGCGCGCAACGCCTGCAACACGGCATGTCCCCTGCGCTACTCGCCGCCGTGGCCGACACGCTGGCGCGCGGCGAGCAGGCGCTGGTGTTTCGCAACCGTCGCGGCTATGCACCGGTGCTGCTGTGTCACAGCTGCGGCTGGCACGCCGATTGTCCGCGCTGCGAACATCCGCTCACGTTGCATGCGCGCGCGCAGCAACTGGTGTGCCATCACTGTGACTTTCACCGCCGTGTACCGGCCGCGTGCCCAAGCTGCGGCTCGACCGAACTGACCGCGCAAGGTCAGGGTACCGAGCGTCTGGAGGAAACGCTGCTGGCACAGTTTCCGCAGGTGCCGATTCTGCGCGTGGACCGTGAAACCACGCGGCGCCGCGATGCGTTTGCGCAGCTGCTGGCTACCCTGCGCGACGACCAACCGGCGATCCTGGTCGGCACGCAGATGCTGGCCAAGGGTCACGACCTGCCCAACCTCACTCTGGTGGCCATTGTCAGCGTGGACGAGGGTCTGCACAGCGTGGATTTTCGCGCCAGCGAACGTCTGGCCCAGCTCGTCGTGCAGGTTGCCGGACGTGCCGGACGTGCGCGCAAACCCGGCCGCGTGCTGTTGCAGACGCACCAGCCGCAGCACCCGTTGTTGCGCAGCCTGCTGGCGCATGGCTACACCGCCACTGCGCGCGATCTGCTGGCCGAGCGGCGCGCGATCCAGTTGCCGCCCTACAGTCATCAGGTGCTGCTGCGCGCGGATGCCGCGGAACGCGCGCACGTCGACGTTTTCCTCGCTGCGGCTCGCGCCGCGCTGCCCACCGACGACGAACTGCAAATCGCCGGACCGATGCCCGCTCCCATGCCCATGCGCGCGGGGCGACAGCGTGGGCAGTTGCTGCTGGAAACGTCACGGCGCGCCGCGCTGCACACCATGTTGCGACCATGGTGGCTGGCGCTGCACGCGCTGCCATCTGCACGGCGCGTGCGCTGGTCATTGGATGTCGATCCGATCGATCTGTACTGAAGCATGCGCGGCCGCTCGATTCGGTGCCGCTGCACGGCGTGCCGGTTCCGTCGCTGCACTCCTTGAACCAGCCTACCCCCTGGTTGCGCTCGCACAGGGCGGCTCAAGGCCACAGGGAACCGCCAAGGTGTCTGGGGCGCCGCCAGACCGAGTAACGGTGGTCAGCCGCGCGCGGTCTCCGGTTTGATGAGCCAGCGCACCGCAAGTATCCCCAACTCGTAGAGAAAACACATGGGAATGGCCAGCATGATCATCGAGGTGATATCCGGCGGCGTAATCAGCGCAGAGATGGCAAACGCGCCGACGATCGCATAGCGCCGGCCACTGCGCAGGCTTGCCAGATTCACGATGCCGGTGGCCGCCAGGATCACCACCGCCACCGGCACCTCGAAGCACAACCCGAAGGCGAAAAACATCAGCATCACGAAGTCGAGGTAATGCGTGATGTCCGTCATCATCTCCACCCCTTCAGGCGTCACCGCCGTGAGGAAACGGAACGCCGCCGGCAACACCAGAAAATACGCAAAGGCGCAGCCGATGTAGAACAACGCCAGCGCAGCAACCAGCAGCGGCCGCGCCAGACGTTTTTCCTTCTTGTACAGCCCCGGGCTGACAAACGCCCACAGCTGATACAGGATCACCGGCATGCAGATGAACAAGGCCGTATAGAAGGCCAATTTCAACGGCGTGATGAACGGACTCGCCACCTCGGTCGCAATCAAATGCGCACCTTGCGGCAGGCGCGCGACCAACGGCGCAGCCAGTTCCGAATACAGCCGATTGGCAAATGGCACCAGCGCGAGCAGCACCACGAGAACGCTGACGACGGACTTGAGCAGACGCGAGCGCAGCTCCAGCAGATGCGAGAACAAGCCCTGCTGCAGATCGACTTCGGGTTCTGACTCAGCGCGACGCCGGGTTCTCCACGGCCGATCCCGGGTCCCTGTGCAGGATTTTCGCTTTCGGCTGCGCTGGCGACATCACGCACCTGCTGCAGCGTCGTATCCAGATCCGCTTGCGCGGCATCCATTCGTGCCACCGCCTCACGTGCCGTGCGCCGGATCTCATCCACCTGCAGCTCGCGCTCCACTTCCGTGCGCACACTGTCCCAACCGCTGCGCACGCGGCGCAACAGCGCACCAGCGGTACGCGCGGCGGCAGGGAGTTTCTCCGGACCCAACACAATCAACGCGATCAGCGCGAGCACCAGCAACTTGCCGAAGCTGATCTCGATCATCGCCGCGGCTTACTTGTTTTGCGTGTGGTCGTGCTGCGTCTGCGTAGTGCTGTCGGCAGGCGGTGGATCAGCACGCAAGGTTTCCGGCGCCGCCGGTTTGACGGCCGCGTCATCCTCGCCACTCATGCTTTTCTTGAAGCCACGGATCGCGGCACCAAGATCCGGGCCGATCTTGGTCAATTTGCCGGTGCCAAACACCACGACCACCACTACCAGCAGAATGATCAGATGCCAAATGCTCATGTCTCACCTCAAGGCATCGTAGTCGATGCGCAGCGCCGACCCATCCAGCGCTACACCGGCAAACAGGCCGCGAGTGCGCGAGTAGGAATAAATCTCCGCCTTCAACTGACCATCCGTCGCTGCGGTGGCGGTGCGCCCGACCGGGCCGGCAGCGGCCGACGCATCCGCACCCAGCGTGAACTTGCCACGCACGATGGAATCAACGCCGCGCTGCGTGCGAAACACCAGCACCACATCCGTGGAGGACACACCCACCTGAAAACCCACGCTGCCGCCCGTCATGCTGATGAAGCTGGGGTTGGACCACGTGCCATCCGGACCCTTCACCGAGATCAGCCCTTCGCCGCGACGGCCGCCAAAAATGAAGCCGGCCTTGATCATGTCCGGGATCACCGCGACCGCGCGCGCGTCGCGCAGCAGGTCTTGTGGAATCGATTTGTCCGGCGCCTGCATGATGTCATTGAGTACACGCACCGCATTGTCTGCCCGCACCAGCGGTGGATCTTCGGCATGGGCGGCAAGCGCCGGCAACAACATGATCAGGGTACCCAGCAACAGGCGGTGCAGCGATGTCTTGAGCATGGACAGCTCCACTGATGTCGGTAATCTTCAACGTGATGTTTCTGAATGGAACAATGCTTGTGGCAGACTGGCTGCCCTGACGCGGACCATGCCACGATGCCACGCAACATTCACTATACCGGCGTTGCCGCTGATTCCCACGCGCCGGTCAGCGCTGCCGTTCAGGCAGCAGTACTGCTGGTCAATCTGGGTACGCCAACCGCACCGACGGCGGCCGCACTACGACCGTACTTGTCGCAGTTTCTGAGTGACGCACGCGTCATCGACTACCGCCGCTGGCTGTGGTGGCTGATCCTGCATGGCATCGTGCTGCGCACGCGGCCGGCGCGCTCGGCCCGCGCCTACGCAAAAATCTGGAGTGCACAGGGCTCGCCGCTGCGCGTCCACAGCGAGGCACTGGCAACTGCATTGCAGACGAAGCTGAACCGCCAGGCGCCCGGCGCGCTGCGCGTCGAGCTGGCCATGCGCTACGGCGAGCCGGCGGTGGAATCGACCATCGCCCGGCTGCAACGCGATGGTGTGCGCCGGCTGCTGGTGTTGCCGCTGTATCCGCAGTACTCCGCAACCTCCACTGGCTCGGTGATCGACGCCGTCGCCGACGCGCTCAAGGCGCTGCGCTGGCCGCCGCAGCTGCGTCTGATCAACGACTACCACGACGACCCGGGCCACATTGCGGCGCTCGCCGGCAGCATTGAAAACTGGTGGTCGGCGAACGGTCGCGGCGACAAGTTGTTGCTGTCGTTTCACGGTATTCCCGAACGTTACGCGCGACTCGGCGACCCGTATCCCGAGCATTGCCAGACGACGGCGCGACTGCTGCGTGAGCGCCTGCATCTGGACGACGCCGATCTGCTGGTGAGTTTCCAGTCGCGCGTGGGCCGCGAACGCTGGTTGCACCCCTACACCGACGTCACTGTGCGCGAGCTCGCGGCCGGCGGCGTGAAGAAGCTCGACGTGGCGTGCCCGGGCTTCGCCGTGGATTGTCTGGAAACGCTGGAGGAAATCGCCATGCAGAATCGCGATTTCTTCCTCGCGGCCGGCGGCACCGCGCTGCGCTACATCCCCGCACTCAACGCCAGCGCCGGGCAGGTCGACAGCCTGGCTGCACTGGTCATGCGCCACATCCAAGGCTGGCCGGAGCATGCGGGTAGCGCGATCGTCACGTCGTGAGCAATCCGTCCGAACTGCGGATCGCCCTACCGCACCTTGCGCTCGGTGCACAAACCTGGGGCGACGCCGCCCTGCCGCCGTTGGTCGCTTTGCATGGCTGGCTGGACAACGCCGGCAGCTTCGCGTTGCTGGCGCCGCTGTTGGCCAAGCGTTTCCATGTGCTGGCGCTGGACCTGCCCGGCCACGGCCACTCCGATCATCTGCCCGCCGGCGCGAGCTATCACTTCACCGACTATGTGCGCAGCGTGCTGGAGGCGGTCAGCGCGCTGCAGCTTGGCAGCTACTCCTTGCTCGGCCACTCGCTCGGTGCCGGGGTGGCGGCGCTGGTGGCGGCGGCCACACCGCAGCGCATCGATCGACTGCTGCTGATCGAAGGCCTGGGCCCACTGGGCGACGACGGCACCCGCACGTTGCAGCGCTTCCGCGATGCGCTCGTGCCACCCTCGGGCGCGAGACGGCCGCTACGACTATTCCACAGTGTCGAGCAGGCGATCGGCGCGCGCAACATCGCCAGCGGATTGCGCGGCGAACTGGCACGACCCATCGTCGAGCGTGGTCTGTGCGAAGTCGACGGCGGTTGGCGCTGGCGCAGCGATTCACGCTTGACCCGGTCTTCGGCGCTGCGTCTGGCTGAAACGCAAATCCGCGCGCTGCTGCGCGGCATCGATTCACCTACCGCCCTGCTGTTGGCGCAACCGGAAACCGCGTACTTACCTGGCGTGATGATGCACGAACGCGCGGCCTGCGTCGGCCACATGCAGATCAGCCAGATGGAAGGCTGCCACCACTTGCACCTCGAACATCCGCAGGCTGTTGCCGCATGGGTCATCGCTGCCAGCGGCCCGCACCCCAAGTAGGGCAGGCACGGCCCGCCGCTCTTTTCGTGTACGCAACAATGCACCAAAGAAAAAAAGCTGGCGGGCAGCGCCCACCCTATGACACTTGCACCTCGAGATCCGCACGCTGTTGCCGCACGGGTCATCACCGAAACGGCCATCGGGATATAAGGGCGGGCACTGCCCGCCGTCTTCACATCCCGACGTTGCCGCGCTGAACGCCGCGCGTCAGGGCTTGCTCAACCCCAGCACGTCGAGCCCTTGCTCGAAGCGAATGTCCACCGGGATATGCGCCTGATCCAGGCGCCGCAAATCCCCGGCCAGCTCGGCATCAACCGCGCCGAGTTGATCGGTGAGCTGCTTGGCTGCGGTGTAGTCGCCATCACCTTGAATGATCAGCAGCCTGGCGGACAGCGCGTTCATGGCCGCGGTCATCTTGTCGAAATCGACCCGGTAGCGCCCGGTCGTTTCGTCGCGGGTAAACGCGCCCTGCTGCTTGAAAAAGTTAAAGCGCACCATGTTCGCGCGAGCGTGCGCATCGCTCGCGCCAAAGCGTACCGAGCGCAGGATGCCGGCAAGGAAGGTTACGTAATTGTTCAGCAACGCCGACTTGTCCAGCTCGCCCTTGTCCGCCAGTTTGGTCACCATGTACAGGCCAAGGATGTCCGCCTTGCCCTCCTCGAAACTCGACGCCTGATCTTTCAGCGCCTTGCGCACAGTGCCCTTGTCGCCAAGCACGTTCTTGATCCCCAGGCCATGCGCCACTTCATGAAACATGGTGTTCTGGAAGAACGCGTCGAACGTGAGGTTTGGCTGCTGCTCGTCGACAATCAGCTCGCGCGCGATGGGCAACATGATGCGCTCGAACTTCGCCTGCATCACGTTTTCCAGCTGCAACCGGCGCGTGCCTTTTTGCAGTTGCACCTGCTCGTCGTTGGGCAGGTTGATGGCAATGGTTTTCGCGCCGACATTCGCGTCACCTTCTTGCTCCATGCCTGATCCTTGACCAGCACATACGATTCGTAGCTGGTCTTGTAGCCGTACAACTGATCCTCGTAAGTCTCGATGGGCCCGATCACGATGTCGATCGGGTTTTTCTTCATCGCCATCCACGCAAAATCACTGGCTTGGTAGTTGTCATCGAGCAGCGCGGCCGCGCGCAGCGTCAGGTATTTCTTGAAGCCGGCGTCCTGCGCCAGCCTGGCGGCCGCGCGCAGCAGGCTCGCGGTCTTGTCCAGCTCGGTCTTGTACGCGACGTGATACGGCACGCTGATCAACTGACCTTGCGCATCGCGGCGCAGCAAGGTGTACAGCGAGCTCTTGTCCTTGAGCGGCGAGCGCTCGAACTCGGCCTTGGTCATGTCCGCGGGATAGAACCGCGCACCCAGCGGGCGCTCGCCAACGCCGTCGACGAACGCTTCGTCATTGTCCAGGCGGTCCCACGGGCCATAGTTGACCTGCGCCAGCTCGCGCGCGGTCGGGTCGCTGATTTTTGCCAGCAGCGCCGCGTGATCGCCCCACGATTGCTGCCAGTAGATGGCGTTCATGCTGTCCGCCGCCTCGACCAGCAGCGCGATCATCTTCTTCTGCCTGGCGTTGAACGCAGACAGGTCAGCACTCAGTTTCACCGTGGCATAGGCAGCGAGGCGCTGCTGCGCCGGACTGCCGGCATCTGCGTTGGACGCGGCGGCGCCCCGACTGCTGGTCGCACTGGCCGGCGCGCTGTACGCGGGTGCGGGCGCCAGCTCCTCTGACGGCACGGGCGGCGTCACCGCCGCGATATCGTGATCAGAGGAACAGCCAGCCAGCGTAATCAGTACAGACAGACAGAGCAGTCGTCGCAGCATGAGACATCCTTGGCGAGGTATCTGCCTATCGTATCGCTACACACACGGCTGCGGACTTGCGGCGAGCGCCGTATGATGCTCAGTCGCAAGACGCGCGCTGCGCACGGCAACGGCGCTCGCCGCCAGTCCGCACCCGCGCCCCCACCACCAACGGAGTATGTCCATGACACTTTCGATGTATCAGGCCAGCGTACCTGTTCTCTCCCGCGCGCTCACCAATCTGGCCCATGTGCTGAAGCAAGGGGCTGCGCACGCCAAGGCCAAGGGCATCAGCGACGAGGTGTTGCTGCAGACGCGATTGACGCCGGACATGTTCTCGTTGCTGCGTCAGGTGCAGACCGCCACGGACATGGCCAAGGGCGGCGTGGCGCGCCTGGCCGGCGCCGAGCCGATGAAGATCGCGGACGACGAAACCACACTGGCGCAACTGGACGCGCGCATCGAACGCGTGGTTGGCTACCTCAACACCTTCAAACCGGAACAAATTGATGGCAGCGAAGGCCGCGCCATCGTCATGCACATGCGCAGCGGCGACCGCCATTTCAGCGGGCAGCCCTACTTGCTGGAATACGTGCTGCCGAATGTGTTTTTCCATTGCACCACGGCTTACGACATCCTGCGCCAGATGGGCACCGAGATCGGCAAGAAGGATTTCCTCGGCGCGTGAGGCATCTGTGGGACCGACTCACGTGCATGGCCGCCAGCCCGGAGCGCTGACACTGTGCCCACATCGCCCGCGATGTCCTGCCGCGAGCGTCGCCGTGGTGCCATACCAGCCGTACACGACTCAAGCACATCCACCCACTGCCCGGCTGTACACGCATGTTGCGATTGACTGACCTGAGGCTGCCGCTGGATCACTCCGCGGCGGCGCTCACCGCCGCCATTCTCCAGCGACTGGATATTGATGCAGCAGCGCTGACCAGCTACGTCGTCGCGCGCCGTGGCCATGACGCCCGCAAGCGCGGCGCGATCGCGCTGATCTACGCGCTGGACGTGCACACCACGCAGGACGCCGCGCTGCTGCAGCGCTTTGCCGCCGACCCGCACATCCAGCCTGCGCCGGACACCCGCTACCACTTCGTCGCGCATGCAACACGTGCCGGCCAGCTGCGGCCGATCGTGATCGGCACCGGGCCGTGCGGCTTGTTTGCCGGGCTGATCCTCGCGCAGATGGGGCTGCGCCCGCTGATCCTGGACCGCGGCAAGGCGGTGCGTGAGCGCACCAAGGACACGTGGGATTTGTGGCGCAAGCGCGAGCTGCATCCCGAATCCAACGTGCAGTTTGGCGAGGGCGGCGCCGGCACATTTTCCGACGGCAAGCTGCACAGCCAGATCCGCGATCCGCTGCACCACGGGCGCAAGGTGCTGGAGGAGTTCGTCAAGGCCGGCGCGCCGGAGGAGATTCTGTACGTCAGCAAGCCGCATATCGGCACATTCCGCCTGGTGACGATGGTGGAGAACATGCGCGCCACGATCCAGGCGCTGGGTGGCGAAATCCGTTTCAGCAGCCGCGTTGACGATCTCTTGCTGGAGCCCGCCACAGATGGCCAAACGCAAATACGCGGGGTGACGCTGGCCAGCGGTGAGCAGATTCGCGCCGATCGCGTGGTGCTGGCGATCGGTCACAGCGCGCGCGATACCTTCGCCATGTTGCACGCGCGCGGCGTGTATATGGAGCCGAAACCGTTCTCCATCGGCTTTCGCATCGAGCATCCGCAGTCGGTCATCGACCACGCCTTGTTCGGGGCACAAGCCGGCCATCCACTGCTCGGTGCGGCGGATTACAAACTGGTACATCACTGCGCAGCCAACGGGGCCAGCCCTGGGCGCACGGTGTACAGCTTCTGCATGTGCCCGGGCGGCACGGTGGTTGCGGCCACCAGCGAGCCTGGACGCGTCGTCACCAACGGCATGAGCCAGTATTCCCGCAACGAGCGCAACGCAAACGCGGCGATCGTGGTGGGTATCGAGCCGGCGGACTTCGCGGCGTTTGCCGCCAGCGACAGTCCGCTGGCCGGGATCGCGCTGCAGCGCGCACTGGAGAGCCGCGCGTTCGTGCTTGGCGGCGAAGATTACAGCGCACCGGCGCAACTGGTCGGCGACTTTCTCGCGCGGCGCGCGTCGCATGCGCTTGGCGACGTACAGCCGTCCTACAGGCCTGGCGTGACGTTGGGCAGCCTCGAGCAGGCACTGCCCGCATACGCGATTGCCGCAATCCGCGAAGCGCTACCCGCCTTCGAACGCCAACTCAAGGGTTACGCCATGCACGATGCCGTGCTCACTGGCGTGGAAACGCGCACCTCATCGCCGCTGCGCATCACCCGCGATGAGAGTATGCAAAGCCGCAACACGCGCGGCCTGTATCCAGCCGGCGAAGGCGCCGGTTATGCCGGTGGCATCTTGTCTGCTGCGGTAGACGGTATTCGCGTTGCCGAGGCGATGGCGCTTGCGCGCGGCCACCGGTGAGGTAACAGCGCGGTTCGAGCCACCGCGCCGCGCTATTGTCACGAGCGCGTGGCACGCAGCATCACGCTTCCCGACTCACTAAGGTTCAGCTTGCAGGCCCCGGCGGGCAGTGCCCGCCGGTTTGGCCTGGGTGAGCTTGCATCTGATCAGGTCACGCTGCGTTGCCAGCGGACATGGACTCCGCCAACCGAACCGTCACTGCCTCCGCAACGCGGCAGCCATGGAGTTCCCGCCACTGCGCCAGCGGTGCTGGATAGCCAAGCAGATAACCCTGGCCGATCTCACAGCCCATCGCCTGCAGTGCGTCACGTTCGGCCTGGGTTTCAATACCTTCGGCAATCACCTGCATGTTCAGCGCACTGGCCAGCGCGATGATGGCGGCGACCACCGTGGTGGAATTTTGATGATCACCCTCACCCATTGCCTGCACGAACGCGCGGTCGATCTTGAGCAGGCGCAACGGCAGCGAGTGCAGGTAACTCAGCGAAGAGTAGCCGGTGCCGAAATCATCCAGCGCGGCGCCAATACCACGCTCGCGCAGCCCGTGCAATACGCGGCGCACCTGCTCCGGATCATCAAGCAAGGAACCTTCCGTCACCTCGATGATCAGCCGATGGCTGGGTAGTCCGGTCCGTTTCAGCAGATCGAGCAGACGCACATCGAAGCCCGGGCGACCGAGATGCAGCGCAGACACGTTGATGGTGAGAAACGTATCGGCCGGACAACTGTCAGCCATTTGCGCGCAGCTCAACTCGAACATGCGCCAGTCGATCGCCTCGATCAACCCGCAGCCCTCGGCAACCTTGAGGAAGTCGCCTGGCAGCAGCAACCCGCGCTGCGGGTGGTGCCAGCGCAGCAAAGCTTCGAAACCCATCAACTTGCCATCCGCAAGGCGGTGCATCGGCTGGAAATACGGCTCGAATTCGTCATGCTGCAAGGCGTGGCGCAGGCCGGTCTCCATGCCCAGCACATCCACCACATTGCGCGCCAGCGCTTGATCAAACAGCTCAACGCGGTTACGCCCGAGCCGCTTGGCGCGATACAACGCCACGTCCGCATCGCGCAGCAAATCATCTGCCATCTGGTAGGTGCTGTCCCCCAACGCAACACCGATACTGATCGATGGCGACAGATCTTCCCCGACCACATGTAGCGTCATGTTGACCGCCTCCAGTACGCGTTCGGCCACCTGCATCGCAGCGGCGGATGAATCGACCGAATCGAGCAGGATCGCGAACTCGTCACCGGACAAACGCGCAACCATGTCCGGCGCGCGCACGCAGCCAAGCAGACGCTGCGCGACTTCCTTCAATACCGCGTCACCGGCCAGATGGCCAAGGCTGTCGTTGACGATCTTG
>CAJDVA010000041.1_pt1 | contig 12268 bp, 11 predicted proteins | sample 7391241 | NCBI WGS metagenome assembly CAJDVA01 (sample SAMEA7055678, study PRJEB34461) | soil metagenome | biome: terrestrial ecosystem; feature: Peninsula; material: soil | place: Antarctica | collected 2016
GTGCGCCCAGGGTCCATCGCCGCGATCCGTCGCCGCGATCCGGCCAGGATGTTCGCCATGCAACAAAATGAAGGGCGCCGTGGGGCGCCCTTCGATTGACATCAAGCTACCGGCTACTTCAGAAGCGGTATTCGGCGCTGACCGAGACCATGTCGGTGCTCAGGTCCACGTGCTGCTTCTTGGCGTCGTAATAGTCGTAGTTGACGCCGAGGCTGAAGTTGTTGCTGAAGTCATAACCCACGCCCGCACCGGCGTACCAGCTGGTGTTGTCCAGGCCTTTGCGGATCGGGTTGGCGTCATTGCTCAGGCCGTGGCCTTTCCACCCGTAGATACCGGTGCGCGCGCTGACATACCAGTTCGGGCTGACGTTGAAATGGCCGTTCACGCCGGCGGTCCAGCCGTGCAGCTGGGTTTTTCCGTCTGCCACCACCGGTTGACTGTTGAACACGTTCTTCGGGTGGATGTTGCCCAGGTCGTTGTAACCGACCTCAGCGCCCAGCGCGACCGACGGGTTCAGTGCCCAGCGATAGCCACCATTGAGGCCATAACCGGTTGCCTGGTCGTCGTAAGGGCCATGGTTGATTGAGGTCTGACCCACATTGCCATTGATGAACCAGCCACCATTCTGGGTTGGAGCAGTCTGCGCAAACGCTGCCGAGGCGGCGAACAGGCCAGCGGTGGAAAGGGCAAGGGCGAGCAAGGTTTTGTTTTTCATGAGGAGATTCTCCTGTTGTTATATGCAGCCGATCCGCGGGGATACGAAGCGGTTGCCGGGGATGCGCTGCCCAAATCAGGCAGCAACATTTGCACACTTGGATGGAGCGGCACTCGGATAATTCAATACCGATAGGTACAGTATTAAGAATCGGTTAAGAAATCAGTGTGTCTGTCACGCCGGTGCTATCCGGCGCAGGTGCATTGGACGGGTTGGTGCCTGAAGCTGGCCGATACCGCAGGCGCGACAGCCGCATGACCGATCAGCGACAATGCCCGCTTTGCCCTGACCGGAGACCACTCGATGACCACCCGCCGTGAACTCGCCAATGCCGTCCGCGCGCTCGCCATGGACGCTGTCGAAGCGGCCAAGTCCGGTCACCCGGGCATGCCGATGGGCATGGCCGACATCGCCGAGGTGTTGTGGAATGATTTTCTGCAACACAATCCGGCCAATCCACAGTGGCCCAATCGCGACCGTTTCGTGCTGTCCAACGGCCATGGCTCGATGTTGCAGTACGCATTGCTGCATTTGGCCGGCTACGCCTTGCCGATGGCCGAGCTGAAGCGCTTTCGCCAACTGCACTCAAAGACCGCCGGTCACCCCGAATACGGTCACACGCCGGGCGTGGAGACCACCACCGGCCCGCTCGGCCAGGGCCTGGCCAACGCCGTGGGTTTTGCCTTGGCAGAAAAGGTGCTGGCCGCGCATTTCAATCGTCCGGGTCATGCGATCGTCGATCATCACACCTACGTCCTGCTCGGCGACGGCTGCTTGATGGAAGGTATTTCGCATGAAGTCGCCTCGCTTGCCGGCACCTGGCAGCTGGGCAAGCTGGTGGCCGTCTATGACGACAACGGCATCTCGATCGATGGTGAGGTGAAGGGTTGGTTTACCGACGACACGCCGGCGCGCTTCGCCGCCTATGGCTGGAATGTGCTTCGCGATGTGGATGGTCACGATGCGGATGCGGTGAAACATGCGCTGACCCAGGCTACGGTCCAAGGCGACAAACCAACGCTGATTTGCGCGCGCACCATCATTGGTTTCGGCGCGCCGCACAAGCAGGGTACGGAAGGCTGCCACGGTGCAGCGCTGGGCAAGGACGAGATTGCCGCCGCGCGTGCGCAGCTGGGTTGGACTCACGCGCCGTTCGAGATTCCTGCGGAGATTTACGCTGGCTGGGACGCGAAACGGAAGGGTTTGCAGCGTGAGCAGGCATGGCACGTCGCGTTCGACGCGTACGCTGCGGCACATCCGCAGCTGGCTGCCGAATTCACGCGTCGCCTCGCTGGTGAACTGCCGCCTGATTGGGCCAGGACGTCGCAGGCGTATATCGCCAAGTTGCAGCACGAAGGCCCGGAACTGGCTTCGCGCAAGGCCTCGCAGATGACTCTGGATGCGTTTGCGCCACTGCTGCCGGAGTTGATTGGCGGTTCCGCCGATCTGGCCGGCTCCAACCTCACCAAGTGGAAAGGCAGCCTGGATGCAGCTGTCGGCGACAGCTCAGGTGGTCGCGGCAATTACATTTATTACGGCGTGCGCGAGTTCGGCATGACGGCGATCAGCAATGGGCTGGCGTTACACGGCGGCTTCATTCCGTACGATGCCACCTTCATGGTGTTTTCCGACTACGCGCGCAACGCGGTGCGCATGAGCGCGCTGATTCCGGCGCATGCGATCCACGTCTATACGCATGACTCGATTGGTCTGGGCGAGGATGGCCCGACGCATCAGCCGGTCGAACATCTGGCCAGCCTGCGCTACATCCCGGGCAACCAGGTGTGGCGTCCGTGCGACGCGGTGGAATCGGCGGCGGCATGGAAGGCAGCGATCGAGCGCAAGGGCGCGCCCACGTGTCTGGTGTTCTCGCGGCAAAACCTCAAACATCAGCAGCGCGATGCGCAGCAACTGGCTGACATCAACCGCGGCGGCTACGTCCTGTCCGATCCGCTCAGTGCGAAATTTCAGATGATCCTGATCGCCACCGGTTCCGAAGTGGAGTTGGCGATGGAAGCCGCGCGCGCGCTCGCACAGCAAGACATCGCCGTGCGCGTGGTGTCGATGCCATGCACCGAGGTGTTTGACGCGCAGCCGCTGGAGTACCGCGAGGGTGTGTTACCGGGTTGGTGCCGCGCGCGCGTGGCGGTGGAGGCGGCCACTGCCGACTTCTGGCGCAAGTATGTCGGCCTGGATGGCGAGGTGGTCGGCATGACCACGTTTGGCGCGTCCGCACCTGCCGCGCAATTGTTCGAATATTTTGGCATCACCGTGACCGCCGTGATCGACGCGGCCAAGCGCGTCATCCGCTGACCTGTGGTGGGAGCGACTTCAATCGCGATGCTTTTTGTTGTGGACGGCGAACAACAACGCGACTGAAGTCGCTCCCCCAGGGTCAATGGCGTGGGTGATCGATCAGCTGAGCAGCAGCCGGACCAGTTCGTCTGGCGTGGGCGTGATCGCGCTGGCGCCAGCTTGCTGCAACTCCATGCGCTCGCCGAAACCCCACAACGCACCGATGCCGCGCACGCCGTTGGCGACGGCGCCTTCCATGTCGAAGCTGCGGTCACCGATCATGACAGCGTGTGCGGCAGGTACTGCAAAGTCGGCCAGCGCAGCGGCGATCATCGTCGCCTTTTCGCTATGTTTGCAACCGGGCTCAGGGCCGTAAAGACGACTGAACGCAGCGGCAAACGGCAGGCTCGCAACAATGGGCGCAGCGTGGGTCTTCGGCTTGCTGGTGACCACCGCCAGTTGATGGCCGGCGGCGTGCAGCTGCCAAATGACGTTGGCTATACCCGAATACACGCTGTACTCACGCCAGCCGGTCGACTGGAAGCGCACGTGATAATGCGCGATCGCCGCAGTGATGCGCTGCTCGTCAAACTCAAGCAGCGGTGCAAAGCTTGTGTGCAACGGTGGCCCGATCCAATGGCGTAGCGACGCGAGCTCGGGCAACGGAACGCGCATCTGCGTCAGTGCGTGGCGGACACAGCCGAGAATGCCGCGCTCGGAATCGATCAAGGTGCCGTCAAGGTCGAACAGGCACAACATCAGCCGGCCGCGCGAGCTTTCAGTGCCGCTACCGCCGGCAGTTCCTTGCCTTCCAGAAACTCCAGGAACGCGCCACCACCCGTGGAGATATACGACACACCAGCCGCAATGCCGTACTTGTCAACCGCCGCCAGCGTGTCGCCACCGCCGGCTATCGAGAATGCGCTGGATGCGGCGATCGCGTGCGCCAGCGTTTCCGTGCCTTTGCCGAACGCGTCAAACTCGAACACGCCGACCGGGCCGTTCCACACCACCGTGCCAGCCTTGGCGATCAGCTCGGCGTAGTGCCGCGCGGTGTCCGGACCGATATCCAGAATCATCTCGTCGTCGCGCACCTGATTGACCGGCTTCACCGTTGCAGTGGCGTTGGCGGAAAACGCCGTGGCGACCACCACATCGGTGGGCAATGGCACGGCAGCACCGCGGCGTTTCGCGTCTGCCATGACTTTTTTTGCCGCGTCGATCAAATCAGGTTCCACCAGCGAGTTGCCGATTCCATATCCGGCCGCCGCAAGGAAGGTATTGGCGATGCCGCCGCCCACGATCAGCTGATCGATCTTGCCGATCAGGTTGTCGAGCAAGGTCAGCTTGGTGGACACCTTGGATCCGGCAACGATCGCCAATAGCGGATGCGCCGGGTGCTCCAGCGCCTTGCCCAGCGCGTCGACCTCGGCGCATAGCAGCGGACCGGCGGCCGCGATCGGGGCGAAACGGATGACGCCATGCGTGGATGCCTGAGCGCGATGCGCGGTGCCGAACGCGTCCATCACAAAGATGTCGCACAGTGCCGCATAGCGCTTCGCCAGCACCTCGTCATCTTTGCCTTCACCGACATTCATGCGGCAATTTTCCAGCAGCACCACCGCGCCGGCAGCCACGTTTACGCCGTCGAGGTAGTCGGCGATGAGCGGCACCGGCGTACCCAGCTGGATACTCAGCCATGCTGCCACCGGGGCCAGCGATGCAGCGGCGTCGAATTGACCTTCCTTCGGGCGCCCCAGGTGCGACAACACCATCACGTGGGCCCCTGCATCACGTGCGGCACGGATGGTCGGCAGCGCGGCGGTGAGGCGCTGCGTGGAGCTGATGCGACCCCGATCGTCGATGGGCACGTTCAAATCCTCACGAATCAGCACGCGTTTGCCGCGCAAATCGAGGTCGCTCATGCGGATGACTGCCACGGTATAACTCCAGTAATATGTTGAAGGGTTGATCAGACCACGCGTGAACCGGCTATTGTCCGGGGCAGGTTGCGTTGATGCAAACCGCAGTTTTCGGCACGAACTGGCGCGGGGCGGTTGCGTTGACGGTGGTGTCGATCATGGTGGCCAGGCGATGGTCGCCGAATGCAGGCTTTGCGCGCGAGGAGACATCCATGACCGGTGGTTTGCTGCTGTACGACTACTGGCGCTCCAGCGCCTCCTATCGCGTACGTATCGCGCTCAACCTGAAGGGGTTGGCGTACGAGACGCACGCCGTGCATCTGCTGCGTGATGGTGGGCAACAGCACACGGCGGACTATCGGCGGCTCAACCCGCAGCAGTTGGTGCCGTGTCTGCTGGATGGCGAGCGTGCCATCACGCAATCACTGGCGATCATCGAATACCTCGACGAGATCTATCCGGACGTGCCGCTGCTGCCCGTCGATCCGCGAGGCCGGGCACGCGTCAGATCGCTGGCCTTGGCCGTGGCCAGCGACGTGCATCCGCTGGGCAACCTGCGCGTGCTGCAATATCTGCAGACGCAGCTGGGTGCCAGCGAGGCACAGAAGGTCGAATGGTCGCGGCACTGGATTGCGGTGGGCTTTGACGCCTTGGAGGAGATGCTGGTCGACAATGTGGCGATGGGTCGCTATTGCCACGGTGACTCGCCGACGCTGGCCGATGTCTGTCTGGTGCCCCAGTTCTACAACGCACTGCGCTGGCAGGTGCCACTGGAGAACTACCCGACGCTGCGGCGCATCCATGCCGCGTGCGCTGAGTTGGACGCGTTTCAGCGGGCGGCTCCGGAAGCGCAGGCGGCTGCAGGTTGAACGGGGAATCCCTCAAGGGGGCTCCCTTGCGGTCGCGAGGGAACGGAGCTGCCGAAGCGGCCATTTATCAGCGCCAATCTTCGCTGGCATGTGGAGTAAAAGCCGGCGTGCAGTGGCACCCTGCGCTCGGTGCCGTGATTGATCCGCACGCCCGGGTTGTGCATGGCCTTCGCAGGGCGGGCACTGCACGCCGCGCAACAAGTCACTGCGCAACCGGTGCTGCGGAAGTGATGCGCGGCTGCTGAATGTCGCGCGTTTAAAACCCCATCCCGTAGGGATCGTTGCTGACCAGCGCCTCGCTGTCGCTGCCACCCTCGGCCAGACGGATTTTCAGCGCCAGGCCGTCGCGTGAGTCGGACTTGTTCAACGCTTCTTCCAGCTCCACGCGACCCTCCTTGTACAGGCGGTACAGCGATTGGTCGAACGTCTGCATGCCTTCCTCCAGACTGCGATCCATGGCCTCCTTCACCTCGTGGATCTGACCGCGGCGGATGATGTCACGGATCAGTGGCGTGTTCAGCAGGACCTCGGCCGCCGGCACGCGGCGACCATCCTTGCCCATCACCAGGCGCTGGCTGATCACCGCGCGCAAGTTCAGCGCGAGGTTCATCAGCACATTCTTGTGCGCGGATTCGGGGAAGAAGTTGAGGATGCGCTCCAGCGTCTGATCGGCGTTGTTGGAGTGCAACGTGGCCAGACAAAGATGACCGGTTTCGGAGAACGAGATCGCCGCCTCCATGGTGTTGGTGTCGCGAATCTCGCCGATCATGATCACGTCCGGCGCTTCGCGCATGGCGTTTTTCAGCGCCTCGTTGTAGCTGTGGGTGTCCAGTCCCACTTCGCGCTGGTTGACGATGGAGCGCTTGTGCCGGTGCAGATATTCGATGGGGTCCTCAATGGTCAGGATGTGCCCCGGCGACTGCTGATTGCGCTGGTCAATCATGGCTGCCAAAGTGGTCGACTTGCCCGAGCCGGTGGCGCCAACCACCAAAATCAATCCACGTGGCTCCATGATCAGCTTGCTGAAGATGCTGGGCAACTGCAGCTGCTCGATGCTCGGGATCTCGCTCTTGATCGCACGGATCACCATGCCCACTTCGCCGCGCTGCTTGAACACGTTGATGCGGAAGCGGCCGGCCTCTTTCACCGCCAGCGCCATGTTCAGCTCAAGGTTGCGTTCGAACTGCGGTACCTGGCCCTCGTCCATCAGCGAATAGGCGATTTTCTTGACCATGCCGGCGGGCAGCCCGGTGTTGCCCAGCGGATACAGCTTGCCTTCCACCTTGATGTTCACTGGGGCGCCGGTGGTCAGGAACATGTCCGACGCGCCCTTGTCTACCATGAGTTTGAGGAAGTAACCGATGTCCACTGTGGCCCCCTGTTTCTATTGCGCGTTGCAATGATGGATTATGCCTGTCCACAATACGCTGCAAATCTCGATGAGGAATGTGATGGTGCACATCTTTTCCCCGCTCGCCGGGCATAAACTGCTTGTCGGCTGGATGGTTTCAGGCTTGATCGTTGCCATGGCGCTGGCCATGGGCGGGTGTGCCTCGGTGCCGCCACCGGACAATGCGATGAATCTGGCCCAAAGTCAGTTGCAAGCTGCGCGCGATGTGCGAGCGGCGGATTATGCACCGGTTGACCTTGGATTCGCCCAGGACAAGTTTCAACAGGCGCAGACGGCCATGGCGCAGCGGCACTACGCTGATGCAGCCACCTTGGCAGAGGAGTCCCGTACCGACGCCGAGCTGGCGCAAGCCAAGGCTCGGCTGGGCGCGGCGCGTGCGCAGATGCAGAGCAAGCTGGAGGAAAATAACCGGTTGCGGGCGCAAGGTGACAGGTCCTCGGCCGCTGGCTCGTCGTTTGCCGCGCCGCCGCGACCGGCCGCTGACAACAACCAAAGCATTCCCTCCGAGCAGCCGCAGGATATGCCGGCGCCGGCGTCATCCCTATTGTCCGCGCCACCGGCCGCCGGTGGCTTCCAGACCGTGCCCGAGCAGACGCCGCCCACCGATGATGGCCACCCAGGCGCAGCCCACTCCGCCGGAGACCAGCCATGAAACGCCTCACCACCGTCCTTGCTGCGCTCGCGCTGGGACTGGCCGCAAGTGCCACCGCGCAAGCCAAACAAGACACCATTGATATTGGTCGGCTCAATTCCAGTCTCGATCAGCTGGCCAATGATCCAACCATGGGTGGCTACGCGCAGGCCGAGCAGGCGCGCGCCCGGGATGCGATCAATCGGCTGGCGCAGGCCGGCTCGCGCGAACGACCGCATGCGCTGTATCTGGCCGAACGTCGCGTCGACCTGGCCAAGGCCGCCGCGCAACTGCAGGACGCGCAGGTCAAGCTGACCCAGCTCGATCGCGAGCACGACCAGATCCTGCTCGACAACAGTCGTCGCGATGCCGAGACGGCACGGCGCGAGCTGGAGCGCCAGCGCATGCAGTATCAGCTGGCGCAGGAGGAAGCCGCGCGGCTGCAGGAGCAGGGCCAGGCTTATTCCCAGGCGGCGGATCAGGCGCGCGCCGAAGCAGATCAGGCAAAAAAACTTGCCGCGGCGCAAAGCAAGGTCGCCAATGCAGCGCGGCGCGAGGCAACGCTGGCTGCGCAAGCGGCCAAGGCCATGCGTTCGCAGATGCAAGGCGATAGTGGTGCTGCACCGGCACCTGCTACATCGAAAAAATCCGGAAAAAAGCACCACGACGGGCACTGAGCCAACCACCTCGCGCTGCGCTTGCGGGGTGCCGCAAGGACGTTTGTGCCGGTCCACCGCACACTCTGGTGCGGCTTGCCGGGTGACCGGTTAAATGTATGTAAAATAATGGTTTGGCGCGTTTTTTGCCCGCTCCGGATCGGCCGTCCGGCTGCTTGCGATGGCCGAAAAGGCGGAGTAGGGTCAAGTCACCTGCAAGCATTTTTGCTGCGCAGGCTACTGACCTGAACCATGCGCCTGTCCCCCGTTTGTATTGTTACCTGCGTTCCGGGATTCCGGCGCGGGTCGTGGGCGTGCGTTTGTGTTCAACCGTCTGCGCGAGCCGCAGCAGCGACAAGCGCAGACCCACTCGCGAGGAGGTCGGAACCATGTTTGAAAACAATCAGCATGATGATATTGAAGCTTTGATGAAGGCTGACGCGGAATTTCGCCGGCTGTACCAGCACCACAGGGAACTGGACAGCAAAGTGCATGACGCCGACACCGGCGTACTCCCCATCGACAGCATGACGCTGGCCAGCATGAAAAAGGAAAAACTCGTGGCCAAGGCGCGCCTCGAACGCATGTGGGCCGATCGCTCGCATCTGGTCCACTAACTGCCCGGCACGCCCTGACGGGAACGCGTCGCAGTCGTCGGCGCTTCCCATGAAGGCGGATCCTGATCAGTGCTGGGCTCTTCCGCCAGACGACAGTGGCGGGCAGTGCCCGCCAACAGAGGCCAGGCGTCGTCGGGTTGCCCGGGTCAACCTCGACGGCGCGCGTCGGGCGGTCGCTGCCGGCCGGCTTTTGCGGGTCGTCTCGCGCGGCTGGTTGTGGCGCTGATCAGGGAGTGGGTTGTGTACGACGCTGGCGACACACCGCGGGATATCGATTGCTGTGCACGCCAGCCGTCGTTGCTTGTGGCCAGGCTGGTCCTGCCCGTGTTTTCGCGCGGCCCTGGCTCTCGGTGTGCGAGGGTGACGGGCCGCAATCGTCTTCGGCTTCGGCGCGCCAGATCGTTGCGCCGCCGGCGCGGCCGGAGATCGAGTTCGTCCATCGCGGGAAAGATCGCGTAGCGTGACATCGTGGTTTCGCTGTCGCGGCGCCGGTTCATTCCGTGTCGGTGGCCACCTCCGTTCTGGCGCTTCCGGACCATGCCGCTGCGTTCAGCGCAGGGCGGCTCGGCTATCATGGCCGTCTTGCCAGTGCGACGCGTCGCATCACGCTGGCTGCCCTTGCCACGGAGCCCCCATGACGGTTCACCAGAGCGTTCTCGAACTTATCGGACACACACCCATGGTGCGCGCACAGCGCCTCGACACCGGGTCGTGCGAATTGTTTCTGAAGTTGGAGAGTGCGAACCCTGGCGGGTCAATCAAGGACCGTATCGGCCTGTCGATGGTCGAAGGCGCCGAGCGTGCCGGCAAGATCAAGCCGGGCGATACGCTGGTGGAAGGCACTGCCGGCAACACCGGTCTGGGCCTGGCGCTGGTGGCGCAAGCGAAGGGTTACCGCCTGATTCTGGTGGTGCCGGACAAGATGAGTCGCGAGAAGATTTTCAACCTCAAGGCGATGGGTGCCGAAGTGGTGCTGACGCGCTCGGACGTGGCCAAGGGCCACCCCGAGTATTACCAGGACATGGCCGCGCGGATTGCCAGGGAAACCCCCGGTGCGTATTTCATCAACCAGTTTGGCAACCCGGACAACCCGGCCGCGCATATCGCCACCACCGGCCCGGAGATTCTGGAGCAGATGGATGGCAAGATCGACGCGATCGTCCTTGGCTGCGGTTCGTCCGGCACCTTGACCGGGTTGTCGCAGTATTTTGCCAGGCACTCACCGGCGACTGAAATCATTCTTGCCGATCCGGTCGGCTCGATTCTCGCGCAGTACATCAATGAAGGGACGATGTCGGCGAAGTCGGCGAGCTGGATGGTTGAAGGCATTGGCGAAGATTTTCTGCCGCCGATCAGTGACTTCACCCGGGTGAAAAAGGCTTATGCAATCTCCGACAAGGAGAGCTTTCTCACCGCGCGCGAGCTGCTGGCAAAGGAAGGCGTGCTGGGCGGTTCCTCCACCGGCACGCTGGTGGCCGCGGCGCTGCAGTATTGCCGCGAGCAGACCACACCCAAGCGTGTGGTGACGCTGGTGTGCGACACCGGCAACAAGTATCTGTCGAAGCTGTACAACGATTACTGGATGCTCGACAACGGCTTCATCGAGCACGAGCAGCACGGCGATTTGCGCGATCTGCTGCTGCGCCCATTTGCGCAGCGCGACACCGTGGTGGTCGGCCCGAATGAATTGCTGATCACCGCATACACACGCATGAAGCTTTATGACGTGTCGCAATTGCCGGTGGTTGAAGGCGAACACCTGGTCGGCATCGTCGACGAATCGGATGTGCTGATGCATGTGCATACCGATGAAACGCGCTTCAACGACCAGGTATCGACCGCGATGATGCGTGAGCTGCACAAGCTGCAGGTCACCGAGACGATCAACGCATTGCTGCCGGTGTTCGAGCGTGGACATGTCGCGATCGTGATGGACGGTGAGCGTTTTCTCGGCCTGATCACGCGCATTGATCTACTGAACTACCTGCGCCGCAAAGTAAACTGAGCAGCGTGTCTGAACGCGGCGGGCGCCTGGCATCCCATTCTCGCGGCAGTGCGGATTCATCCGCTGAAAGCCTGTGGTAATGCAACCGCGTCAGCATGGCCCGGGTGCGGAGCGTCAGCTGCACACTCACCAACAGGGAGCTTGATCTCATGTGCGGAATTGTTGCTGCCGTAGCCCAACGTGATGTGGCACCGCTGTTGATCGTCGGCCTCAAGGCGCTTGAATATCGCGGTTACGACTCCGCTGGTCTCGCCGTGTTGCACGCGGGCGAACTGCGCCGGGTGCGCGCCAAGGGCAAGGTGCGCGAGATGGAGGCGCTGTATCTGGCCGATCCGTTTCCCGGCAGCACCGGCATTGCGCACACGCGCTGGGCCACGCATGGCGTGCCAAACGAGGCGAACGCGCATCCGCATGTGGCCGGTCGCGTCGCGATCGTGCACAACGGCATCATCGAAAACCACGTGGCGCTGCGCAAGGAATTGCAGGCGCGCGGCCATGTGTTCACTTCGCAGACCGATACCGAAGTGATGGCGGTATTGATCGACGAGCACATCAGCGCCGGCATGAGCCTGCGCGAAGCGGTGTTGACCACGGTACGCGGTCTCGATGGCGCCTATGCCATTGCCGTGATCAGCCGCGACGAACCCGGTCGCGTGGTCGGTGCGCGCCGCGGCGCGCCGTTGCTGGTGGGCCTTGGCATCGGCGAGAACTTTCTTGGATCGGACGCGCAGGCACTGATCCAGGTGACCAACAAGATGCTGTATCTGGACGAAGGTGACGTGGTGGAAATCACCTGGACGAAGGTGACGTGGTGGAAATCACCCGCGACACCGTGCAGGTGTTCAGTCTTGATGGCGCACCGGTCGAGCGCGAAGTGCACGAAAGCGAGCTGTCCACCGACGCAGTGGAGCGCGGCCAGTATCGGCACTACATGCAGAAGGAAATCTTCGAGCAGCCGCGCGCCGTGGCCGACACGCTGGAGGCGCGGATCGGTCCGCATGGCGTGCTGCCGAACATCTTCGGTATCGACAGTGAAACGCTGCTGGCGCGCACGCGCGGGCTGCATATCGTCGCCTGCGGCACCAGCTACAACGCCGGCCTGGTGGCGAAGTACTGGATCGAGGCGTTCGCGAATCTGCCGGTCAGC
>CAJDVA010000057.1_pt1 | contig 12267 bp, 9 predicted proteins | sample 7391241 | NCBI WGS metagenome assembly CAJDVA01 (sample SAMEA7055678, study PRJEB34461) | soil metagenome | biome: terrestrial ecosystem; feature: Peninsula; material: soil | place: Antarctica | collected 2016
ATTGTCCTCGCCCTGATGTTTGCCGCGTCATCTGCCAACGCGGCAACCGACGCCACAGCGGGCGCGTTCAACCCACAACAGACGTTTGCGCCATTCGTCTACCCGCAACCCGCATCGGCATATCGCTCTGCCAGCGGACAGCCCGGCGCGGCGTATTGGCAGAACCGTGCCGACTACAAGATCAGCGCCACACTCGATCCGACCACGCGCCAACTCAGCGGCAGCGAAGTCATCACCTACAGCAATCACAGCCCCGATGCACTCGACGTGCTGTGGCTGCAGCTTGAGCAAAACCGCTACCGCAAGGACGCGCGCGGCGCGTTCACCGGCGGTCAGTTTCCCACCGAGTTCACTACCGGTTACCGCATCGCCTCGGTGCAGGTGGAGGACGCAGCGGGACGCCTGAAGGATGCCTCCTGGGTCATCAGTGACACGCGCATGCAGGTGCACTTGCCCATTGCGCTGCAAGCGAAGGGCGGCCAGGTGCGCGTGCATATCGCGTGGAGTTACACCGTGCCCAGCGAATTCGGCGGACGCACCGATGTCAACTCAAGCAAGAACGGCGATATCTTCGAAATCGCGCAGTGGTATCCACGCATGGCCGTGTACGACGATCTGCGCGGGTGGGATACGGCGCCCTATCTCAACAGCGAGTTCTATCTGGAATACGGCGATTTCGATTACGCCATCACCGTACCGTCAGACATGCTGGTGGTCGGCTCCGGTGAGCTGCTCAACCCGCGGGACGTGCTGACGACAGCCGAGCAGCAACGGCTGGAACAGGCGCGCCACAGCGACACCACCGTGATGATCCGCACCGCAGAAGAAGTCACTCAGCCGTCCAGCCGTCCAAAAGAAGCCGGCACGCTGACTTGGAACTTTCGCATGCAGAACAGTCGCGACGTCGCGTTCGGCGCATCGAAGGCCTATGTGTGGGACGCGGCGCGGATCAACCTGCCGGATGGCAGGACCGCGCTGGCAATGTCGGCGTATCCGGTGGAAAGCGCCGGCAATGCTGCATGGGGCCGCGCTACTGAATACCTCAAGGCCTCGACCGAATATTTCTCACAGCAGTGGTATCCCTACCCGTGGCCGGTGGCGATCAACGAGGCCGGCACCGCCGGTGGCATGGAATACCCCGGCATCACGTTTGATTCCAAGCGCGCCAAGGGCAAAGCCCTGCACATGGTGATCGCCCACGAGATAGGCCACAGCTGGTTTCCGATGATTGTGGGCAGCAACGAGCGCCGCAACGCATGGATGGATGAAGGCTTCAACACTTTCATCGACATCGGCGAAGACGATGCCTTCCATCATGGCGAATACGCACCCAAGCGCGACGGCGAATACGCACCCGGCGGCGGTAACCCGGCCGACGAGATCGCCAAGGTCATGCAAGACCCAAACGCCCCACCGCTGCTGCTCGGCGCGGACATGGTGCCGGAGAAATACCGCCACCCCATCAGCTACTTCAAGGGCGCCTTCGGCATGGTGCTGCTGCGCGAGCAGATTATCGGTCCGGAACGCTTCGACCCGGCTTTCCGCAAATACATCGCCACCTGGGCATACAAACATCCCAGCCCATCCGACTTCTTCCGCTTCATGGAAAACGCAACCGGCGAGGACCTCGGCTGGTTCTGGCGTGGCTGGTATCAGCACAACTGGCAGCTGGATCTGGCGGTGCAAACAGCAGCCTACCGCGGCGGCAACTACCGCAAGGGCCTCGACGTCACGGTAGCCAACCTGCAGCCACTGGTATTGCCGGCCACGCTGCAGGTGACCTACGTCGACGGCAGTCAGCGGGAAGTGCGCGTGCCGTGGGAAACCTGGCAACAGCACCGCAGCTACGTAGTGCACATGGACGGCACACAGCGCGTGAAGTCAGTGACGATCGATCCCGCGCACGCGTTGCCGGACATGGCGCGCGGCAACAACACGTTCGTCATGCCGTGATCGCGGCTCGGCCGTTGCCCGGATAACCAAACGTTGAAGGCCCGCTGCATAGCGGGCCTTCAACTGCAGCGAAACGCTTCCCGCGACCTCTAGAACGGGATCTCGTCATCGGTGAAACCGTTGTCCGCCGGTGCCGAAGGAGTGGAACGATTGCCCGCCGCATCGCCACCACTACGCGCAGCATCGTCGTAGCTGCCGCCGCCCTGACGCTGACCACCCGAGCCGCCCTGGCTGCGCTGATAGCCGCCACCGCCGGCTTCGCCGCCACCCGCGCCACCCGCGCCACCGCCGCCAAGCATCTGCATATCGTTGCCAATGATCTCGGTGCTGTACTTTTCGACGCCAGACTTGTCGGTGTATTTGCTGGTGCGCAGCGAGCCTTCGATGTACACCTGCCGGCCTTTTTTCAGATACTCGTTGGCAATCTCGCCCAGCTTGCCGAACAGCACCACGCGATGCCATTCAGTGTGGTCCTGCTTCTCGCCGCTTTGCTTGTCGGTGCGCTGCTCGGTGGTGGCCAGGCGCAGGTTGGTAATCGCCATGCCGCTGGCGGTGAAGCGGGTATCGGGATCGGCACCGAGGTTGCCCACCAGAATGACCTTGTTGACGCCGCGTGCCATGGAATGTCCTCTTGAAGCCAGCCGCGCGCGCAATGCGCTGACGGCCGGGATGGTGGAGTGAGGTGCTTATCATAACCGCGGCACTGGGTGAATCCACATGCGCACGGCGCAATCGCGTGCCAGCGTACGCCATGCTCGCCGTCGACTTCGTACCCTGGCCGATGTCAGCCGATGGCTTGCGCGGCCACGGCGGCACGATCAATCCGCCGCGCGCCAAACACTACCAACGGCAGCCACAGCAAGGTGAGCGCCGCAGCACATACAAAGATGCCGTCTGGACCGAAGCGGCCCAGCGCCAGCCCGCCCAACGTACCACCGACAAACGCACCGACAAACTGGCTGGTCGAATACGCACCCATCGCCGCGCCGCGCAGGTGTGTCGGCGCCAGCCGCGACACCAGACTGGGCAGCGCGGCCTCCAGCAGGTTGAAGCCGGAGAAAAACACCGTGGCGGCCACGCCAAACGCGATCAGGTGGCTGCCGGACAGCGCGAAACCAAGCAACGCCAACCCGATCGCCACCACGCACACCATCACCACGCGCAGACTCTGCGCCACCTCGCGCATGTGTCGCATGCTGCCGCCCATCACCAGCGCGGCAATCAACATCACCGGCAGGTACAGCCGCCAATGCTGGTTGACCGGCAAATTCAAGGTGTTTGCCAGCAACAACGGCAGCCCGACAAAACTGGCCGTGAGCAGCGCGTGCAGGAAAAACACCGAGCCGTTCAACACCAGCATGCGGCTGTCGCGCAACATCTCCATGACTTGCGCGAAGCCGGCGGCAGCAGGTGCGCGCGCCCGGGTCGGCGTGGGCACGATCAGCCACAGCAGTGCCAGCGACAGCAAGGCCAACATCGAGGTGGCGGCAAACAGGCCGGACAGGCCGCGCACAGCTTCCAGTGGCGGCCCCAGAATCAACGCGAGTAAAAACGCGAGCCCGATCGACACGCCGATGATGCCCATCACCTTGCTGCGATTTTCGTCAGAGGTGAGATCCGCCGCCAGCGCAATGCCGGCGCCGGCGACCGCGCCCATGCCCTGCACCGCGCGGCCGATGGCAATACCGGTCAAGGTGTGCGACAGCGCCGCGATCACGCCGCCGATGGCAAACAACACCAGCCCGATCGTGATCGCCGGTTTGCGGCCGATGTGATCGGACAGCAGCCCCAACGGAATTTGCAGCACGATCTGGCCGAGCCCGTATACACCCAGCGCGAAGCCGATCATGAACGCGGTAGCGCCAGGCATCCCTTTCGCATACAGCGAAAACACCGGCATGATCAGGAACAAACCGAACAGGCGCAGGCTGATCACGCAGGCCAGCGTCAGCGCGCTGCGTAATTCAGGGCGGCTGAGTTTGCTCACTGGCGGGTGCGGATCAGGAAATGCATCGCCGCAGATTATACGGTTGTCGTCGGTCCGTTCGCGCCGACATACCGTGGCGACATGTCGCGGCGCAAGGACTTGCACACTCTATAATCGCCGCCTACGCCGTCTTGAAGTCCCCATGAACGTGATGCCCGCCGACGCTTTCCGTCCCGCCAGTTTCACCCAGGTGCGCGAACTCGCCGCTCGCGACATGCGCCGCGTCGACGCGCTGATCCGCCAGCGTCTATCCTCGGACGTGGTGTTGATCAACCAGATCGCCGATCACATCGTGGCCAGCGGCGGCAAACGCCTGCGTCCAACCCTGCATGTGCTGGCGGCCGGTGCTGCGGGTTACCACGGCGAGCAGCACATCAAGCTGGCGGCGGTCATCGAGTTCATCCACACCTCCACGCTGCTGCACGACGACGTGGTCGATGAGTCGGATCTGCGCCGCGGGCGCAAGACCGCAAACGCCTTGTGGGGCAACGCGGCCAGCGTGCTGGTCGGCGATTTTCTGTACTCGCGCTCGTTTCAGCTGATGGTGGAGCTGGACGACATGCGCATCATGCGTATCCTTGCCGACACCACCAACACCATCGCCGAGGGCGAGGTACTGCAGTTGCTGAACATCGGCAACGCCGGCGTCAGCGAGGCGGCATATCTGTCGGTGATCGAGCGCAAGACCGCCGTGTTGTTTGCCGCCGCGACCGAGTTGGGCGGCGTTCTCGCCGGGCTGCCCGATCCGCAAGTGGCCGCGCTGCGGCGCTACGGCATGCAGCTGGGTTACGCCTTCCAGATCGCCGACGACTTGCTCGATTACGTCAGCGATACCGACACACTAGGCAAGAACATCGGCGACGATCTGGTCGAGGGCAAACCCACGCTGCCGCTGATCTACGCGTTGGAAACCGCCGACGCCAACCACGCGCAGTTGCTGCGCCAGGCCATCGAGCACAGCGGCATCGAGCCGCTGGAATCGATTGTCGCCGCCATCCGCAACTCCGGCGCACTGGAGCGCACGCGTGCTTGTGCCACGCGACACGCGCAGGCCGCGCGCGACGCATTGGCCGAGCTGCCGCCCTCACCGCAGCGCGATGCGCTGGCGCTGCTGGCCGATTATTCAGTGCAACGCAACCACTGAGCGGCCCGCCGGTTTCGGCATCGGGTCACAGCCGCGAATTCACTCGACGCTGTGCACCCTGTCAGGTACCGCTACGGTTTGCAGACGATGATTGGTCACCGGGGGCGGCAGCGGGACATGGCAGGCGACGGATGGCCGACACCACGCGCCAGGTGGGCGTCGTTGTCTGTCTGGCGCTGTGCCCCACGCTGTGCGCAACAGCCAGTAGCGTGGCCGCGACCCCACCCACAGCGTCGTGGGCACGTTGGCAAACCACTGACTTCGGGCATCTGCGCGTCGAGCGCAGTCTGCCGCACGCAGCCGTCACGGCGTTTGCCCAGGACCCGCGACGGCTTGGTGCGGATCGGCACGGTTGGCGGCCTGGTGCGCCAGGACACGGGCGGTGTGTGAGCCAATCCACGGCGGCAGCCACCACGGACACATGGCAATCACGTGGCCACGCCCATGCCGCGCCACTACAGCGCGCTCAAGCACGCACAAGCATTACGCTTACTGCGTACGCGCAAACGCCGCGCGCAACCAGTCGTGCATCAGCCGATAACTGCGCGTCGCCGCGCGTTCGTCGTAGCGGCAGCCGGGGGAGTTCTCACCCACTTCCGTGAAGCAATGCACGGCGTGACCGAGCACCACAAACTGCCAATCCGCCGGACTGGCGCGCATCTCGTCCATGAACTTGCCGGCGTCCGGCATGGTGCCTTTGTCATCGGCGCCGTTCATGACCAGCACGCGCGCCGTGATGTGTTTCGCCAATGCGGGATCGTCGGTATCCAGGCCACCGTGGAACGACACCACGGCCGCCACATCCGCGCCACTGCGTGCCAGATCGAGTACGGCCGAGCCACCGAAGCAGAAGCCGATCGCCGCCAGCTTCGTCACGTCAATCGGGGTACTACCCGCCTGCGACCGCAACTGCGCCAGCGCCAGGTTCATGCGCGTGCGCATCAACGCACGGTCGGCGTACAGCGGCTTCACCGCCGCTTGCGCCTGTTCGGCGTTGGTGGGCCGCACGTGTTCGCCATACAGATCCGTGAGCAGGATGACGTAATCCTTCCCGGCCAGCATTTCAGCCTTCTTTACGGCCGCCGCATTGACGCCATACCAGTTCGGCACCATCACCAAGCCGGGTCGCTTGACACTCGTTGTGTCGTCGTACACCAGCACGCTGTGAAATGTCGTGCCATTCTGCGTCCAGGTGACTGGGCGCTGCACCACCGCTGCCGGTGCAGCAAACGGGAATACCAGCAGCAACAGCAGGCAGTGAAGTCGAGTCATGCGCATGGTGCATTCTCCTGTGGCTGGAATGAGCCGCTACTTGCACGCAGCGACATCGAGTATGGATTGAGCGATCTTTGCCACGCGGCAAAAAGCTTTCAGGCTGATACTAAAGCTCGGCAACGCCGGCGGGCAGTGCCCGCCCTGCAAAAGCCATGCGCGGGCGGGTAGCGCAAGTCATCTTCGGCGCGATGCGCAGGGTGGACACCGCCCGCCAGTTGCGGCTGACTGAACCTTGGCGCCACGCTGCAAGCTCCAGCCCTCCCAGCACCTACGCGCAGACGTTGATGAGCGAAGTCAAACTCCGGCAGCATGCTCGACGATGCGCCGCTTGATCGGCGGCAGATGCTCAAGCAACCGCACGCCGATGCCGCGCGCAGCGGCCAGCGGCGGCGCTTCCCACGCATACACCCGCGCCAAAGCGTCAAAGCCCAGCGCGTCGAGTGTGTCCGCGCTGCGCCGACGCCGCGCGTAACGGCGCAGCACATGCGCCACGCCGATATCGCGACCGGCCGTACGCGCGGCCAGCAACGTGTCGCGCAACTCGACCACATCGCGCAGTCCCAGATTCACGCCCTGCCCGGCCAGCGGGTGCACGGCGTGCGCCGCATCACCAAGCAACACCATGCGTTGCGCCTGATAGCACTTGGCCAGTTGCAGCTTCAGCGCAAACGCGGCGCGCGGCGTGCTGGCCATGATGCGGCCCAGACGGAAGTCACTGGCCACACCCAACGCGTCCATGAACGCGCGGTCATCCAGTGCCAGCACGCGCCGCGCTTCAATTTCGGGCAATGACCAGACGATGGAGCTGCGTCCATCGGCAAGCGGCAGCAATGCCAGCGGACCACCGGGCAAAAACCGCTGCCACGCCGTGTGCTGATGTGCGCGCTCGGTCACCACGTGCGCAACCACGGCGCGCTGCGCATAGTCACGCCCTTGTGTCGCGATGCCGGCAAGTCGGCGCAGCGGCGATGCGGCGCCGTCGGCGGCCACCACAACGCGCGCGGACAGCGCGTCACCACCGGCCAGGGGCAGCTCAATGCGGTCTGCGCCAGCCTGCATGCCTTGCACTTGCGCCGGACACAGCACGCGCACCCCAGCCGCAGACAAGGCATTCCACAGCGCCCACTGCACCAATCGGTTTTCCACGATGCAGCCCAGCACGTCCTGGCCGCTGTCAACCGCGTCAAAATCGATGGCCGCACCACTCTGCGCATCCCAGACGTGCATGTGGGTATAGCCGCTGCAGCGGGCTTCCCGAATGGACGCCCAAACGCCAAGGTCCTGCAGCAACGCGATGGACGAAGGTGCCAGCCCGACCACGCGCAAATCGACTTCGTCGGCGCTGTTCCAGGCCTTTGGCTGACGCGCCTCCAGCAAGGCGGTAGCGAAACCCGCACGCGCCAATGCCAGTGCGGTTGCGATTCCCGCCATGCCGCCGCCGACCACGGCGACATCCAGCGCCGGTGGTCGACGGCGCGCTCTGCTGTCCTGCATTGCGGAGATCATGTCAGCGACTCCAGCACCGCAAGCGGTGGTTCACCGCGGAAACCCATGCCACGGCGGGCCAGCGCGCGCTGCAGCAGCGGCACGCGATCACACGCCAGCAATGCCAGCGAACGCAGCGGCGCCAACAGCGGCTGATGCAGACACGCCAGCTGCACCAAGCCGTGACTCATGGCCATGGTGCCGTCGCGATCCGACGCACGCCGCGCCGCATAACGTTGCAACACATCGCGCGCGCCCGGATCAGATGCACTGGCCACCAACTCGGCCAGCGTCAGCGCGTCGCGCAAGCCAAGGTTGAAACCCTGCGCGCCAATCGGGTGGATAGTCTGCGCCGCATTGCCAACCAGTACCGCGCGGCACGCGACCAATTGCGCAGCCACGACGCGACTCACGGCATACGGATGCCGCTTTCCCGGCCGCGTCAGCTGTCCCAGACGCCAGCCAAAGCGGCGTTGTGCCAGCGCAAGAAAATCTGCGTCATCCAGCGTTGCAACGCGCGCCGCCTCGGCGGTGGCAACCGTGAGCACCAATCCGCAGTGGTGAGCTGCCAGCGGCAGCAGCGCGATCGGACCGTCATCACTGAAGCGCTCAAACGCGCGTTGGGCGTGATCGCGCTCGGGCGTGACGGTGCACACGAACAACGTCTGTTGATAGTCGTGACGCTCCACACCAATGCCAAGCGCACCACGCACGAACGACTCGGTCCCGTCGGCACCGACGAGCAGTGCAGCGTCGACACTGCGGCTGCCGTCGGCGCAGCGCAGGTGCGCACGCCAGCCGTCGACCAACGGCTCCAGCGCGGTCAGCGTGGCCGGAGCGAGGCGCGTCAGCTGCCGGCAGTCATCAAGACGCCGCAGCAGCGCGGCACCCAGTTCGCGCGCCGGTAGCGTCCAACCCAGCGCGTCGACACCCTGCTTGTCGGCGTCGATGCGTGCGCTGCCAAAGTCACCAGCGCGACTCACGCGGATATGCCGAATGGGTGTGGCCGCCGCTGCCGCATGCTGCCACACGCCAATGGCCTGCAGACCGTTGACGCTGGCACGCGCCAAGGCGAGGTTGCGCTCGTCATAACTCGGCTGTGCGCCGACGCGCGGTGCAGCGGCTTCAACCAAGGTGGTGGCAATGCCCGCTGCATCCAGCGCGATCGCCAGACTGGCGCCCACCAGGCCGCCGCCAACGACAACCACGCCGCGGGGATTCACTGCCGTCGATCCGGATGTGTGCATAGGCTGATCATACCCAAACCAGCAATCGGCGCCGCGCCGTTGAGATAGACTAGCGCTCTATTCAGACGCCTACACGGAACTGCACATGACCAGGACATCCACCGAACGCTTCGGCATTTTTCTGTTGCTTGCACTGGTGATGGCGGCCACGCGATTGCATCATTTCAGCGTGATACCTGATGCATCCTGGGGGGTGTTTTTCCTCGCCGGCTTCTGGCTGCGCGGCTCTGCACGCTGGGCGTTTGCGCTATTGATCGCCGAGGCGGTGCTGATCGATTTCTTCGTGATTACCGGTCAGGGCATCGACTTCTGGACGCACTACTGCGTGTCACCAGCGTACTGGAGCATGCCCGCGTATTTCGGTGCACTGTGGTTCGGCGGCAGCTGGGCCGCGAGCTGGATGAGCAACCTCGGCGACTGGTATCTGCCGTTCCTGGGCACCACCGCGCTATACGTCGGCATCGGTGCGGCGCTGCATGTTGCGATCACACTGTACAGCCGCCGTCCTGGCCAGCGCGCCAAGTGCGCGCGCGCGTACTGACTCGGCACCATGGGCAATCGACTCTCCCGCATCTACACGCGCACCGGCGACGACGGCAGTACCGGGCTGGGTGACGGCTCGCGCACCGGCAAGGACTCGTTGCGCGTCACCGCCTACGGCACGGTGGACGAACTCAACTGCACGATCGGCATGGTGCTTGCGGCCGATGCGTTGCCCGACGCCGTGCGTGAGGCGCTGACCCAGGTGCAGCACGACCTGTTCGACCTGGGCGGCGAGTTGTGCATCCCGGGCATGGAAACCGTGCAGGACGCGGACGTCACGCGGCTGGAATCCATCCTCGATGCGTTGAACGAGCCACTGCCACCACTGAAAGAGTTCATCCTGCCCGGCGGCGGCATGGCTGCGGCCTGCGGCCATCTTGCCCGCACCGTGTGCCGACGCGCCGAACGCGCAGTCGTGGCGCTGTCGCGCGAAGAGCCCATCCGCGCGCAACCACAGCACTATCTCAACCGGCTGTCCGATCTGCTGTTTGTGATCTGCCGCGTGCTGGCGCGCGCAAGCGGCCACGGCGAAGTGCTGTGGCAGCACGAGCGCCGCCCCCGACCCAAACCGGCCGCCTGAGTCGTCCCATGCTGCGGCTGTACACGCATCCCGCCTGCCTGCAGCACGAATCGGCGACGGACCACGTCGAACGTCCGGCGCGGCTGCGCGCGGTGCTGCAAGCACTGGACCATGACCGCTATGCCGCACTTGATCGCGTCGAAGCGCCGCGGGCCACGCGCGAACACTTGCTGCGCGTGCATGACGCCGCGCATGTGGACGCCATCCTGCTCGGCGCGCCGGACTACGGCGAGTGCATGCTGGACGCCGATACCTACCTCTGTGCCGGATCGCCCGAAGCCGCATTGCATGCTGCCGGCGCCGTCATCGCCGCAGTGGACGCAGTACTTGAAGGGCGTTGCCACAAGGCCTTTTGCGCTGTGCGGCCGCCCGGCCACCACGCTACACGCACGCAGGCGATGGGCTTTTGCCTGTTCAACAACGTGGCGCTGGGCGCCGCCCACGCGCTGGCGCAGCACGGGCTGAAACGCATCGCCATCGCTGACTTCGACGTGCATCACGGCAACGGCACGCAGGCCATCTTCGCGCACGAGCCGCGCGTCATGTTCGCGTCCAGCCACCAATCACCGTTGTATCCGGACACGGGCGGCGAGGACGAACGCGGCGTGGGCAATATCGTCAATGGCACGCTGCCACCCGGTGCTGGATCGTATGAATTTCGCGCGCTGTGGAACGACGTGCTGCTGCCGCGCCTGCACGCATTCCGGCCGCAACTGGTGCTGATCAGCGCCGGCTTTGACGCGCACCGTTGCGATCCGCTGGCCGATCTGCAACTGGGCCAGGACGACTACGCGTGGATCACCACTCAGCTGGTGGCCTTGGCGCGAGCCCACGCGCACGGCTGGCTGGTGTCCTCGCTGGAGGGCGGCTACGACCTCGCTGCGCTCGCCGACAGCGCGAGCGCGCATGTCAGCGCACTCATGGAATAACCCTGCGCGCGGCAGTGCCATTCGCCGCGCAGCCGTCGGTATCGCCACTGTCGCAGCCCTTCGCCGTTGAACGACAGCCCGTCATTCGAACGACGACATCCAGCTCGCTGCGCCGGCTCAAGCGCATCCGTTCCGGGTGTGCGTCGAGACCAACCCCACCCATCCAGACTGAATCCCGGCATCGGCGAACAAACCCGCGCCTGCCGTATGACAGGTCTTTCTGCTAGCTTAACGAGCCTTCAAGGTCAGCAGATTTCATTGTGACATCCAAGTTTCCTCCACGCCGCCTGCTCGCGATCGCTGCAGCACTGGCCCTGGTTGGCGCGCCAGCCGAGGCTGGCGCGGCCACCACACCGGCAACCACCGCGCCCGTGAGCGCGGCCGCAGCCTGTCCCTTGGGCACGTTCCACTGCGCGCCGCGCCCGTACAATTACGCCATGTGCCGGCCCAACGCGCTGCTGGAGTTCTACGATCCAACCCTGAGCAAGGACCCCAGCCTGCGCGATACCAGCGCCGCCCGCGTGCAGTCCGAACACGTGGACAGCTCCAACGAGACCGTCTACCGGCTGTCCGGCAATGTGCAGCTGCAGCGCGCCGACCAGCAACTGCAGGCGGACAACGTCGACTACAACGACCAGACGACGGATTACGACGCGCGCGGCAACGTGCGTTATCAGGAAGCCGGCCAGCTCCTGGCCGCATCCCGCATGCGCGGCAACACCGACGCCAGCCACGGCATTGCCGACGATGTGCGTTATCAGATGCTGGACTCGCGCGGCAACGGCGTGGCCAAACAGGGCCAGCTGCTGGACGCGCAACATTCGCGTTATGCGATGGCGACCTACTCCACCTGTGACGTCGGCCACCACGTGTGGGAGTTTCGTGCCAGCTCGATCACCATCAACACCGACACCGGCGTCGGTGTCGCGCGCAACGCGACGATGCGCCTGGGCAAGGTGCCGTTTCTGTACCTGCCGTACTTCAGTTTTCCCACTGATGATCGGCGCAAGAGCGGCTTTCTGTATCCGACCATCGGTCGCACCAGCCGCTCCGGCTTCCAGATCAGCACGCCGTACTACCTCAACCTGGCGCCGAACTACGACGCCACGCTCGATCCGCGCCTG
>CAJDVA010000116.1_pt1 | contig 12218 bp, 12 predicted proteins | sample 7391241 | NCBI WGS metagenome assembly CAJDVA01 (sample SAMEA7055678, study PRJEB34461) | soil metagenome | biome: terrestrial ecosystem; feature: Peninsula; material: soil | place: Antarctica | collected 2016
TGTCGGCGCAGTGGGAGCACACGCTGGTCGTTACCGACGATGGTTTCGAGATCCTCACGCCGTGGCCCGACGCCTGAGCGGGCTTGCCTCAGCGCGCTGATGGTCGCGGCCTGCGGGTGTTGTGGGAGCGATCGTTGTGGGAGCGACTGTTGTGGGAGCGACTTCAGTCGCGATGCTCCTAGGTGTTGTGGGAGCCCGGACCAGGGGCATTGCGACTGAAGTCGCTCCCACATATCTTTCGCAGATTTCCGGCAGACTGCTACCGTCGCTTGGGTCAGATGACGCCTGTGGAGTAACTCGCCAAGCCATGACGATGCCCAGCCCCGCTGCCCTGCCGGCATTGCCGCGATTGCCTGTGGCGATGCCGCGCTCTGGCGTATCCAGCGAAGCCCGGCTGGCACTGCGTCAACTGCTGGGCGATGTGGATCGTGCGCTGGCCACGGCGTTTCGCGACGGAATGGACGCCAGCGTGCTGGCGCGCCGGCGCGGGGGTGGCACTGTTTGCGGTGGGCGGCTTTGGTCGCGGCTTGCTGTTTCCGTATTCGGACGTGGATCTGCTGGCGCTGGTGGAAGCGCCCGAGCCCGCGCGATTGCGCGCGCTGGGGCAATTTTTTGCCACCTTGTGGGATATCGGGTTGAAAGTTGGCCATGCCGTGCGCGAGCCGGCACAATGCCGCGCGCTGGCCGCGCAGGATGCCAGTGTATTCACCAGTTTGCTGGATGCGCGGCGGCTGGCCGGTGATCGCGCGCTGGATGCCAGTTTGCGTGCCATCGTGGATGACCCCGCACTGTGGCCACCGGCCGCTTATCTGGCTGCGCGTCAGGCCGAGCGCAAGGCGCGCCACGCCCACTTCGATGACACCGCGTACAACCTGGAGCCGAATCTCAAGGAAGGTCCGGGCGGTTTGCGCACGCTGGACTCGCTGCGCTGGATGGGGCTGCGCCTGGCGCATGCGGGTGATCTGACACACATGGTGCTTGAGGGCTTGCTCGATCCGGCGGAACAGACGCTGCTGGAGGACGCCGAGCGCACGCTGCGCCGCTACCGCTATGCGCTGCATCTGGAAGCGGGTAGGGCGGAGGAACGCCTGTTGTTTGATTACCAGCGCGCTCTGGCGGCACGCTTGGGTTTCGAGGACGAGCACGAGCGCAACCTCGGCGTCGAGCAATTCATGCAGGGCTACTACCGCGCTGCCAGTCAGGTCGAACGCCTTGGCGTGCAGGTTGCCGAGCGTCTCGAGGAAATGCTGGAAACCCCGAGTGCGGGAATCCCGGTTGGCGCGGATTTCGTGCGCTATGGCACGCGCCTGGCGGCGCGCGATCCGCAATTGTTCATGCGCCGGCCGGCCGCGTTGATCGAGATTTTTCTGGTGCGCATGGACCAACCCGGTGTGGTCGGTTTCAGCGCCGACAGCATGCGCCGCATCCATCGCGCCGCTGCGCTGCAGGCGGACACGTTGGCGACCGATCTCGACGTGCTGGCCGCATTCCTGCGCCTGCTGCGGCGTGGTGCACCTGCCGTCGAAGCGTTGTGGCGGATGAACCGGCACGGCTTGCTGGCGGCGATCCTGCCCGCATTCGGCAAAGTCTTCGGACGCATGCAATACGACTTGTTCCACGTCTACACGGTGGACGAACACACGTTGCGCGTGCTGCGCAATGTGGCGCACTTTGCCGACCCGGTTGCGCGCAATGATTTCGCCATCGGCTGCGAAATCTGGCCGACGTTGCCCAAGCCGGAGCTGCTGTTGCTGGCGGCGCTGTTCCATGACATTGCCAAGGGACGCGGCGGTGACCACTCGGTATTGGGCGCAGCCGACGCGCAGGCGTTTTGCATGCGGTTGGGTCTGCCCGATGGTGATATCGAGCGCGTGGTGTGGCTGGTGCGCTGGCATCTGCTGATGAGCACCACCGCGCAACGTCAGGACATCACCGACCCCGATGTAGTGCATCGTTTTGCCGAGCATGTCGGCGATCGGGAACATCTGGGCCAGCTTTATCTGCTGACGGTGGCCGACATCATTGGCACCAGTCCGCGTTTGTGGAATGCGTGGAAGGACCGGTTGCTGTCTGATTTGTACACCGCCACACGCTATGCGTTGCGCAGCGATGTCGAGTTGCCACGCGATGCCGATGCACGAGTGCGCGAGTGTCGTGAGCACGCGCTTGCCCTGTTGCGCGCGGCCGGCCATGCCGAGGCCGACGTGATCGGTCTGTGGGAGGATTTTCCGCAGCTCAGTTTTCTGCGCCATCGCCCCGAGCAGATCGCATGGCAGAGTGCGGCAATGTTGCAGGCCGGCGATGGTGTGCCACTGGTGGCGGTGCATCTGCTGTCCGCACGTGGCAGCACCGAGCTATTTGTGCGCGCGCGTGATCGCGACGGGTTGTTTGCCACGGTCACCGCAGTGCTGGATCGTCTGCGCTTTTCGGTGATGGAGGCGCGCATCCTCGGCTCGCCGACCGGCATGGCGCTGGACACGTTTTTGCTGCTGGAGACGGACACCCAGCAGCCGGCCGGCGCGGCGCGTGCGCAGGAGTTGCAGGAGCGCCTGCAGCGCGCGCTGGAACAATCCGCGGGTGTGCAACCGGGCAAGCGCAGCATGTCGCGTCATCAAAAGTATTTTCAGGTGGTGCCGCGCGTCACATTCCATACCATGGGCGGTCGCACGCGGATGGCGCTGACGGCGACGGACCGCCCCGGGCTGCTGGCGGCCGTGGCGCAGGTCATGGTGCATGCCGAAGTGCGTGTGCATGATGCGCGCATTGCCACGTTTGGCGAGCGCGTCGAGGATTTCTTTCAGCTCACCGACCGGCACAATGCGCCGCTCACGCCGGGGCAACAGGAGCGCTTGCTGCGCGCGCTGCTGTCGCGCATTGGACCGGCGCGCAACTGAGTGTGTGCAGTTTGCGTGGCACAGGTGCGCGTCCGGTGATGTCGTGCGCCGTCAGCCACGTGATTTGGCATCGTCGCGTTATCATCGCTGCCGCTGCGCGCCGCAGTGTTAGCCCCCGTCAGGCCATGACCTATCTGCTGATCAAGACACTGCATTTGCTGTTCGACATTGCGTGGATGGCTGCGGTGTTCTATCTGCCGCGGATTCTGGTGAACATGGCCGAGGCCGGCGACCGGCCGCCGGTGCAGGCGCGATTGCAACTGATGGGGCGGCGTTTGTACAAGTTCGGACACAACATGTTCGGCTTTGCGTTCGTGTTTGGAGTGGTGTTGTGGCAGGGCTGGCGTGTGTTTCCCGGCGTACTGCCCAACGTCACCGGATCGCTGCACTGGCTTGACGCGAAACTCGCGCTGGTGGTCGCACTGCTGGCGTATTTCATTTACTGCGGGCGTTTGCTCAAGCGCGCCGCCGCCGGCGGCCAACTGCCCTCGTCGCGTGCGCTGCGCTGGTTCAATGAGCTGCCGGTGCTGCTGCTGCTCGGCGTGATTTTTCTGGTGATTGCCAAGCCGTTTTGAGCACCCACATTCGTATTCGTATGCGCTCCTGCGAGAACCTCAGCTTTTGGCGTGGTACGCGCGGTACCACTGCACGAAATTTTCGACGCCTTGCTCGATGCTGGTGCCTGGTGTGTAACCGACGTCCCGGCGTAGCGCGGAGACGTCGGCCCAGGTGTCCGCCACGTCTCCAGGCTGCATCGGCAGCAGGTGTTTTTCCACCGTGCGCCCGAGGTTCTGCTCCAGCAGTTCGATGAAGCGCAGCAGTTGCACTGGCTGATCGTTGCCGATGTTGTAGACCCGATACGGCGCGTCCGACATGCCGGGGTTCGGCAGTTTCGCGCTGTAGTCCGGGTCCGGCCGTGCAGGTTGGTCGAGCACGCGCAGCACGCCTTCGACAATATCGTCGATGTAGGTGAAGTCGCGGCTGTGCTGGCCGTGGTTGAACACGTCAATCGGCTCGCCGCGACTGATGCGATCGGCAAACAGGATCGGCGCCATGTCCGGCCGCCCCCATGGCCCATACACGGTAAAAAAGCGCAGACCGGTGGTTGGCAGGCGGTACAGATGGCTATACGTGTGTGCCATCAGCTCGTTGGATTTCTTTGTTGCCGCGTACAGACTCAGCGGGTGGTCGACGGCGTCTTCCACGGCAAACGGCAGCTTGCGGTTGGCGCCATACACTGAACTGGACGACGCGTACACCAGATGCTCGACTTCGCCGTGGCGACAAGCTTCCAGGATGTTCACGAAGCCGACCAGATTGCTTTGTACGTAAGCGCGCGGATTCTGCAGTGAATAGCGCACACCGGCCTGCGCGGCCAGGTTCACCACACGCTGCGGCCTGAACACGGCAAACGCGTGGTCGACCGCGTTGGTGTCGGCCAGATCGGCGCGTTGATGGGTGTAATTCGGGTGCTCGGCAAAGCGCGCGAGGCGGGCTTCCTTCAGTGCCGGGTCGTAATAGTCGTTGTGGTTGTCGATGCCGTGGACCACATCGCCGCGTTCCAGCAGGCGCTGCGCCAGCGCGGCGCCGATGAAGCCGGCGGTGCCGGTAACCAGAATGCGCATGCAGTGTCCTCAGGCAGATGGGTTTCATTCTATCGCCAGCGGCGCGCAGGCACGGTCATCACGGCGCGGATTGGCTGGCAATTTGGGTTAAACTTGCGGTCCGGCTGCATCCACAAGGCTGAAGTGGCTTGCGTTTCGCGCTGGCCGCGGGTGTGACATGGCAGCTGCTTGCAACCCTTGCGGACCCGCCGCAGCCTGGCGCTACAGACTGAGTTTTCCAGATCGAGAAAGGGCGGATGCCCTTTTTTGTTTTTCAGAGAATGCTTCCCATGATCGAAATCACCCTACCCGACGGCAGCAAACGGCCATTCGAGCATCCCGTCACCGTGCAGGAAGTGGCTGCCTCCATTGGTGCCGGTCTGGCCAAGGCCACGCTGGCGGGCAAGGTTGACGACCAGCTGGTCGATGCCAGCTTTCTGATTGACCATGACGCCAGTGTGCAGATCGTCACCGACAAGAGCCCCGAGGCACTGGAGATCCTGCGCCATTCCACCGCACACGTGATGGGGCAGGCCGTGCAGCGGCTGTTCCCCGGCGCGCAGGTCACGATCGGTCCGGTGATCGACAACGGCTTCTTCTACGACTTTGCCTACGAGCGTCCGTTCACGCCCGACGATCTGCCGCTGATCGAAGCAGAAATGCACAAGATTGTCGCCGAGCAGTTGCCGGTGACGCGCAGCGTGAAGTCGCGCGACGAGGCGGTGGCGTTCTTCCGGGGCATCGGCGAAAACTACAAGGCGGAGATCATCGAAGGCATTCCCGCCAGCGAGGATCTGTCGCTGTATGCGCAAGGCGAGTTCACCGACCTGTGCCGCGGCCCGCATGTACCCAACACCGGCAAGCTGCGCTCGTTCAAGCTGATGAAGGTGGCCGGCGCGTATTGGCGCGGCGATTCCAGCAACGCGATGCTGACGCGCATCTACGGCACCGCGTGGCTCAACGACAAGGATCTGAGGGCGCACCTGTATCAGCTGGAGGAGGCCGAGAAGCGCGACCACCGCAAGATCGGCAAGCAGCTCGACCTCTTCCATCAGCAGGAAGAAAGCCCGGGCATGGTGTTCTGGCACCCGAACGGTTACGCGATTTGGCAGCAGGTCGAGGCCTACATGCGCGGCGTCTACAAGCGCGGCGGCTATCAGGAAGTGCGCTGTCCGATGGTGCTGGACGTGTCGCTGTGGAAAAAGTCGGGGCACTGGGACAACTACAAGGAGAACATGTTCTTCACCGAATCGGAGAAGCACACGTTTGCGCTGCGCCCGATGAATTGCCCTGGACACGTGCAAATCTTCAACAACACCTTGCACAGCTATCGCGAGCTGCCGATACGCTACGGCGAGTTTGGCGGCTGCCATCGCAACGAGCCGTCCGGCGCGCTGCACGGCATCATGCGCGTGCGCGCGTTCACCCAGGACGATGGGCACATCTTCTGCACGCCGGCACAGGTGGAGGCCGAGGTCACGGCATTTCACCAGCAGGCGATGCAGGTGTATGCCGACTTCGGTTTCACCGATCTGGCGATCAAGCTGGCGCTGCGCCCGGAGAAGCGCATCGGTTCGGATGAGTTCTGGGATCGCACCGAGGGCATGTTGCGTCGGGCCTTGAATGCTGCCGGCGTGGCGTATGAAGAGCTGCCGGGAGAAGGAGCGTTCTATGCGCCGAAGATCGAATACCACCTGCTTGATTCGATCGGCCGCGATTGGCAGGTTGGCACCATGCAGGTAGATTTCATGATGCCCGAGCGTCTTGGCGCTGAATATGTCGACGAAAATTCGCAGAAACAGCATCCGGTGATGCTGCATCGGGCGATTGTCGGCTCAATGGAGCGCTTCATCGGCATCCTGATCGAGCATCATGCTGGCCTGTTGAAAGGTCGGCTATAAAATCCGCGAACACACCATGCAGAAAGTGCCGTATCTTCTCGTTGTCGGTGACCGTGAGAAAGAAACCGACACTATTGCTGTGCGTACCCGTTCCGGCGAAGATCTGGGCAGCATGTCGCTGACCACTTTCATCGAACGGCTGGAGACCGAGACCCGGCGCTAGGCGTCTGGCGGTCTGTTTCATCACTTCTTTCTGGAGGATCGTGGTATCGCAACCACTGACAGCAAGGGCAATCGTCGCAACCTGGAAATCCGTGTGCCGCGGGTACGTGTGATCGGAGCCGAAGCCGAACAGCTGGGCATTCTCACGCGTGATGAAGCGTTGGCATTGGCGCACGATGCCGGGATGGACTTGGTTGAAATCCAGCCGAACGGCGATCCGCCGGTTTGCCGCATCATGGATTATGGCAAGTTCAAGTTTGAAGCCCAGAAGAAAGTTCAAGCCGCCAAGAAGAAGCAGAAGCAGGTCGAGATCAAGGAAGTGAAGTTCCGTCCGGTCACTGACGTGGGCGACTACCAGATCAAGCTGCGCAACATGCTTCGCTTTCTGGAAGAAGGCGACAAGGTCAAGGTCACCATCCGCTTCCGCGGTCGTGAAATGTCGCATCAGGATCTGGGCCAGAACCTGGCCAAGCGCATTCAGGTGGACATTGGCGAGGCCGGGCAGGTCGAGTCCTTTCCGCGACTGGAAGGGCGGCAGATGATCATGATGATTGGCCCGAAGAAGAAATAAACCGCCGCCGTTGGGGGTGCGCTCCTACTGGTATCGATGCCGTCAACCCCGTACAATCACTGGCTCGACCCGCCAGGAAGGGTCGTGCACCGATCGCGGCAGGACGGAAAGAGTGGTCAGCTCTGCTGAGCGAAACCACCGCCAGATCAGTCAGAAACCGGACAAGGAGCATTCCCATGCCCAAGATCAAGACCAACCGAGCGGCAGCGAAGCGTTTTCGCAAGACCGCATCGGGCAAAATCAAGTGCGGACACGCCTTCAGGTCACACATCCTGACCAAGAAGACAACCAAGCTGAAGCGCGGCCTGCGTGCAAAGAATCATCTCAAGGCGTGTGACACCCCGGGTGTTGCGCGCATGTTGCCGTATTGACGGGCGAGGAGATTAAACCATGGCTCGTGTAAAGCGCGGTGTTACCGCCCGTCGTCGTCACAAGAAAGTTATCGGTCGCGCCAAGGGTTATTACAACGCCCGACGCAAGGTGTTCCGCGTTGCCAACCAGGCCGTCATCAAGGCTGGCCAGTACGCGTATATCGGCCGCAAGCAGCGCAAGCGCCAGTTCCGTGCACTGTGGATCGTGCGCATCAACGCCGCCGCGCGCATGTTCGGCCTGACCTACAGCCGCCTGATCAATGGTCTGAGCCTTGCCGGCATCACGGTTGACCGCAAGGTACTGGCAGACATTGCCGTCAACGACATCAAGGCGTTTGAAGTGATCGCCGAGAAAGCGAAGGCCAGTCTGGCGGCGTAGTTTGTGCGCTCATCCTTGATCGCGAAGATCAAGAGCGGCTGTTCATGGCCGCACTCTTGGGAAGAGCGAACGTTCGCGGGGAGAAGGCCAACGCCTTCTCCCCGTTTTTGTTTGTGGCAGTCACCGGAAGTGCATTGATGGACGATCTGGAGAGGTGGTGTTGTCACCGCCGCGCTGAAGACGCTTGGCGCGTTGCCGGCGGACGAGCGCAAGGCGCGTGGCGCCGAAGTCAACCAGATCAAGCAGCGCCTTGCTGATGCACTCGCGGCACGCAAACGGGTGCTGGAGCAGGCCGGGCTGGATCGTCGGTTGACCTCCGAGAGACTCGACATCAGCTTGCCCGGGCGCGATGGCGAGCGTGGTGGCATTCACCCGATAACCCGTGCGCTGGAGCGCATCGCGTCGATTTTTGCGCGACTCGGTTACCAGCGCGTGGATGGCCCGGAGATCGAGGACGACTGGCACAATTTCGAGGCGCTGAACTTTCCACCGCTGCATCCGGCGCGTGCGATGCACGACACGTTCTACTTTGGTGACGGGCGCATGCTGCGCACGCATACTTCGCCGGTGCAGATTCGCAGCATGCAAGGGCGCCAGCCGCCGATCCGCATCATCGCGCCGGGCAAGGTGTACCGCAGCGACTCGGACCAGACGCACTCACCGATGTTTCATCAGGTCGAGGGCTTGCTGGTTGATGAGACTTCCAGCTTCGCCGATCTCAAGGGCACGTTGACCGAGTTTGTTCGCGCGTTCTTCGAGCGCGATTTCGAGATGCGTTTCCGTCCCAGCTATTTTCCCTTCACCGAACCGTCGGCCGAAGTCGACATTCGTTGGACCGAGCTTGATCAGAGCGGGTCGGACGGCAGCACGCGCTGGCTGGAAGTGCTCGGCTGCGGCATGGTGCATCCGAATGTGTTGCGCAATTGCGGGATCGATCCGGAGCGGTATACCGGTTTCGCGTTTGGCCTTGGCGTCGAGCGTTTCGCGATGCTGCGTTACGGCGTCACCGATCTGCGTGCGTTCTTCGAGAACGATCTGCGCTTCTTGAAGCAATTTGCATGACGCCCATGCAGCAAGCATCGCGGGTAGGGGATGCACGCAGTGCCGGGGCCGCAGATTCTGGCTATCCGGTTTTCGGATTTTTGATTTTCATTTCCCGTTACCCATTTCCGGTTCCACTTCATGAAACTCTCTGAAAACTGGTTGCGCGAGCTCGTCAGGGTCGAGGTCGACCGCACGACGTTGACCCGCGCGCTGACGATGGCCGGGCTGGAAGTGGAAGGCGTGACCGTGCTCGGCGAAGGCCTGACCGGGATCGTGGTGGCGCAGATCGTCAGCGTTGAAAAGCATCCCGAGGCCGATCGGTTGCATGTGTGCAGCGTGGATGCCGGAACGGGCACGCCGCTGCAGATTGTCTGCGGTGCGCCAAATGCACGTGTCGGCATCAAAGTACCGCTGGCCACGGTGGGCGCCGATTTGCCCGGTGGTGCTGTTATCAAAAAGGCAAAGCTGCGTGGTGTTGAGTCGTTTGGCATGCTGTGCTCAGCGAAGGAGTTGGGAATCGACAACGATGCATCCGGCTTGCTCGAGCTTCCGGACGCTGCGCCAATCGGCCAGCCGTTGGCTGAGTATCTCGGTTTGCCGGATGCCAGCATCGAGTTGAGCCTGACCCCGAATCGCGCCGATTGTCTGAGCGTGTACGGTGTGGCCTACGACGTTGCGGCGCTGTTTGCCGGCACGGTAAACGTACCGGTGCAGGCAGCTGTTGCAGTGACCAGCAGCGCGCAACGCAACGTGCAATTGCAGGCCGGCAGTGACGCGCCGCGTTATCTCGGGCGCGTGCTCGAAGGCATCGACATGGCGGCGCACACGCCCCTGTGGATGGCCGAACGCTTGCGTCGCGGCGGTGTGCGTCCGATCAACCCGGTGGTCGACGTCACCAACTACGTGATGCTGGAACTCGGTCAACCGATGCATGCGTTTGATCACGATGCGCTGCACGGCGATATCGTGGTGCGACACGCGCGCGCCGGCGAGACATTGAAGTTGCTCGATGGCAATACGGCGACGCTGGATGAAAGCTATTTGCTGGTTGCCGATCAGAACGCGCCGTTGGCCGTGGCCGGCATCATGGGTGGTTTTGACTCGCGCGTCACCGCGCAAACGCGGGACATCTTTCTGGAATCCGCACATTTCGCCCCGCACGCGATCATGGGTCGCGCGCGCAACCTCGGGTTGCATACGGAGGCCTCGCATCGCTTTGAGCGCGGTGTGGATCCGCAGTTACCGCAACGTGCACTGGAGCGGGCCAGCGAATTGCTGTTGTCCATCGTGGGTGGCCAGGCCGGCCCCATGACGGTAGCCGAACGCCTTGATGATCTGCATCAGCCGATGCCGGTTGCACTGCGCCGCGCGCGCCTGGCGCGGGTGCTCGGGGTCAGTGTCAGCGACGGCGAAGTGCTGCGCACATTTACCGCCTTGGGCATGCAGGTGGTCGTCACCGATGATGGCTGGCAGGTCACTGCGCCGAGCCGTCGGTTTGACATCGAGCGTGAAGAAGACTTGATTGAAGAGGTCGCGCGCATTTTTGGCTACGACAACATTCCCACGCACTCGCCCTCCGGCGCGTTGAGTCTGGCGATCGAGCCGGAGGGCCGGCTCTCGGAGTTGGGTGTACGCGAGCAGCTTGCGGTGCGCGGCTATCACGAGGCGGTGAATCTCGCCTTCCTGGGCAGCGACACGCTGGCGCAGTGGGGGTTTGTCGACGGCCTCGTGCGCGTGGCCAATCCGCTGTCGGCCGATCTGGCGGTGATGCGCCCATCGCTGCTGCCGGGGCTGGTCGACGCGCTCGCGCACAATCGCGCGCGCCAACAATCGCGCGTGCGACTGTTTGAACTTGGTCGGGTGTTTGCTGCCGGTGATCTCCCGCTGGAAACGCCGACGCTGGCCGTGGTTGCGTGCGGGGGCGCGCGCGCGGAACAGTGGGGCGAACCGTCGCGCGTAGTGGATTTTCACGATGTAAAGGGTGATCTGGACGCGTTGATTGCGTGGGGTGGCGAGCCGCAGCGCTGGTCGGTGGATAGCGAAGCATTGCCGTCGTGGCTGCATCCGGGGCGTGGCGCGCGGGTATTGCGCGACGGCGCAGCGGTTGGTTATCTCGGCGCCTTGCATCCGCGACTGGCGCATGCGCTGGGCCTGGGTGATGATATGCAGGTGTTGGAGTTGGCGCTGGAGCCGTTGTTGGCGCGTCGTCTGCCGCGTGCGCGCCCTGTAGCGCGTTTCCCGTCCGTGCGGCGCGATCTGGCATTCGATCTACCCGAGGACATCCGCTGGTCGCAAGTGGAGCAGGTGGTGCGCGCCACGTTGGGTGCACAGCTCGCCACGCTGTTGCTGTTTGATCGCTACAGTGGCAAGGGTGTGGATTTCGGTCGAAAAAGTCTGGCTATGGGCTTGATTTTGCAGGACGCTTCACGCACGCTTACCGACGACGACGCGGATCGTTGCGTACGCGAAGCGATTGCTGCGTTGGAGCAAACATGCAAGGCAAAGTTGCGAGGATGAAATGGCGCTGACCAAGGCAGAGATGGCCGAGCGACTTTTCATCGAAGTAGGCCTCAACAAACGTGAAGCCAAGGAATTCGTGGATGCCTATTTCGAGGTGATCCGCGAGGCGCTCGAAAACGGTGAACAGGTGAAGCTTTCCGGTTTCGGCAACTTCGACCTGCGCCTGAAAAACCAGCGGCCTGGGCGCAATCCCAAGACTGGCGAGGAGATTCCCATCTCCGCACGACGCGTGGTCACGTTCCGCCCGGGACAGAAACTCAAGGTGAGAGTCGAAGGATATGCTGGATCAGGGGAATAACACCGAACTGCCGGCGATTCCGGCCAAGCGCTACTTCACCATCGGTGAAGTGGGCGAGCTGTGCGGTGTGAAGCCTCATGTGCTGCGTTATTGGGAGCAGGAATTTCCTGCGCTCAATCCCGTCAAGCGCCGCGGCAATCGTCGCTACTACCAGCGTCACGACGTGCTCATGATCCGCCAGATTCGCTCGTTGTTGTACGAAGAGGGCTTCACCATCACCGGTGCGCGCGCGCGCCTGGAAGGGCCGCAGGCACGCATGGAGGCGAGCATCACGCATCAGGTTGTGCGCCAGGTGCGCATGGAACTGGAAGAAGTGCTGACGCTGTTGCGACGTTGATCGCAGGCGCTTCCGACCACCAGCGGGAAGCTGCTAGAATCCCCACTTGCTGTTTCGTCGGGGCGTAGCGCAGCCTGGTAGCGCACTACGCTGGGGGTGTAGTGGTCGCGAGTTCGAATCTCGCCGCCCCGACCAAT
>CAJDVA010000129.1_pt1 | contig 12178 bp, 7 predicted proteins | sample 7391241 | NCBI WGS metagenome assembly CAJDVA01 (sample SAMEA7055678, study PRJEB34461) | soil metagenome | biome: terrestrial ecosystem; feature: Peninsula; material: soil | place: Antarctica | collected 2016
TGGTTTCGTGAAACCCGTTCCAGCGAACTGCTGGTGATCTTTGGCGAAGACCTCGCGGCGCTGATCGGTCTGTGCATTGCTGCGCTGGCGGTCGGCGCCACCATGCTCACCGGCAATCTGATGTTCGACGCCGCCGGCACGATAGCCATCGGCGTGTTGCTGATCGTGGTGGCCGTGCTGGTGGCCATCGAAGTCAAGGCACTGCTGATCGGTCAGGGCGTGGAGCCGCGGCGCCGCGATGAGCTGATGCGTTTTTTGCACACCCGCACAGAAGTCGCCGAAGTACTGAACCTCATCACCCTGCAAATGGGCCCGGACGTGATGGTGTCGGTCAAGGCACGCATGCAACCCACTGCCGACAATCGCGCGTTGATCGCAGCGATCAACACCGTCGAAGCCGCCTTGAAAGCCGAATTCAGCGAGGTGCGCTGGAGTTTCTTCGAGCCGGATTTTGCCGACTGAAGAATCACGACTGAAGTAACTGTGATCTCCCGCTGAGATTTGCGGCTGTCGCGTTTGAGAACGGAGCAAACGGCGGCCCCCGTGCAAACAAGGGCAGAGCGGCTTCTTGCGTCAATACTCGTCGTCGACCGAACGCGCGCTCCCGCGAACTCGGCGGCCACGAATGACACGTTACAATCACAGTCTGCGATTTCGCACACCTATCCTTATTCCCTCATGCGCAATCCCCTGCAAGAACAGCTGCTCAAGGCTGGCCTGGTCAAGAAGGACAAGGCGGCACAGATCGTTCGCGAGCAGGCCAGGCAGCGCCGGGCCAAGGCCGCGCCAAGTGCCGATCGAGTCGACGCGCAGCAGGTCCGGGCCAGCGAACAGCGCGCGCAAGCGCGGCAGATCATCGCCAGCCATCAGGTCCAGCGCGAGGGTGAGATTGCCTACCGCTTTACTGATGGCGGCAAGATAAAGGACGTGTTGGTGAGTGAAGCGCAGCGCGCGCAACTGGCCGCTGGTGAACTGGTCATCGTTCGCCACGACCCAAGCTATGCGCTGCTGCTGCGCCCTGCCGCCGACATGATTTATGCGCGCGATGCCACATTGATGGTGCTGGACCACGCGCGAACGGCAAGCCCGAACAGTGACGGCAACGACGACGCGTATTACGCCCAGTTCCCCGTGCCGGATGATTTGACCTGGTAAGCACGGACGGCCCACTACAGTAGGCGAAACCGCTCATCCGACTTTCCTCCGCCCGCGACGGGCGAGGTGTTGCCGACCGCGACAGACGGGGCAGCAGAGGCGCGGTGACAGAACCAAGGCAATCATCGGTCTGCCTTGAGGCAGTGCAGCATGGCTCCCATGCAAACACACGTCCATCGGCGTTTTGTTCATGTTGCAGTGCACTCAATACGCTACAGTATGGCGATGCTTATGAGCCGCTCCATCATCGATTTCGGCACCCCGCTGGCCAGCGCGCCATTACCGCCGCGTAGCCGTGAACGCTTCGCGCCGCGGGCCGTGACCGACACGCAAGGTGAACAAGTTACCGTGCACGATGGTCGCCTGTTGCGGTTGCGCCCGATCGAAGCGACCGACGTCGCCGCACTTCAGCGCTGTTTCACCCGGCTCTCGCCCGAGGACATTCGTCGCCGCTTTCTGCACGCAATGGCCGAGCTGCCCGGGCCGATGGCGCGGCGTCTGTGCCAGATCGATCCCGCGCAGGAAACCGCACTGGCATTGCTGGACGACAGCGTGCATCCGGCCGAGATTCGCGGCGTCGGACGTGTCTTTGTGGACGAGGCCAGCGACAGCGCCGAGTTCTCGGTGCTGGTGGAACAGAGCTGGAGTCGCCTGGGTCTGGGTGGGTTGCTGCTGCGGCGCCTGGTCGACGATTGCTGCCGCCGCGGTCTTGCCGAGCTGTGGGGTTATGTGCTGCTGGAAAACCAGCCCATGCTCGATCTGTGCCGCGAACTCGGTTTTGAACGTCACTTGTTGCCAGGCGAGCCGGGTACCACGCGGATATCGCTGCGCCTGCAGCAATGAAACGCTGAACAAGCCGTCTTTCCGAATGAAGGTGGGATCTGGGGACTCGGTAACTTTTGAACGTACCGGGTAACCAGCTTCGTCGGTGCAAAGCGATTGACCCGCTTCGCTGTTGTGAAGCTCTTCGGCCTGCGCCGGAATGACGAGCAAAAACGGCCTGGCAACTTTCGAAGACACCGGATGCACAGCCTCGCTGTCGTAGAGCGATCCCGGCCTTCGCCGGAATGACGAATGAAGGCTCGTCTGGAGTTTTGATGAGCGTCGCCGACGTGCCGCGTGACTCGCGTGATGTGACCAACGTCAGGCCATGACGACCGAGCCGCGAACCGGCCGCCGCTGCCGGCGCGTTACACTTGCACGCTTGCCTTGGCGTCCCGCTTTACCCACCACTCCCAAACAACGCCGCTACTGGACGCCTCCGTGGGGCTCCGCGCGCGCGCTGCTGATCGCCGAGGCCGCGCGTGCGCATACGGGTTTGCTGGTAGCGGTGACACGCGACACGTTGCGTGCGCGCACGCTGGAAGCGGAACTGAAAGTGTTCACCGGCGGCCTGCCGGTGCTGCATTTTCCGGACTGGGAGACCCTGCCCTACGAGGCGTTCAGCCCGCATCCGGAAGTGGTCTCGCAACGCATCGTCACGCTGTATCGCCTGCCCAGCGTCACGCGCGGTGTGCTGGTGGTGCCGATCGCCACGTTGATGCAACGTATCGCGCCACGCAGCCACATCACTGGCGCCGGGCTGGTGCTGGACAAGGGCCAGAAGTTCGACATCACCAGTGAACAGCGACGCATGGAGGCGGCCGGCTATCGCCATGTGCCCCAGGTCACCGAACCCGGCGATTTTGCCGTGCGCGGCGCGCTGGTCGACATTTTTCCGATGGGCACGGACGAGCCATATCGCGTCGAGCTGCTGGATGACGAGATTGAATCCATCCGCAGCTTTGACCCGGAAACCCAACGCTCGCAACAGCAGGTGGAGCATGTCGATCTGTTGCCGGCGCACGAGGTTCCGCTGACCGACGAGGCGGCCAAGACGTTTCGCGGCAATCTGCGCGAGCGTTTCCCGATCGACACGCGCCACTGCCCGTTGTATCAGGACATGAAGGAGGGTGTGACGCCGGGCGGCATCGAGTACTACCTGCCGCTGTTTTTTCAACAAACCGCCACCCTGTTTGATTACCTCGCCGACGATGCATTGTTTGTGCTGGGCGAAGGTGCTGGCGAAGCCGCCGATCAGTTCTGGGCGCAAACCGCTGAACGCTACGATCAGCGTGCGCACGACATCGAACGTCCGGTGTTGCCGCCGGCGGAACTGTATCTGCCACCGGAGGCGTTGCGCGCGCAGCTCAATCAGCGTCTGCGCGTAGAAGTAGTCGAAGCCGGTCATCCGCATGCCGTCGCCACCGGCACGCAGAGTGCACCCGAAGTAGCGCTCAACCGCAAGGGTGAGGAACCGGGCGCGGCGCTGCGCCAATTCATTGAAAATTACCCGGGCCGCGTGTTGCTCGCGGCCGACTCGGCTGGACGCCGCGAGGCGTTGCTGGAAACCCTCGCAGCGGCCGACCTGTACCCACAAAATGTGGAGAGTTGGCAGGCATTTGTGCAAACGCATGATGCCGCGCTTCGCCATCACCGTCGCGGCGCTTGAGCAGGGTTTCGCGCTGAACAAGCCGATGCTCACCGTGCTCACCGAGCGCGAGCTTTACGGCGAACGCGTACGCAGCGAGCGCGAACGCAAGCGCCGTCGCGGCAACGCGCGCGATCCGGAAAGCATCATCCGTGACCTCACCGAACTGACGCCCGGCGCGCCGATCGTGCATGTCGACCACGGCGTGGGCCGCTATCGCGGTTTGATCTCGATGGATGTCGGCGGCATGACCGGCGAGTTCCTTACCATCGAATACGCCAAGGGCGACAAGCTGTACGTGCCCGTGGCGCAGCTTGGTCTGGTCAGCCGCTACAGCGGGACTACGCCGGAGCTGGCGCCGCTGCATTCGTTGGGCGGTGACGCCTGGGAGCGGGCGCGGCGCAAGGCGGCGGAAAAAGTGCGTGACGTCGCCGCCGAACTGCTGGCGATCTACGCACAGCGCGAAGCACGCGGCGGCGAATCCCTGCCCATTGATCGACCGTTGGTGGAAGCGTTCGGCCGCACCTTTCCCTTTGAGGAAACGCCCGATCAGGAAACCGCGATCGAGGCGGTACTCACCGATCTGGCCGCACCACGCGCGATGGATCGCGTGATCTGCGGCGATGTCGGCTTCGGCAAAACCGAGGTCGCGCTGCGTGCAGCTTTTGCGGCCGCCACCGCCGGCAAGCAGGTCGCCGTGCTGGTACCGACCACGCTGCTGGCGCAGCAGCACTACCGCAACTTTGCCGACCGCTTCGCGGACTGGCCGGTGCGCGTGGACGTGCTGTCACGCTTCAAGTCGAGGAAGGAAGTGGCCGAAGCGCTGGCGCGCCTCGCCGCCGGCCAGATCGACGTCATCATCGGCACGCACAAATTGCTGATGCCCGACGTCAAGTTCAAGAATCTCGGGCTGGTGGTGGTCGACGAGGAACAACGTTTCGGCGTACGCCAGAAAGAGCAACTGAAAAAGCTGCGCGCCGAAGTGGATCTGCTGACGATGACCGCCACGCCGATTCCGCGCACCTTGAACATGGCGATGAGCGGCCTGCGCGATCTGTCGCTCATAGCCACGCCACCCGCGCACCGCACCGCCGTGCGCACGTTCATTTCCACCTGGGACAAAGCCACCATTCGCGAGGCATTGCAACGCGAACTGTCGCGCGGTGGCCAGGTGTACTTTCTGCACAATGAGGTCAGCACGATCGAGCGCACCGTGCGCGAAATCGAAGCGCTGGTGCCCGAAGCGCGCATCCGCATCGCGCACGGCCAGATGCCCGAGCGCGAGCTGGAAAGCGTCATGGCCGACTTCCACCGGCAGCGCTTCAACGTGCTGGTATGCACCACCATCATTGAAACCGGTATCGACATTCCCACCGCCAACACCATCATCATCGACCGCGCCGACCACTTCGGCCTGGCCCAGTTGCACCAGCTGCGCGGCCGTGTGGGTCGCTCACACCAGCGCGCGTTCGCCTACCTGGTGGTGCCGGATCGCAAGTCCATCACGGCTGATGCGCAAAAGCGGCTGGAAGCCTTGGCGTCGCTGGAAGAACTCGGCGCCGGCTTCACGCTGGCCACGCACGATCTGGAAATTCGCGGCGCTGGTGAGCTGCTTGGCGACGAGCAATCCGGGCAGATTCAGTCCATCGGCTTCGGTCTGTATACCGAGCTGCTGGATCGCGCAGTACGCGCGCTGAAGTCCGGCAAGGTCCCCGACTTCGACCTGAGCTCCGAGCACGAAACCGATGTCGAGTTGCACCTGCCCGTGCTGATTCCTGACGACTATCTCGGCGACGTGCATACGCGGCTTACGCTGTACAAGCGCATTGCCAGCGCCCAGAGCGAGAACGAGTTGCGCGATCTGCAGGTGGAGATGATCGATCGCTTCGGCCTGCTGCCCGAGCCAACCAGGCACCTGTTCGTGGTGGCCAGTCTGAAACTGATGGCCACCCCACTGGGTATCCGCAAGCTCGACTTTGGCGCCAACGGCGGGCGCATCGTGTTTCGCGAAAACCCGACGGTCGACCCGCGCATCATCATCAAACTCATCCAGAACCTGCCGCGCGTGTACAAGCTGGCCGGTCAGGACAAGTTGAAGATCACGCTGGATCTTCCCGGCGCCAGCGAACGCATTCGCAGTGCACAGGAAGTGTTGCTGTTGCTGGGCGCCAGACGGCCCGAATGATGCGGGGCGTCTGCTTCCCTCCTTCCGCAAGCGGGAGAAGGTGCCGAAGGCGGATGAGGGGCTCTCCCACAAGCTTCGCGACAAACGCACCAGCACACCAGACCATCAGCTTCGGTGCCGCAGGGCGATTCCGGCCTGCGCCGGAATGACGAGCGAGAGGATCAGACGTTCCCTACGCCAGATGCTGGCGCACCCACGCCACATAACGATCGACGAAAGCCTGCAGGAATTTTTGCGTGCCTCCATTGCTGATCTTGCCGTCGGCGTCGATCAGCGCGTCGTCCTTGAACTGCACAAACACCTCGGGCTGGCCGAGCGTGGCGACGTCGAGATACGCCAGCACATTGCGCACATGTTGCTGCGCCAAGGCACTGCCGGTAGCGCCGATGGAGGCGCCGATGACGGCACCGGGCTTGCCGGCAAACGAGTTCGTACCCCACGGTCGCGACGCCAGGTCCAGCGCATTCTTCAACACCCCAGGGATCGAGCGGTTGTACTCGGGGGTGACGAACAGCAAGGCATCGGCAGCCTCGATCTGCTGCTTGAGTTGACGTCCAGCAGGTGGATAGTCGGCATCGAAATCCTGGTTGTACAACGGCAACTGACCAATCTGCACCGAGTCGAACTGGAAGTCCTGCGGTGCCAGCCGCTCGATTGCGTGCGCCAGACGGCGATTGATCGAGGCCTTGCGCAAACTGCCAACCAGCACCGCAACGACGATCTTGTGATCCTTGTTCATGGGTGACTCTCCACGTCAGAGTGAGGGTATTTGTGCCACATGGCGGCACTCGCAAGCTATCGTGGCAAGCAATTTCGCAATCTTACGTGACGGCTTGCCACACTTGACACATCACATGACGTTATGGCGCACTTGTTGCTTTAACCGTACGGAGGGGCATGCCAATGAGGGATTTGGCCCTACGCAAACACGGATCGCGGATCACGGAACCGGCACGGCGTGACTTACCCCAGTGCAGCCTTTGACGTCATCACTCCGGACCGTAACACTTCCCGTCAAGTCATTGCACAGACAAATTGGCGACGAGCAACCGCAACCACGCAGGCAGCGAGAGCGTCACAAAACCGGAGATGTATGGCTGGCTGTTGTCCTGAGCATGCTCGGCATCGGCACTGCCAGCGCGTTCGCACCCCTCAGCGGAGCGTGGCGTGAGGTGCAGGCGCACGATACCCCGGCACGGGTGTTGCAAGACTACACAGCAGGCCAACTGAAAAGTTTTGACCCCGCGAGACTGCAACCGTTTCCATCGAGCGCAGCGGGCATCTGGGTAGTCATCACCCAGCAGCCACCATGGGACAACCGCGAACGCGTGCTGACGATCCACCCCCTGCCGTGGCGCTCGATCACTACCTACACGCAGAACCTTGCGCCAGCACAAACCTTGACGTTGACCGACTTCAGCGCACCCATCCCGGGGCACGGACGCCTGGCCTGGCGATTACCTGCCAATCAAGCAGCCTCGACACCAACCCTGCTGAAGCTTGAGCCATCTGCGGTGATCAGCGCCCCCGTGCGTTTCCAGTTGCAACCGCTCGCCGAATACCTGCAGCAGGACGCCAATTGGCTGGTCTTCGCCAGCGCGTGCCTTGCCGCGATGTTGACCATGGTGCTGATGGCGCTGTGCTTTGCGCTGATGCTGCGTGATGTCGCTTATGCGTGGTATGCCGGCTACATCCTGTGCTACGCGTTGATTCAGGGCACCGAAACCGGATTCGTGTTCCATCCGCTGGGGTGGCAGTGGCTGGCTGAAAGCGTGCTCATGGCGCACTCGGCTGCAGTGGCGTTGTCGGTCGCGTTTGCGGCATTGTTCATGACCCGCTTTTGCGGACTGCAACGCTATGCACCGCTGTTGCGTGTGCCAGTTCTGGCGTTGGCGGTAGGGATGATCCAGCTGGTATTGATGCGTGTCAGCCATATCCCGTTGTTGCTGGAAGTGGAAAACACGCTGCTCACGCCGCTGCTGACGCTCGGCGCGTTGTTGCTGCTGGTGGCGGCCATCGTGGCTGTGGCGCGTGGGTCCCGTCCAGCGTGGTTTTTCCTCGTCGGGTGGGTGCCGCTGTTGCTGTTCACCGCGGCGAGCAACGCGCAGCTCAACGGCGGTCTGCTGGGCTGGGACTGGCTCAGCGACGCAGGCCTCGTCGCGGGCGCATTCGAGGCGATCGTACTTTCCCTGGGCCTTGCAGACCGCGCCTTGACCTTGCGTCAGGACCGCGACGAAGTGCGTGCATTGGCCGACCACGATGCATTGACTGATGTCTTCAACCGTCGTGCCTGGAGCGAGCGCGCCAGTGTGGCGCTGGCAGCCAACGCCAAACAACCGTTGGCGTTGCTGTTTCTCGACCTCGACTACTTCAAGGCGCTGAACGACCGCCTCGGCCACCACTCCGGCGACCGCGCGCTGATCGCCGTGGCCAAGGCGTTGAAGGCCGAGCTGCGCCCAGCGGACTTGCTTGGTCGCTACGGTGGCGAGGAGTTCGTCGCGTTGCTGGACGCAACCACTGCGGCGCAGGCAGTCGACGTCGCTACCCGCCTGTGTCGCCGCGTGCACCGTCTGGACATTGCTGCCAGTGGAGACGAATTCATGCTCACTGTCAGCATCGGCATTGCCATGCACGACGATGCCGACAGTCTGGAAGCGCTGGTGGAGCGCGCCGATCAAGCCATGTACAGCGCCAAGATCAACGGTCGCAACCAGGTCTTTCTGTACCAAGCCAGTAAGGCAACGCAGGGCTCACGCCTGCATATGGTCGAGCGCCGCAACCACGACACCTGAGGCGACGGCGACTCGCTCAGCGCGCTGCCAGTACGTGCGCTGCTGCCACCACATCGGCTTCTCCGGGCAGCACCAGCAACGCCGCGCCGGCCAGCGGCGTGAACGTATCGGCGCCGACCACACGCTGCAACGGCGTCGAACTCAGACCGCCTTCGACGATCGCCGTGATCACGCCCTCGCCCACGCCGGCACTCTTGCGCCCCTCGTCCAGCACAATGATGCGTTTGGCGGTCTTCGCCTGCGCCACAATGAATGCATCGTTCAACGGCGCCAGCCAACGCAAGTCGACCACGCGCACCTTCCACTTCAGCTCGGCGGTAATGGTGCGCGCCGCACGCAACGCCATCGGTACGCCGTTGCCAAACGTGATGATCAGCAGATCGTTCGCGCCCTGATCGTAGACGCGGCCCTCGCCCAGCGTCATCGCCTGATCCGGCGCCGGGTAACTGAATTGCCACTGGCCATCGCCGGGGGCGTACAGATCCTTGGCCATGTACAAGGCGATGGGCTCCAGGAACGCACACACGCGACCGTCCACTTTGGCCAGCGCCAGCAGCGTGCGCAGCATCAGTGCCGCATCGTCGCCACGGCTCGGGCACCCCACCACCAGGCCTGGGATATCACGCAGCGGCGTGATCGAGTTGTCGTTGTGAAAGTGTCCACCGAAACCGCGCTGGTAGCCAAGCGAGGCGATGCGCAGCACCAGCGGATTGCGATACTGGCCGTTGGAGAAAAACTGCAGCGACGCTGCCTCACCACGAATCTGATCGCAGGCGTTATGGAAATACGCGAGGTACTGGATCTCCGGGATCGGCAGCATGCCCATGTTCGCGTAGCCCTGGGCCAGGCCCAGGATCATCGTCTCGTCCAGCAAGGTGTTGAACACGCGACTGCCCTTGAACACCTTGTTCAGACCCTTGGTGACGGTATACACGCCGCCCTTCTGCGCCACGTCTTCGCCAAACACCAGCGTTTCCGGATACTTCGCCATCACGTCGTGCAGCGCGTGATTGATCAGAATCGCCATGTGTCGCGGCGGCAGGTTTTCGGGCAACTTGTCCGCGCCGCCAAACACGCTCAGGCGCTTGTCGGCATAGTTCGCGCGCCTGGCCTCAGCTTTGACTGCCGCTGGCGTATAGGGCGCCAGGGGCTTCATCACTCCTTTCAATGTCGTCAGGCGCGGACGCGCGTCTGCGGCCTCGGCGGCGGCAAAGCAGCGCGTGCGCATGGCCGTATACGCCGTCAGCAACGCATCCTTGGTGTATATCCCCGACTCCAGCGCAATCGTGGCCGAACGCAGCAGCGGATCGGTCGCTTCCAGCGCGACCAGCTCCTCGATAGAGCGCCATTCGATCTCGAAATCGCTGCCCGCGTGCCCCATCAGGCGCGTCGCCTTCAGATGCAAAAACGTGGGATGGCGCGTGGAGCGACAGTGCTCCACGGCGGCTTGCACTTGCGCATAGCCGCTGGCCAGATCCAGCCCGTCGGCAAAGAAATAATCCAGGTTCGCGCGATGCTGATAGTTGTTTGCGATCCAGCCCGATGGGGTTTTTACCGAAATACCAATGCCGTTGTCCTCGCACACAAACAGCACCGGCGCGGGCAGTTTCTGATACGCCGTCCACGCCGCGGCGTTGAACGTGGTTTGCGCCGTGGCGTGGTTGCTTGACGCGTCGCCAAACGAGCAGATGGTAATGCTGTCATCGGGAATGGGCAGCGCATGACCGATGCGCCGCGCCTGCTCAATCGCCACCGCTGTACCCAGCGCCTTGGGCAGATGCGAAGCAATCGTCGAGGTTTGCGGCAGCACCCACAACGGCTTGCTGCCCCACACCTTGTGTCGGCCACCAGACGCGGGATCTTCCTTGCTCGCCGCAAAGCTCAGCGCCGAATCCACCACCGGATCCATGCCCGGCAACTTGCGAAAACGCTCGGCCATGAACGCACCTGAGCGATAGTGCAGAAACGCCGGGTCGGTGTGTCGCGTCACGCGCGCCACCATCGCGTTGCCTTCGTGGCCCGAGCTGCCGATCGTGTAAAACACCTTGTCCTGTTTGCGCAACACCCGCGCCATCAAATCCAGATGCCGGCTGATCAATTGCGATTCAAACAGCTCGCGAAAACCGTGTGCATCCAGCGCGCTCCCCGGCACCACAGGCTCATCGTCACGCGGCGTCTGACGTACGTCGCCGTCCCACAACTGCACGAACTCGATGAAATTCTGATCGACGATCTCGGCACGGTTGAAGCCCTTGTGGCGAGCATTGATGGCAACAGGATTGGACATGGCGATAACTGGCGAGGTTGATGGAAAGATCTTGCAGGAGCCCGCCTTGTGGGCGATGTACGCGATGCCTTTGCAACGCATCGCGCACAGGGTGCGCTCCTACCCGACGCGTTGTATCTGGCCGGGTTGCCGTAGCAGGCGCTGACTAACGCAGCGCACTGCAGGCCGAAATGCTGTCGGCACCCGGCTTGGTTCAGAACGCGTTGATGCCGGTCAACTCGCGTCCCACCACAAGCTCGTGCACGGTCTCGGTGCCTTCGTAGGTGATCACCGACTCCATGTTCAACGCGTGGCGAATGGCGCTGTGCTCGGTGGTGATGCCCGCGCCGCCGAGAATGTCGCGACACTGGCGGGCGATGTCGATCGCCATGCGGCAGTTGTTCCATTTGGCCAGCGACACCTGGGTTGGACGCATCGTGCCGGCGTCTTTCATCCGCCCGAGGTGCAGCGACAGCAATTGCGCGGTGGTGATGCGTCGTGCCATGTCCGCCAGCTTGACCTGCACCGATTGATTCGCGGCGAGCGAGCGACCAAACAACATGCGCTCCGCAGCGTAATCCAGCACTTCCTTCAGGCACGCCTGCGCCGCGCCGATCGGTCCCCAGGTGATGCCGTAGCGCGCCTGCGTGAGGCAGCCCAGCGGCCCCTTGAGACCTTTCACGTTCGGCAACAGCGCGCTGTCGGGCACGCGCACGTTGTCGAAAAACAGCGCCGAGGTGACCGACGCGCGCAGGCTCATCTTCTTGTGGATCTCCTGGGCCTTGAAGCCGGCCGTGTCAGTCGGCACCACAAAACCGCGGATGCCGTCATCGGTTTGCGCCCACACGATGGCGATGTGCGCCAGGTTGCCGTTGGTGATCCACATCTTCGCGCCGTTGATAACCCAGTCGCTGCCATCCTTCCTTGCGTGGGTTTTCATGTTCGCCGGGTCGGATCCGCCGTGTGGTTCGGTCAGGCCAAAGCAGCCAATGACCTCACCGGCGGACATGCGCGGCAGGTAGGTCTTTTTCTGTTCCTCGCTGCCGTAAGCAAAGATCGGATACATGCACAGCGAGCTCTGCACCGAGGCGAAGCTGCGCAGGCCGGAATCGCCGCGCTCCAGCTCCTGGCAAATCAGTCCGTAACTCACGCCGCTCATGCCGGCGCCGCCGTACTCCTCCGGGATTGTCGCGCCCAGCAGGCCGAGGCTCGCGATCTCCGGGATCAACTCCTTTGGAAAGCGCGCCTGATCGAAGCAGTCGCCGATGATCGGCAACACTTTCTCGTCGACGAAGCGGCCCACGGTATCT
>CAJDVA010000037.1_pt1 | contig 11956 bp, 6 predicted proteins | sample 7391241 | NCBI WGS metagenome assembly CAJDVA01 (sample SAMEA7055678, study PRJEB34461) | soil metagenome | biome: terrestrial ecosystem; feature: Peninsula; material: soil | place: Antarctica | collected 2016
CAAATCCGCCGTCGGCAGCAATCTCGGCATCGAGGCTTACGAGCAATCCATGTGGGACGCGCTGCGCGCCGTGCGCACGCAGTTGGCCAGGCAGCAAGGTGTGCCGCCGTATGTAGTGTTTCATGACGCGACCTTGCTCGCGATGTTGCGCGCACTACCCGCCAGTGAAGATGAAATGGCCGGCATCAGCGGCGTCGGCGACACCAAGCTGAAGCGCTACGGTCGCGATTTTCTCGCGGTGATCAACGCACAGGAGTGAGTGGGCCCAGCGCGCCCCGTGTTGTGTTGCAGGAGCGCATCCTGTGCGCGAAAGGCATTTGGTATACACACCTTTCGCGCACAGGGCGCGCTCCTACGAGGACGACAAGAGCAGGCCTATTTCCGCTCGGCTGTCGTTGCGTCGCGCGCCGCACGGAACTCGGAATCCTTGCTCCAGTTCGGCCACTGTTGCGAGTTGGCCAGGTCACTGCCGACCATGTACAGCAGCTGCAGGTCGCGCGCCATGCCGGTGAACGGCCAGCTGGCTTGCCACTCATCGCCGGGCTGGTGGTAGCGTTTGGCGGTGTAGTCGGCGGCCGCTGCCTCGCCGGCAGCGCGCCCGCCTTTGACCAGGTCGTCACCCGAGCCGAATGAAATTGCCGGCACGCCACGTTTGGCGAGTGAGAAGTGGTCGGAGCGGAAGAAGTATCCCGCTTCCGGTTTCGAGTCCGGCGTGTACGTCATGTTGAATTTCTTCGCCGCAGTGGTCAGGTCATCCAGCAAGCCCAGTTTGGCGCTGCCGGAGATGGTGAAATCGTGTGCTGGGCCGGCCGGATCAAGCGCGTCCATGTTCAGCACACCAGCGGTCGTGGCCAACGGGTACACCGGGTTGGCGGCGTAGTACTCGGAGCCGAGCAAACCTTTTTCCTCGGCCGTGACGTTGAGGAACACGATCGACCGCTCCGGCTGCGGCGCCTTGGCAAAAGCGCGCGCCAGTTCAATCAGCGCGGCTGTGCCGGTCGCGTTGTCCACCGCGCCGTTGTAGATGCGGTCGCCCTTGGCGTCCGGCTCGCCGACGCCCAGATGGTCCCAATGCGCGCTGTAGATCACGGTCTGATCGGGGTACTTGCTGCCGTCGATGCGCCCGACAATGTTGTGCGAGGTGATCACGCTGGCGTCGACCTTGAAGCCTGCGGTCAGGCTTTCGCCTTTGAGTGTCACCGGCTTGAACGCGCGCGTCTGCGCCTGCTGTTTCAGCGTGTCGAAGTCAAGGCCCGCCTGCTTGAACATCGACACCGCCAGGTCGTGTTGAATCCAGCCTTCCAGTTGCGTGTGCGCCGCGGCCGGCTTGTCACGCACGATGTCGAACATCGTGTTCGTGTTCGAATTTTTCACCGTGGCCCAGCCGTAGGCTGCGGGTGCGGTTTCGTGGACGACCAGCACACCGACGGCGCCGCGCCGCGCTGCCTCCTCGTACTTGTAGGTCCAGCGACCGTAGTAGGTCATTGCCTTGCCGCCAAAGTCACCCTTGCCAGTCTCGAAATCCGGGTCGTTGATCAGTACCACCGCAATCTTGCCGTGCAGGTCGACGCCCTTGTAGTCGTCCCACTTGCGCTCCGGCGCCGTGACGCCGTAGCCGACAAATACCAGCGGAACGTTGGTGACGTTGACTGACTTGGAGCCGTCCATCGGTGCGCGGATGGCGATCTCCTTGCCCTGGGTCAATGTCTGCGACTTGCCGTTTTCAGTCAGCGTCAACGCTGGCATGCCGACGATCTTGCTGCGCAACAACGGTACCGCTTGCGTCCACGCGCGCTTGCCATCCTTCAGGTCGCCGCCGGGTTTCAGGCCAGCATCCTGCATTTGTGCCACGACGTAGTCGATGGTCCTGGTCTCCGCCGGTGTGGCCGGTCCGCGACCCTCAAACGCATCCGAGGACAAGGTTTTCACTTCGCTGGACAAACGCTCGGGACTGAACGTTGGCGGCGTGGCGGCAAACGCCGTCGAGCAGGCGGACATGATCAACGCGGAAAGAAGCAATCGTTTCACGGTGGTTACCTGTGGGGGGGTGGAACGCCTGATACTAGCCAACGCACGTCGACGATGCCAATGCGGCACGGACAGGACGTGCCAGTGGGTCGAGTGACGCGCGCAGGGCTGGCAAGTCTGCGTGCGGGGAGCGTGTAGTCGAGGGCGTTGCCTGCCAATGACGCGCGGGCGATACCGGTGGCACTGGTGACGGTGGCGGGCCCGAAGAGGTGCGTCGCGACTGAAGCCGTGGGCGCTGGAATGGGGCGCAGCGGTGTCAAGCGTTGTCGGCGCACGCATCAGCAGCCGCCAGTTGCAGAGCGCCGCCTGCCCGTTCACTCGCGTACTCGCCCATCCCGGCCATGTGCACCAGCACGCCGGCGAGGCTCGTCAGATCCTGCGCGTTGTGTTGCGCGACACGGCGCAAGTTGGCCGCCGAGCCACCGCGCAGGTAGGTCAGCCACGCAGCGGGTGCCTCTGCACCGGGCAGATCGTCTTCGCGCACCACGCCGAGCAATTGGCGCTCGGCGGTGGCGAGGCGGCAGTTTTCCCATACGCCTTTCCAGTGGCGGCGCACGGGGTGCAGCAGGTCCAGATGTTGCAAACCGAGCAGCGGGTTGGACATGCGTGCGAGGCGATAGCGCGTAGCCAGCAGCGGTGAGTCGTAGCATTTGCCGTTGTAGCTGACCAGCACCGTTTGCGCGTGGATCCAGCTCGCAAACGTGCGCAGCATCGCCGCTTCGCCAGCCATGGTGGTGATGGTGAGTTGGCGGATGCGAAAGCGTGCGCCGACCCAATCCGCCGCACCGATCATGAACGCGCGCGTGCCGGTGCCGCCGGCCAGACCGGTAGTCTCGGTGTCGAAGTGCAGCAGGTGCACGCAGGTCACGGGTCGCTCCACGCGCGCAAAGCGTGCGTCGATGGAAGTGGCTGGCGGCGGCCAGTCCAGCCACGCTTCGGTGTAGCGCAGACCGGGCGCAATTTCCGCGCCGGGCACTTCGCGGTCACGCGAGGGCAGGGTAAAATGCGCGCTGGCATTTCTTGCGCGCAGTTGCAGCAGCCGGCGCAAGTCGGCGGGCATCTGCGGCGGTGACGCGCGTGCCGCAACGTGGGTGATGCCGGCCTCGCGGCGCAGGTTGCGCAGTTTGCTGGCCAGTGCGTTCATCGCCCGACCAACATCGCCAGTACGCGCACGGCAAGCGCCTTGGGCGTGCGCGCGGCATCTTCGTCTGCAGCGAGGATCGGCCCGACGCACGCCGGACATCCACTGCGGCAATCGCAGCTTTCCACCAGACTCAGCGCGTGCGCGAGCAACCCGTCGCGGCGCGCAAACAGCGGCGCGCTCAGGCCCACGCCACCGGGAAACGCATCGTACAAATAGACGGTAGGGGTGAAGGGCGCATCAGCTGCCAGCGCTGTGGGTTGGCCGTCCATTCCGCGCAGCTGGCCACGACCACGGTGATCGGCACTGACGAACCATGCCCCGTCGCCGCTACCCACGGATTTTTGCAGGTCGCGCTTTTCAGCCATGACGGCAACGGTGGCGACCAGATGCAGCGCACACGCCGCACCGAGAAAACCGTCCAATGCCTGTTGACGATCGGCAAACGCCGCGTCCAGCGCTGATTGCGGCAACTGCCACCAGACCGCCGTGGTGTGCAACTCCTGATCGGGTAGATTGACCGGGCCGTAGCCGACATTCTCGTGGCTGTAGTAGCGGATTTTCTTGTACCCGGCGACACGGCGCACGACGTGCACCTCGCCGTGTTGCGCCTGTCCGCCGCCGGCCGCTGCGCTGTCGAAACAGTCCAGCACTTTCAGTTTGCTGTAGTCGATGGCGTCGGTGTAATAGTCGACATGCGTGCGCGTGACGTAGGCCTTGCGACCTTCCCAATCCAGTCGCTCAACCTGGTACGGCACGGCCTGGATCATATGGATGGCGCCTTCGTACAGCGTGACCGCGGCGGCGCTGAAGTCCACTTCGGCGATGATGTTCTGCTTGCCGTCGGTGCGGTCCACGACGACGAAGTTGCCGTCGGCGACGGAGCGCAGCGACACGGCGCCCGCCGGGTAGCTGTCGGCCACCCACTCCCAGCGGTTGCCTTCGCGGTACAGCACGCCTTCTTCGGCGAGGATTTCCAGCCATGGCGTGGCGTCGATCGGGCCGAAGGTTTCCGTGCCGGTGAATGGCAGCTCGAACGCGGCGCAGCGGATGTGGTCGAGCAGGATCAGCGGTTGATCGGGCGCGATGCGCGCGTGTTCGGGCGTCGCATCGCGAAAGAATTCCGGATGCCGTACGAGGTATTGGTCGAGCGGATCGGAGCTGGCCACCAGCACGCCAAGCGAAGACTGCTGACGTCGACCGGCGCGGCCAAAGCGCTGCCAGGTGCCGGCCACCGACCCCGGATAACCGTTGAGCACCACCACATCCAGCGCGCCAATGTCCACGCCGAGTTCCAGCGCGGAGGTGCTGACGATGCCGTCGATGTGACCGGCACGCATCTCGCGCTCGGTGGCACGGCGCTCGTTCGGCAGATAGCCGCCACGGTAGGCGCGAATGCGTGCTGGTTTGCGCGGATCGTGGTCAAAAACATCCTTCAGATATTTCGTCAGCACCTCGACCAGCGTGCGGCTTTGCGCAAACACCAGCGTCTTCAGGCCGGACTTGATCGCCAGTCGCGCGATGCGGTTGGTCTGCGAACGCGCCGAGGCGCGCAAGCCCAGGTCGGCATTGACCACCGGCGGATTCCACAGCAATACGTGTTTCTCGCCGCTGGGCGCGCCGCTTTCAGTGATGCAGGTGACCGGTTCCTCGATCAGCGCCTGCGCATGTTCGCGCGGGTTGCCGATGGTGGCCGAGCACAGGATGAATTGCGGGCTGACGCCGTAGAACGCACACACGCGTTTCAGCCGGCGGATGACGTTGGCGACATGCGAGCCGAACACGCCGCGATAGGTATGCACCTCGTCGATCACCACGTAGCGCAGGCTCTCGAAAAACTGTGCCCACTTGGTGTGATGCGGCAGGATCGCCTGATGCAGCATGTCCGGATTGCTGACCACCACGTCGCCATGCAGACGGATCGCCTGGCGCGCATCGCCTGGCGTGTCGCCGTCAAACGTAAACGCCTTGACGCCGAGGTTGCCGGCCCGGTTCAACTCCAATAGCTCGGCCACCTGATCCTGCGCCAGCGCCTTGGTGGGGAACAGGTACAACGCCTTGGCGTGCTGCTGCAGCGCCGCGGCGATGACCGGCAACGTGTAACACAGTGATTTGCCCGACGCGGTGGGCGTGACGATAGCCACGTGTTCGCGCGCCTGGCTCGCCGCCCACGCCTGGGCCTGATGGCTGTACAACTGCGCGATGCCACGGCTGCGCAACGCCGAGGCCAGCGCCGGCGGCAAATCCTCCGGCAGTGGTGCGAATGAGCCCGCATGTCCGGGCAGCACAAACGCGCCGGTGATGCGCGCGGCGTAACGCTGCGACAATCGTTGCGCCAGCGATTGGCCATCACCCGGGCCGCGCAACACCGCAGCGTCGGCAGCCTGATAGCGATCGGGCAAAACGTTCATGGCGAATCTCGACAAGGATTCAACGCAGTACAACGGGAACCCGTCTCACTGGATGAGACTGTGCGGCGTCAGGACCTCGCTGCGTGCGTCGCCAGTGGAGCGAGTTTTTGCATGAACGCTGCCGAACTCCGCGCTCAGCGATGTGTTGAGGCATGACTTCCGGCACGGCCGCCTGCACTTGTAACGTTATACTGTTCCAACTTGGTTGCCGCTTTCCCGAGGAAACGTGGAACACGCGTTTGCCCCAGTGGTAGCGAGAATCCAGCGACTCTGCAAACCATGAAGGCACTGGGTTGACCAGCTTCGCTGTTGTGAAGCTCTTCGGCGTTCGCCGGAATGACGAACGGGGCCTGTTGCGACATTCCTTGACAAGACGCGCTCGCATGAACAAGACGTGGGTCGGTGGGTTGCTCGGCACCGCAGGCGGGAGCAGCCAGCCAGCGGCGCGAGCGTTGCCGCTTGCTACGCCGTTGTCATTGGCCCGGTTGCTGTTTGCGGTGGCACTGATCGCGCTGCTCATGGCTGGCTGCACCGTCGGCCCGGATTTTCAGCGTCCGCCTGCGCCGAACGTCAGCGCTTACACCACGCATGCCGTCGCCACGACCATCGCCACCGCGAACGTCGCTGGCGGCAATGCGCAGCACTTTGCCAGTGGCAGCGATATTCCCGGTGACTGGTGGACCTTGTTTCATTCCAGACCGCTGAATGCGCTGATCGCACAGTCGCTCGCCAACAACGCTGATCTGAAGGCTGCGCAGGCGGCGTTGTTGGTGGCGCGGGAAAATGTGTTGGCGCAGCGTGGCGTTCGCTATCCGGCGGTCTCGGCCGGCTTCTCGGCCAGTCGCCGGCAGGATCCACCGGGCGCGCTGGCGCCGGTGCCCAGCAATAACGCTTTTCTGTACAACCTGTTCACTCCGCAGGTCAGCGTGTCGTATGCGCCCGATTTGTTTGGCCTGAACCGCCGCACGCTGGAGTCCGTGCAGGCACAGGAACAAGCCGTACGTTTCCAGACCATTGCGACGCAGGTCACGCTGAGTACCAACGTCGTGGTCGCCGCGGTACAGCAGGCGTCGTTGCGCGCGCAGCTCGACGCGACGCGCGAACTCGTCGATATCAACGCGAAGATGCTGAAGGTGCTGCGCTATCAACTGGCCAAGGGTTATGCCGGACGACTTGACGTCGCGGCGCAGGAATCACAGCTGGCGCAAGTGACCGCCACGTTGCCGCCGTTGCTCAAGCAGTTGGCGCAACAGGACCACTCGCTTGCCGTATTGGCGGGCCAGTTTCCGGGCCAGTCGATGGCCCCGAAATTTGATTTGGCCAGTCTGCAGTTGCCGCAAGCGCTGCCGTTGAGTCTGCCCTCGGCCCTGGTCGCGCAGCGACCGGATGTGCGTCAGGCCGAAGCCGATATGCATGCGGCCAGCGCGCAGATCGGCGTGGCCATCGCGAACCGACTGCCGAATATTTTGTTGACCGCGAATGCCGGCAGTACGGCGCTGGCGATCGGTCAGGTGTTCGAGACCGGCACCGGCTTCTGGAGCGTGGGCGCGGACATCGCCGCACCCATTTTCCAGGGCGGCACACTGCTGCATCAGGAGCGCGCCGCAAAGGCCGCGTATGTGCAGGCGGCGGCGCAATATCGCAGCACCGTGCTGACGGCTTTCCAGAATGTCGCTGACACATTGGTTGCGCTGGAGCAGGACGCCGCAGGTTTGCAGGCGGCTGCCACGGCTGCTGATGCGGCGAAGGTCACGCTGGATTTGTCGCAACGCCAATTGCAGGACGGCTATGCCAGTTATCTGACGGTGTTGAGCGCGGAGCAGGCGTATCAGCAAACGCAGATCGCCCTGGTGCAGGCGCAGGCCAGTCGCTACAGCGACACGGCGGCGCTGTTTCAGGCGCTCGGTGGTGGCTGGTGGCATCGCGTCGAGCTTGAGCAAGGTGGTTCAAAGCAGGGCGATTCGAAGCCGGTCGATGCAAGCCACGCTGGTGCACAACGAGTTGATGCAAAGCAGGCGGGCGCAAAGCCAGCTGATCCAATCCAGGATGCAGATGAACAATAGATCATTCCTCGCGGCGCCTGCGGCGTCGCGCCGGCGCAGCTTGCCACGTGTGTGCACACTTGCGGCGCTGACGACCGTGCTGGCGCTTGGTGGTTGTTCGTCCAGCACCGGCAAAACTGACAACGCCGCGCAGGTGGTCGCTGCGACACCGCACGACGTGACGATGACCGCAGCGCAACGCAAGCACATTGGCCTGTACAGCGTGGCGCTGTCCGACTATCGCAAGACGATCGACACCACCGGCGTGGTCGACTTCGACAACGATCAAGCCACCAGCGTGCTGGCGCCATTTTCCGGTCCGGTGTCGCGCCTGCTGGTGGCCCCCGGTGACAAGGTCAAGAAAGGTCAGCCGCTGGCGGTGGTTGATTCGCCCGATTTTGCCGCAGCCATTGGTGCGTATCGCAAGGCACTGGTTACCGCCAAAAACGCGCGGCGGCTCGCCGACATGGACAAGGATCTGGTCCAGCACGACGGCGTGGCGCAGCGTGAGGAGCAACAGGCACAGACCGATGCCGCCAGCGCCGAGGCGGATCGTGACGCGGCGTTGCAGTCCCTTGTCGCGTTGAACGTCGATGCACAGACGATCAAGGACATCCAGGCTGGCCGTCCAGTGTCGCGTATCGAAGGCACCATTCGTTCGCCGATCGCCGGCACCGTGGTGCAGAAGCTGATCACGCCCGGGCAATTGCTGCAGGCCGGCAGCACGCCGTGCTTCACCGTGGCCGACCTCTCGCGCGTGTGGGTGATGGCGCAAATTTCCGGCACGGACCTTGCGTCGATTCGCGTTGGCGATCTGGCTGACGTGGCGAGCGACGACACCGCGAAAAATCTGTCCGGCATCGTGGCCAACATCGCCGCGTTGGTCGACCCTGATACGCGTGCGGTGGCCGCGCGCGTGGTTGTCGACAACCCGCATGATCTGCTGAAAAAGCAGATGTACGTCAGCGTGCGCATTCATTCGCGCCAGCCAAGCCGCGGTTTGCTGGTGCCGGTTTCGGCGATCCTGCGCGACGATCAAAACCTGCCGTTTGTGTATGTCACGCAGCACGACGGCGGTTTCGCGCGACGGCCAGTCACGCTGGGTTATCGAGCCGCCGATCGCTACGACATCAGCGGCGGGCTGAAGGCCGGCGAGCAGATCGTGGTTGACGGCGGCATCTTCGTCCAGTTCATGCAAAACCAATGAGCGAACCACTGCCATTCGGTGGAGAGCCGCCGCGCGCTCCGTCACTGATGAACCGGATTGTCGCCGCCTCGCTCGGGCAGCGCTTCATCACCATCTTGCTGACGCTGGTACTGGTAGGCGCCGGCGCGTGGGCGCTGAAGCATCTGCCGATGGATGCGTATCCGGACCTGTCGCCGCCGATGGTCGACATCGTCACCCAGTGGCCGGGCCACACCGCCGAGGAAGTGGAGCGGCTGATCACGGTGCCGGTCGAGCTGGGCATGAGCGGCGTGCCGCAGACCACGGCAAAACGTTCGGTCTCGCTGTACGGCCTGTCCGACGTCGTCCTCACCTTCAAGGACGGCACCGACAACTATTTTGCGCGCCAGCAGGTGTTCAACCGCATGGGCGATCTGGGCTTGCCCAATGGCGTGATGCCGTCGATCTCGCCGCTGTCCGCGCCATCCGGGCTGATCTATCGCTACGTGTTGCAGAGTCCCGACCGTTCGCCGATGGAACTGAAGACGCTGGAGGACTGGACCGTCGCGCCGCAGTACCGCTCCGTCCCCGGCGTGGCCGATGATTCGGGGTTTGGCGGCGGCACCATGCAGTATCAGGTGTTGCTGGATCAGGCCAAGGTCGCCGCAGTTGGCTTGTCGGTGGCACAAGTTGAAGCGTCACTGGCGGCCAACAACAGCAATGCCGGTGGTGGATTTTATTCGCAGGGCGGACAGTTTTATTACGTGCGCGGGCTGGGTCGGCTGGATACGCTGGACGACATCGGCAACGTGGTGCTGGCGGTGCACAACGGCACGCCGATCCTGCTCAAGGATGTCGGGCGCGTGGTCATCGGCACCGCGCCGCGTCTGGGTGAGTTCGGCTTCGAGAAGCAGGATGACGCGGTGGAAGGCGTCATCCTCATGCGCAAGGGCGAGAAGACCCAGGATGTGCTGACCCAGGTCGAGAAAAAGACGCAGGAGTTGAACGAGCACCTTCTGCCCAGGGACGTGAAGGTTCACACCTACTACGACCTCAGCGATTTGATCGCGCAGACCACGAAGATCGTCGAGCAGAACCTGCTGCGCGGCATGGTGCTGGTCATCGTCGTGCTGATATTTTTTCTTTATGACCTGCGTGCCGGATTGATTGTCGCCGCCACCATCCCGCTGGCATTGCTGTTTGCGTTTTTCTGTCTCGGCCTGGGCGGCGCTTCCGCGAATCTGCTGTCCATCGGCGCGGTGGATTTCGGGATACTGGTGGATGGCGCAATCTTCATGGTGGAAAACATCTTCCGCCAGATTGCCGCGCGCGAGGGCTCGCCAGTCAACATTCTGGAGGTCATCCGCGATGCGGCGGCGGAAGTGGATCGGCCGCTGTTCTATGCCGTGGCGGTGATCGTCGCCAGCTTCATGCCGATCTATGTGTTGTCCGGACCGTCCGGGACGCTGTTCAAGCCGATGGCGGACACCATGATCCTGGCCTTGATTGGCTCGTTGATCGTCACCCTGACGCTGCTGCCGGTGCTGTGTTCGTGGTTCATGCGCAAGGGTGTGCGCGAGCGGCGCAATCGCGCGTTCGAGGCGATCAAATCGGTTTACAGCAAGTGGCTGGATTTCTGTCTCGCGCGGCCCTGGGGTACCACCGGTGCCTCGGCCGTGCTGCTGCTCGCGGCGTTGCTGCTGGTGCCGCATATCGGCGCCGAGTTCATGCCGCAACTGGACGAAGGCGCGCTGTGGGTGCGCGCCACGATGCCGTACACCATCTCGTTCGACGAGTCGGCGAAGATCGTGCCCAGGGTGCGCGCCATACTGGCGTCATTTCCCGAGGTCACCACGGTCGCCTCGGAACATGGACGGCCGGATGACGGCACGGATTCCACCGGCTTCTTCAACGCCGAATTTTTCGTCGGCTTGAAACCGTATGCGCAGTGGACGGGCAAATATCACACCAAGCCCGAGCTGATCAAAGCCATCGACAAGAAGCTGGAGGACTTTCCCGGCATCACGTTCAACTACACGCAGCCAGCGGAGGATGCGGTGGATGAGGCGGAAACGGGCTTGAAGAGCGCGCTCGCGGTCAAAGTATTCGGCTCCGACCTGGGGACGTTGCAGCAAAAGGGCAAAGCCATCAAGCACGTGCTGGAGCAAGTGCGCGGCATCACCGACGTCACCCTGGTGCAGGAGCTTGGCCAGCCGAGTCTGACCATCAAGATCGACCGCGCCAGCATTGCGCGCTATGGATTGAACGTCGATGACATCAATGCCCTGATTGAAACCGCCATTGGCGGCAACGTGGCAACCCAGGTGGTGCAGGGCGAGAAGCAGTTCGACCTGGTCGTCCGCCTCGATAAAAAGTATCGCGACAATCCCGATGAAATCGGCAACATCCTGGTGGCCACACCGACCGGACAACAGATCCCGCTCAAGGAATTCGCGCATATCAGCGTGACCAACGGCGCGTCCTTCATTTATCGCGAGGACGACTCACGCTACATCGGCGTGCAGTTCTCTGTGCAAGGGCGCGACCTGGCCGGTGCCGTGCAAGACGCCATGCAGAAAGTCGACAAGCAGGTGTCGCTCGCGCAAGGCTATCGACTGGATTGGGGCGGCGAATACAAGGAATACACCGCGTCGCGTGCGCAACTCAATCTGATCCTGCCGCTGACGCTGGGCTTGATCTTTCTGTTGTTGTTTGCGTTGTACAACAACTTCAAATTTCCGCTCATCACCGTCGTTGGCGTACTGTTGTCTGCGCCGTTTGGCGGCATCGTCGCGCTGTGGGCAACCGGCACACCGTTCTCGGTTTCCTCCGGCATCGGCTTTCTTGCGCTGTTCGGCGTCTCGGTGCTGACCGCCGTTGTCTACATCTCCTGCGTCAACGAATTGCGCCGCAATGGGATGGGCTTGACTGAAGCCGTGCGCGAGGGCGCGATCGTGCGCCTGCGCCCGATCATGATGACCGCGCTGGTCGCGGCGCTGGGCTTGTTGCCCGCCGCCATCGCCACCGGCGTCGGCACCGATTCGCAGCGCCCGTTCGCCCTGGTCATCGTCTGCGGCATGCTCTCGCGTCTGCTCATCAGCATCTTCCTGATGCCCGCGCTGTACGCGCTGGTGGCGCGACCGGGTGATCGGCTGGAGGTGTGAAGTTG
>CAJDVA010000132.1_pt1 | contig 11853 bp, 13 predicted proteins | sample 7391241 | NCBI WGS metagenome assembly CAJDVA01 (sample SAMEA7055678, study PRJEB34461) | soil metagenome | biome: terrestrial ecosystem; feature: Peninsula; material: soil | place: Antarctica | collected 2016
GCGGGCAAGATCGGCACCGTGGGTTACTGCTGGGGCGGCACGGTGGCGCTGTTGTCGGCGTTGCGTCTGGGGCTGCCATCGGTGAGCTATTACGGCGCGCGCAACCTGCCGTTTCTGCACGAGGTACCTCACGCGCCGGTGATGTTCCACTTTGGCGAAAAGGATCCAAACATTCCGCCCGACGCGGTGGCCAAGCACCGCGCCGCACTGCCACAGATGGAGGTGTTCACCTACCCACATGCCGACCACGCATTCAACCGCGACGTGGGTGCCGCCTGGCACGAGCGCAGCGCGACGCTGGCCATGCAACGCACGCTCGCATTCTTCGACAAACACCTCGCCAGCGCATGAGCGACCTTTTCGCGCTTGACCCGCGCCTGGCCGCCGACACCGTGGCCGTTGTCAGCTTGCCGCTGTGCGATGTGCGACTGATGAACGACGCCCGTTTTGCGTGGCTGGTGCTGGTACCGCGCCGCGCCGGCATGGTGGAAATCAGCGACCTCAACAACACCGAACAGACCACGCTGTGGCACGAGTCCACGCTGGCTGGTGCTGCACTGCGCGCCGTGGCACCGTGCGACAAACTCAACCTTGGTGCGCTCGGAAATATCGTGCGGCAACTGCACGTGCATGTGCTCGCGCGTTGCGTGGGCGATGCGGCGTGGCCGGGTCCGGTGTGGGGCCACGGCCGCGCGCAGCCGTATGCGCAAGCCGACCTGTCCGCGCGGCTGGACGCGCTGCGGCAGACGTTGCGCCGCCACCGCGCATAACGCAGTTGTCTGCCGCAAGTGGAATGCATACCTGCCTACGCCAGCCTGGCGCTGCGGTTCGACCCATCGGCGTGGATCGGCAATGAAGGTGCCCAACCGCACCAACGGCTACAGGCTGCTGTCGACGCGGCCTTGCGCGAGTCCAGCGAACCGGCCGCCGCCGTACGCGAAGTCGTCATCCCGGTCTGCTACGGCGGCGCCTACGGACCGGATCTGGCCGCCGTCGCCGCGTTCTGCCAGCTCGATACGGACGCGGTGATTGCCCGCCACGTCGCGGCCGATTATCGCGTGGCGATGCTGGGTTTCGCGCCAGGCTTCCCGTACCTGCTTGGTCTCGATGTACCGGCGGGCAGCGTGGCCATCGGCGGCAGCCAGACCGGTATCTACCCCGAAGCGCTGCCGGGCGGTTGGCAGCTGATCGGGCGCACACCACTGCGCCTGTTCGATGTGGCGGCGGGTCATCCTTCGTTGCTGGTCGGGGGCGACCGTGTGCGCTTTCGCGCCATCGATGACGGCACCTTTCGACAACTTGCCGCGGCCAACCCACAATGAGCGTCACCGTCATCAAGCCGGGACTGCTGAGCAGCGTGCAGGATGGCGGGCGTCCCGGTTACGCAGCGCTGGGCGTGGGGCATAGCCCGGCGTGGCAACTGGCCAATGCCCTCGTCGGCAACCGTCACGGCGAAGCGGTAATCGAATGCACCCTGCTCGGACCTACCTTGCGTTTCGAACAACCCGCAGTGATCGCGTTGACCGGCGCGCCAATCAGCGCGCACGTCGGCGGCCAGGTTATTCCGCGCTGGACCAGCTGCCATCTCCCGGCCCGCAGCATTCTGCAACTGGGTGGCATGGCTGGCGGTTGTCGCGCCTATCTCGCGATACGCGGCGGTTTCGACGTTCCGTCGGTGCTGGGCAGCCGCAGCAGCGACCTGCAGGCCCGACTCGGCCACGCGCAGGGCCGCGCCCTGCGTGCGGGTGATGCGTTGCCGACGGGTGCAGCAACGTCGCTACCCGGCTTGCCGTTCGGCAATGCGGTATGCCCGCTGAACTGGAGCCTCGATCCACGACCCTGGTTCGACCCGGCCCGCCAGCCGCTGGCACTCCTGCGCGGCAGTCATTGGCGGTGGCTCGATCAAGCCTCGCAGCAACAGTTGTGTACCAGCCGCTTCACGGTGAGCAAGGACAGCAACCGCACGGCCAGCCGTCTGGACGGCCATCTGCTGCGACTGCGCACACCGCTGGAGCTGATCTCCGAAGCGACGCTGCCGGGCACGATGCAGTTGCCAACGTCCGGTCAGCCAATCATCCTGCTGGCCGAAGCGCCGGTCACGGGCGGTTACCCACGGATCGGCCAGGTCGCAGCAGTGGATCTGCCGCAGCTGGCACAACTGCGTCCGGGCGATACCGTGTGCTTTCGCGAGAGTACGCTCGACGCGGCACTGGCGCGCCTGGCCGAACGCGAGCGCCGACTGACACGTCTGCTCATGGCCATCGCGCAACGACTGCGCCACGCGTGACTGGAACGTCCCTGGCCGACGCACATTCCACTGCAATACCCCGACTGGACCCACCGCAATGAACCGCATCGATCTCAACGGCGACCTTGGCGAATCCTTCGGCGCATGGCGTATGGGCGACGACGAGGCGCTGCTGGCGCAGCTCAGTTCGGCAAACATTGCCTGCGGCTTTCACGCCGGCGACCCGCAGATCATGCAGCGCACGGTGGCGCTGGCGCTCGCACACGGCGTGGCGATTGGCGCCCACGTTGCACTGCCGGACCTGCAAGGTTTTGGCCGCCGCCAGATGGCCGTAACGCCGATGGAGGCGTACACCCTCACGCTGTACCAGATCGGCGCTCTGCACGCTTTCACCCGTGCTGCCGGGGCGCGGCTGGCGCACGTCAAACCGCATGGTGCGCTGTACACCATGGCAGCGCGCGATGCGGCACTGGCGGACGCGATTGCCAGCGCAGTGCGCGACTTCGATCCGCAGCTGCGTCTGTTCGGGCTCGCCGGCTCGGCGTTGATCACCGCCGGAAAGAAACTCGATCTGTGGGTAGTGGCCGAGGCGTTTGCCGACCGTCGCTATCGCGCCGACGGTTCGTTGCAGCCGCGTGGCGAAGCCGGCGCGGTCATCGAGGACGCGGCACTGGCGACTGCGCAAGCGCTCGGTATCGCTTGCGACGGCAGCGTATCAACGGTGGACGGCGCGCGCCTTCCCTTGCAAGCTGACACGCTGTGCCTGCATGGTGACGGCGCTCACGCCGTGTTGCTGGCGCGCACGCTGCGCCAGTCCCTGGAAGCTGCCGGCCTGCGCATTGCCGCACCCGGTGCGGCATGAATTCCACCTCCCACGGAAGCTGCCTGTGAACTACTGGCCCCTGCTCGGCGTCGCGGTCATCGTCATCGGCTTTCTGTTGCGCTTCAATCCGGTGCTCGTGGTGGTCGCTGCGGCCGTGACCAGCGGGCTGCTGGCCGGCCTGCCGATTCCGAAGTTGCTGGCCTTGCTCGGCGACAGCTTCGTGTCCAGCCGCATGCTGCTGATCTTCGTATTGACGTTGCCAGCGATCGGTCTGCTGGAACGCGCTGGCCTGCGCGAACACGCGCAACGCTGGATGGCCCGGCTGCAGGGGCTGACTCTGGCGCGACTGCTCACCGGCTACCTGCTGCTGCGGCAAATCCTCTCGATGCTGGGACTCACTGGCGTTGCCGGCCCCGCGCAAACCGTGCGGCCACTGCTGGCGCCAATGGCTGAGGCGGCGGCGGAAAAAATCCTGCCGGCGCTGGACCGCGACGATCGCGACGAGCTGCGCGCGATGGCGGCGGCCACGGACAACGTGGGGCTGTTTTTCGGCGAGGACATCTTCATTGCTCTCGGCGGCGTGTTGCTGATCCAGGCGTTCTATACCCAGCACGGCATTGACCTGACGCCGTTGTCGATCGCGTTGTGGTCGGCACCCACGGCGGTCGCCGCGTTCGTGATCCATGCACTGCGCATCCATTTCTATCAGCGCCAACTGCAGCGCAAGGCCGCGCGCCTGCCAAAGGCGGACTGAGCATGTTGCAGATCGAGCAGGTTTACTGGCTGATCGCGGCGTTTCTGTTTTACGTCGGCTGGCGCAATCTGCGCGAGCGGCGCGGCAGCCACGCGGCGTTCTGGCTGATCCTCGGCGCGCTGTTTGCCGGCGGCGATCACGTGTTGCACGCCAGTGCCGCCGGCCATCCACTGCCAGCGCAGCTCGCAGGCGGCGCAGTGATCGTGCTGGCAGTGCTGGCACCACGCCTGAGCCCAAGCACCATCGGCGAGAGCAGCACGGCGCCCGAGCGTCTGGCCACAGCCATCAAACTCGGCCACAAGCTGTTCCTGCCGGCCTTGCTGATACCGCTGGTGACGCTGGTGGTGGCGCTGTTTGGTGATCACCTGGTCCTGGCCGGCCAGCGCTTGTTCGATGCGCGACAAATGACCTTGACTGGACTCGCCCTGGCCTGCGTGGTGGCGTTGTTTGCCGCCGCACGAGTGACGCGCATGCCGCTGTCATGTGGCTTTGTCGAAGGGCGGCGGCTGCTCGACACCATCGGCTGGGCCGCGCTGCTGCCGCTGCTGCTCGCGGCATTGGGTGGGGTCTTCGCAGACAGTGGTGTGGGCGTGGCCATCGCCAGCCTGACCAGCGCTTATCTCCCCACCGGCAACGCGTTTGTCTGTCTGCTCGCGTATGCGCTGGGCATGGTGATTTTCACGGTGATCATGGGCAACGCGTTCGCGGCGTTTCCGGTGATGACGGCGGGTATCGGCCTGCCCCTGCTGATCGTGCAACACGGCGCACACCCGGCCGTACTCGGCGCCATGGGCATGTTGTGCGGTTACTGCGGCACCTTGCTGACGCCGATGGCTGCCAACTTCAACCTGGTACCCGCCGCTTTGCTGGAGCTGCGCAGCCCGTATGCGGTCATCCATGCCCAGGTGTGGAGCGCGCTGGCCATTTTTGTGGCGAACTTCACTCTGATGTGCATTTTTGTGTTTCGCTGAATTGCTGATGAGGTCACCTGCCATGAGTCCAAACTTGCCGCGCATCCTGCTGACCGGGTTCGACCCGTTCGGCGGTGAAGACGTCAACCCGTCGTGGGAGGTGGTTCGCGCACTGCACGGCAAACGCATCAGTGGTCACGTGATCGTCGCGCGCGAACTGCCCACGGAGTTTGCCGGTTCGCTGCGCGCGCTCAAGACCGCCATGCGCGAAGTGGCGCCGAGGATCGTGCTGGGCGTCGGCCAGGCCGGCGGCCGGCAGCAACTGTCGCTGGAACGCGTGGCGATCAACGTGCAGGATGCGCGCATCCCCGACAACGCCGGCGCGCAGCCAGTGGACGAGCCCGTCATCGCCGGTGGCCCGGCCGCTTACTTCAGCACGTTGCCGATCAAGGCGATGCTGGCGGCGCTGCACGCAAGCGGGCTGCCTGCGGAGATCTCACAAAGCGCGGGAACCTATGTGTGCAATCACATCGCGTACGCCATGCTCCACCTGGCGGCAAAGCGGCGCGACGTACGCGCCGGCTTCATGCACATCCCCTATTCTCCGGCACAAGCGGCACGCTCGCGCGACGCCGCCAGCATGGCGCAGGCTGAAGTGGTGCGTGGACTGAAAATCGCCTTGCGTACGGCGATTGCCACGCCGGCCGACCGCAAACTCGCTGCCGGCACGCTCCACTGAGCGTCTCAGCGCCGCAGCCAACCGACCGTTCCATCGGCGTGATGCAAAGAGCCCGCGGATGCGCCGCGGGCTCTTTGCGTCACGCGCTGAATCAATACTGTCGTTGTGGTTGCTGCTGTTGCGAAGGATCGTACGCACCGTGGCTGGCATCCTTGTTCTTCATCTGGTCGTCCATCGGCGTCGGTGCGCGGTGGTCTTCCAGCTGTCGAGCCTTGGTGTCCTGCGGGTTGATCTCCTTGAGCGTGCCGCCGTCGTCGTAGTACACGCGCATCCCGTAATCGAGCTGCATGCGCGCCATGTACTGCAGGTGCTGCTTGCGAATCTTGGACTCGTCGCTGCGCTCCAGCAGCACGGTCTTGGGCAGCTTGCCCTGATCCTTCAGGTAGGCAAAGTGGCTGCCGGTATCCATCGCCGAGAGCACCGCGCCGTCGACCAGAAACTGGCCTTCCTTGTACGCCTTGATCGTCGCGTCAAACTGACCCTGCATGCTTGAAGTGGCCACGTCGCCCTTGGTACCGCCGAGCGAGCAGCCCGCGACCAGCACGATGCCGCCCAGCATGATGGCCGTCGCCGCGCCTTTGAGAAGTGTGAAAAGTCGGATCATGGGATCTCCTGCGCAGTCAGCCATCGAATGGCAGAGTGTAGCGTTGAGTCGGCTTGCGCGGCTGCCAGAGTGTGCGTGCCATTCAGCCAGCCCGGGTTTACGCGCGCGGCAAGGTGACGCCGGTTTGTCCCTGGTATTTGCCGGCGCGATCCTTGTAACTGGTGGCGCATTCCTCGTCCGCCTCAAGAAACAGCAACTGCGCCACGCCTTCGTTGGCGTAGATTTTTGCCGGTAGCGGCGTGGTGTTGGAAAACTCCAGCGTCACATGGCCTTCCCACTCGGGTTCCAGCGGCGTGACGTTGACGATGATGCCGCAACGCGCGTACGTGCTTTTGCCCAGGCAGATGGTGAGAATGTTGCGCGGTATGCGGAAATATTCGACCGTGCACGCCAACGCAAACGAGTTGGGCGGAATGATGCACACGTCCGCTTCCACATCCACGAAGCTGGTCGGATCAAACGACTTGGGGTCGACGATCGTCGAGTTGATGTTGGTGAAGATCTTGAACTGGCGTGCGCAACGCACGTCGTAGCCGTAGCTGGACGTACCGTAGGAAATCAGCTTCTGCCCGTCCCGCAGCTTGATCTGGCCCTCGGCCATGCGGCGAATCCATTTGTCGGGTTTGATGCTCACGCGCGCTCCGCTGTCAGGTCAGGCCACAGGCAACCGAAGCGCCTGGCCAAAGATGAGGAAAATACCACGCGTGACGCGCAAGGAGACTGTTTGCACGTGAGGCTGGACGCAGGGCGTGGTGCCTGGCGATACACAGCCCCGCAGCAAAGCGCGAACGCCACCGCGTACACTCGCTGCGCTCACGCCAGCGGCATCCCTTCCACTGACACCTTGCTGAAGCCCAGCGATTTGTTGCGCGGCTGCAGCGACAAGCGCCCGGCGGTGTTGCGCGCGATGGCACGATAGCGTGCGGTGATTTCCGAAGCACGTTGTACTGCGCGGACATGCGCGCCCCGCCGCCTTCGCCAAAGATGTGCTCCTCGGTGCCGCATACCGAGCAGATATGCGTGGCCATGTTTTCCACCACGCCGAGCACCGGCACCTCGACCTTCTCGAACATCTTCAGCGCCTTGCGCGCATCGAGCAAGGCAATGTCCTGCGGCGTGGTGACAATCACCGCGCCGGCGACCGGCACCTTCTGCGACAGCGTGAGCTGGATATCGCCAGTGCCCGGCGGCAGGTCGACGATCAGGTAGTCCAGTTGTTCCCAGCGCGTATCACTCAGCAGCTGCATCATCGCCTGGGTGACCATCGGCCCGCGCCAGATCATCGGCGTGTCTTCTTCCACCAGAAAGCCGATGGACATCACCGGCATGCCGTGCGCCTGCAGCGGAATGATGCTCTTGCCATCCGGCGACGCCGGCTTGCCATGCACGCCGAGCATGGTGGGCTGGCTCGGACCATAGATATCCGCGTCCATCACCCCAACCTTCGCGCCTTCGGCCAGCAACGCCAGCGCCAGATTCGCCGCCACCGTGGACTTGCCTACGATCGACACGACTGCCGCATCAATGGCCGGATCAGCCTGCAGCGCATCGCGTACGCGCCTGGTGAGTTGATCGATCACGCCAGCGGCCGGATAGCCCAGCTGGATGTCCACGGACACCTTGTTGCCGTCCACGCCAATCGCGCGCGTGACGTTGGCCAGCGGCGCGTCGGTGTGGGTATCGACCAGGTCGCCCAGAATGCGGCGCACCAAGGCTTCGTCGGCTTTCTCTGTCATGGGGTTCACATCATTATCAAGACGCCCATTATGCCCGGCCACCAGGCACGCCTGCCTGATGCAGATCAGCGGGGCCTTGGCGTTGGCGCGCACGACGGTGGTGCTGCACATCCCATCGACCGCAGCGTGGCGCAACGCAACTTGACGCTGCCAGCGTTACTGGGCAGTCTGAGCCATACGCCTTCGTACGGAGCACTGCCATGAAGCACGCTGTCTGTCTCGTCCTTGCTGCTGGATTTCTGTTCGCTGCCGGCGCTGCGCTGGCTGCCACCGATACGCCGGTGGGTACGTGGAAAACCATCGACGACAACACGCACCAGCCAAAGTCGATCGTGCAGGTTACCGAGAGCAACGGCGAGCTGCAGGCCAAGGTGGTGAAGCTGCTGAACCGCAGCCCGGAAGACATTGCCAAAGACGGTGAACATCCGCTGTGCACGAAGTGTGACGGCCCGCGCAAAGACCAGCCCATCGAAGGGCTGACGATCATGTGGGGCGTCAGCCAGCACGGCGACAAGTGGAGCGGCGGCAAGATCGTGGACCCCAAAACCGGCAAGACCTACAAGGTGAATCTCACCGTTACCAACGGCGGGAAGAGTCTTGACGTGCATGGCTACATCGGCTTTGCCCTGCTCGGTCGCACGCAGACGTGGCAGCGGCAGGAATAGGCACGCCGATCTTCGCGAACAAGGGCGCGCTCAGGCGCGCTTTTGCGTTTGCTGGCCACCCGCAACGCACACAACCGCCGCCGCACTGATGCGTGCGACCGGCACCGTCTGCCGCGGGTTTGGACGGCCATGCCATAATGCGCGGTCATCCACATTCGCTGTCTGCTATGCGCCGTCTTCTCGTCACCCACGCCCTGCCCTATGCCAACGGCCCGCTGCATCTGGGCCATATGCTGGGTTATATCCAGGCCGACATCTGGGTGCGTGCGCAGCGGATGATGGGCAACGAGGTGCATTTCGTCAGCGCCGACGACGCACACGGCACCCCGATCATGCTGGCAGCGGAAAAAGCCGGGATGACGCCAGAGGCGTTCATTGCCGGCATCCGCGCGGGCCACGAAGCGGACTTCACCGCGTTCAACTTCAGCTTCGACCACTACCACACCACGCATTCTGACGAGAACCGCGAGCTGGCCGCGTTGATCTACACGCGGCTGCGCGATGGCGGGTTCATTGCCAAGCGCAGCATTCAGCAACTGTTCGACCCGGAAAAGCAGATGTTCCTGCCGGACCGCTACATCAAGGGCACTTGTCCGAAATGTGGCGCGCCTGACCAGTACGGCGACAACTGCGAAAACTGTGGCGCCACCTATGCACCCACCGACTTGATCAATCCGCGATCGGTGATGTCCGGCGCCACCCCGGTACTGCGCGACTCGGAGCATTACTTCTTCGAGCTGGGCAAGTTCGAGGTGCTGCTGCGCGACTGGTTCGCCGGCAAGCTCACCGGCGGCAAAGCGGTGACAAACCCCGGCGTGGTGGCCAAGCTGAAGGAGTGGCTGGATGGCGGCCTGAAGGACTGGGACATCTCACGCGATGCGCCCTACTTCGGCTTTCCGATTCCCGATGCGCCGGGCAAATTCTTCTATGTGTGGCTGGACGCGCCGATCGGCTACCTCGCCAGCTTCAAGGCACTGTGTGACAAGACCGGGCTGCAGTTTGACGACTTCCTCGGCGCCGCGAGCACGGCAGAAATGCATCACTTCATCGGCAAGGACATCATCAACTTCCACGGCTTGTTCTGGCCGGCGATGCTGCACGGCGCAGGTTTCCGCACGCCCACTGCGCTGCATGTCAACGGCTACCTGACGGTGAACGGCGCGAAGATGTCCAAGTCGCGCGGCACCTTCATCCAGGCGCGCACCTATCTGGATGCCGGCATCGATTTGAAGGCGTTCGAGGAGCGCATCAATTCGCACCTGATCGGCAAGTGGGTGAACATCGCCAGCCGCACCGCCGGCTTCACGCAAAAGTTTTTCGACGGCAAACTGGCGGATCATTTCGACCCGGCAGAAGCCGCGCTATGGCAAACCCTGCTTGCTCACTACAACGGTGTCGAGGCGTTGTACGAAGACGGCGAGTTTGCCGAAATCACCCGCCGCTTCGTCACCATCGCGGATTTGGTCAATGGCTACATCGCCACCAAGGCGCCATGGGTCATCGCGAAAGATGCAAGCCGGCGCGCCGAACTGCACCAGGTATGCACGCTGGCGCTGAACGCGTTCCGCCTGCTCGCCGGCCTGCTCAAGCCCGTACTGCCGGCAACGGTTGCTGCCGCCGAACACTTTCTGGCCGCGCCAATCACCGATTTCAACGACGCGCGGCGCAAATTGCACGGCCACACCGTCGGCACGTTTGAGCCGCTGCTCACGCGTGTCGACCCCAAGCGCATTGCCGCGATGGTCGAAGCGTCGAAAGAATCACTTGGGCGCAACAGCGAAACCGCGACGCCAACCACCCAGAAATCGAAGAACCAACCCATGAGCGAAATCAGCACGCCCAGCGCGCCGGCGACCCACAGCGCAGCCACGACTCCCCACGAAATCAGCATCGACGACTTTGCCAGGCTCGACCTGCGCATCGGCAAAGTGACCGTATGCGAGTTTGTGGAAGGCTCGGTCAAGCTGCTGCGTTTCGAACTGGACGCCGGCGAGCTTGGCACCCGACAGATCTTTTCGGGCATCCGCTCCGCGTACGCGGAGCCGGAAAAACTCCTCGGTCGCAACGTCGTGTTTATCGCCAATCTGGCTGCACGCAAAATGCGTTTCGGCCTGTCCGAAGGCATGATCCTGTCTGCAGGCACCGGCGGCAGTGACCTGTTTTTACTCGACGCCGATCAAGGCGCGCAGCCGGGCGCCACGGTACGCTGACCGTGCCATGACGCTTGCCGACCGCATCGATGCCCTGCTGCCACAAACCCAGTGTGGGCAGTGCGGGTATCACGGCTGTCGGCCCTACGCCGAGGCGATCGCGCGCGGCGCGGCGCCGATCAATCTGTGTCCACCCGGCGGCGCACCCGGCATCGCGAAACTTGCGCAACTGCTGGACGTGCCCGCACTGCCATTGAATCCGGCCAACGGCGTCGAGCACCCGCGCCTGCTGGCGCACATCATCGCGGCGGACTGCATCGGCTGCACCAAATGCATCCAGGCCTGCCCGGTCGACGCGATCATCGGCGCGGCAAAGCTCATGCACACCGTGGTCGACGACGATTGCACCGGCTGCGAACTGTGCGTCGCCGCCTGTCCGGTCGATTGCATCGTGTTGCTGCCGATGCCGGCGGAACAAGCTGCCGATCCCGTGCACGCCGACGCCGGCCGCGCGCACTTCCAACGCCGCGAAGCACGGCTGGAACGCCAGCACAGCGAGCGCGCCGCGGAGTTGTCTGCACGCAAGGCTGCGGTTGATGGCGCCACCCGGCGCAACCCGGCACTGGAAGCGCTGGCCCGCGCGAAAGCAAAGCAAGAGACACGCAAGCCATGAAGCGCGCTGACGTGGTCGAACTGTTCACCCGCTTGCGCGAGATCAACCCGCATCCGGTCACCGAGCTGATCTACACCACACCGTACGAGCTACTGGTAGCCGTGGTGCTTTCGGCGCAAGCCACCGACATTGGCGTGAACAAGGCGACCCGGCGCCTGTACCCGGTAGCAAATACAGCGCAAGCCATCGTCGATCTTGGCGAAGACGGACTGAAGCGCTACATCAGCAGCATCGGTCTGTTCAACACCAAGGCGAAAAATGTGCTCGCACTGTCGCGTCTGTTGGTTGAACAGCACGATGGTGAGGTGCCGGACACTCGCGCTGCGCTGGAAGCGCTGCCCGGCGTCGGGCGCAAGAGCGCGAACGTGATCCTCAACGTGGCCTTTGGCCAGCCCACGATCGCTGTCGATACCCACATCTTCCGCGTCTCCAACCGTACCGGACTGGCACCGGGAAAGGACGTGCGCGCGGTGGAGGACAAGCTGGAAAAAGTGATACCCGCCGAGTTCAAGATGGACGCCCATCACTGGCTGGTGCTGCACGGCCGCTA
>CAJDVA010000114.1_pt1 | contig 11762 bp, 4 predicted proteins | sample 7391241 | NCBI WGS metagenome assembly CAJDVA01 (sample SAMEA7055678, study PRJEB34461) | soil metagenome | biome: terrestrial ecosystem; feature: Peninsula; material: soil | place: Antarctica | collected 2016
GGCGGTCGCGGCGTTGACTCGGACCGACTACGTCGCGGCGCAGACGCTGGCCTTGCAATCGTGGCGTGAGGGCTCTCGTCACGGCAGTCTGTGCGCGCAGAATTGGCAGGTGATTGGCGAATCGCGCAGTCATCTGCAAGATCCGGCGGGCGTGGAAACGGCGCACAAGTGGGCCGCGCAGTGTGTCGCACCGATCCAGCCCTAGCGTGCCGTGCTGACCGCTGCTTGCGCCGTGCCGACGGCGCGGGGCAGCCAACCGGATGAGTTGTCTGATGCTTGCCCGTCGTCTTGTCGTCATCCCGGCGCGAGCGGGAGCGCATGTAGCAAGGTGGCGCGCCGCCGGCGTCAGCGTCTGCTGTGACCTGGTGGTGAATGGGGGCGCCGAATGACGCGGTGCTCGGTACGGACCAGCCGTGTCGATGGGTGTGGGCCTGGGCGCTAGCCACTACCATGGGTGTGGATGAGCGCGCCACTTCCGGATTTTCCGATCACCGCGTTGTTGCCGCAGATTCGCGCATCGTTGGCTGCGTATCCGCGACTGGTGCTGGAAGCGCCGCCGGGTGCCGGCAAGACCACGCAAGTGCCCTTGGCGTTGCTGAGCGCCGGCTGGTTGGCCTGCGCGCGCCGCTGCGCAATTCATGGCGCGACAGCTGGGCGAACAGGTGGGTCAGACGGTCGGTTATCGCATTCGCTTCGAATCGAAGGTGAGTGCGGCGACACGCATTGAGGTGGTCACCGAAGGCATTCTGACCCGCTTGATTCAGCGCGATCCGGAATTGACCGGCGTCGGCGCCCTCGTGTTTGACGAGTTTCACGAGCGCCATCTGTCCGGCGATCTGGGGGCGGCGTTGGCGTGGGAAGTGCAGGCAACCTTGCGACCTGATCTGCGTCTGTTGGTGATGTCGGCCACGCTGGACGGCGAACGCATCGCGCAGTGGCTGGACGCGCCACGCCTGTCCAGTCCCGGCCGCGCATTCCCGGTGCGGATCGAGCATCCGCCGGCGCGCATGCAGGAAGCCATGGAATATCACGTGGCGCGCGTGACGCGGCAGGCACTGGACGAAAACGCCGGGGACGTGCTGGCGTTCTTGCCTGGCCGGCGCGAAATCGCGCGCGTGCAGAGTTTGCTTGAGGCCACGCTCGGCAGTGGCGTGCAGGTGGTCGCCTTGCATGGCGAGCTGCCACTGGTTGCGCAACACGCCGCGTTGGCGCCGGCGCTGCACGGATCGCGACGCGTCGTGCTGGCTACCAACGTGGCCGAGTCCAGCGTGACGTTGCCGGGCATTCGCGCGGTGGTGGACTCCGGCCTCGCGCGCGAGCCACGCTTCGATCCAAATTCCGGTTTCACGCGCTTGCAAACCGTGGCCATTTCGCAAGCCTCGGCTGATCAACGCGCCGGTCGCGCCGGTCGACTCGCCGCTGGCACCGCGTATCGGTTGTGGCCGCACAGCAAGCGGCTGGAGGCTGCGCGCAGCGCGGAGATAGCCAACGTCGAGCTGTCCGCTTTGGCACTGGAACTGGCGGCGTGGGGCGTTGCCGTTGCGCCGGCAACGCTGCATTGGCTGGATGCTCCACCCCCGGGTGCACTGGCGCAGGCGCGAGAGCTGCTGATTGATCTGGCAGCACTGGACGCGCGTGGCGGGATCACCGAGTTGGGGCGGCAGATGGTGCAGTTGGGCACGGCTCCCCGGCTGGCTGCGGCTGCGCTGCAAGCGCAGCTGCTGCTGCGGCCACTGGTCGCTGATCTGCTCGCGCTGTTGGAAGCGCGCTCACCCTTGCGTGGAGCGGATGCCCGCAGCGATGATTTCCGCGCGCGGGTGGTTGCGTTGCATGCATGGCGTGATCGGCATGGCGCGATCGTGCGCGGTCAGGCCGACACCGGCGCACTCGCGGCGATCGAGCAAGTCAGCAAGGGCTGGCGTAGACGTCTGGACGTCCGTACGGCGGCCGGTGGCATACCCAACCGTTGCACCGTTGGTGACGTGCTGGCGCATGCGTTTCCGGATCGTATTGCGTATCAGGATGCCGGGCAGCCGTTGCGCTACACGCTGGCGAATGGTCGCGGTGCGCGCTTGCACGAGCAGACCGCGCTGCGCGGTGAGCCGTGGTTGGTGGTGCTGGATGTACGCCACGAAGTGCGCGACAGCCTGATCCTGGCGGCAGCGCCGCTGGACCCGGATGTACTCGAGCGCGCGTTTGCCGGACAGTTCCATTCGACGCACACGCTGCGCTGGAATCGGCACCGCGGCGCGGTCGAGGCATTCGACGAGCGCCGCTTTGGCGCCATCGTATTGCAGCGTAACAGCGTGCCAGTGCGTGCGCAGGACGCGCTCCCCGCAATGCTGGCTGCGGTGCGCGCGAATGGTCTGCAGGTGTTGCCGTGGAGTGATGCCCCGCGCCGCTTGCGCACGCGTATTCACGCGCTGCGTGAATGGATGCCCGAACTGCATCTGCCGGATGTATCCGATGCCGCGTTGCTCGGCACCCTCGAGACGTGGTTGGCGCCGTACCTGCAAGGCAAGCACCGACTGGACGCGGTGGAGGCCGGTACGTTGACGCAGGCGCTGAGCGCGCTGCTGGATCACACGCAACGCGTCATGCTGGATACGCAAGCGCCCGAAGGCATCCGTGTGCCGAGTGGGCAGACGCGGCATCTGAACTATGCCGCCGATGGCGCGCCCGTGCTGGCGGTCAAGTTGCAGGAACTGTTTGGCCTGGCCGATACGCCGCGCGTTGGCGGTGGGCGCGCTCCGGTCACGCTGCAATTGCTGTCGCCAGCGGGGCGGCCGCTGCAGGTGACGCAGGATCTGCGCAGCTTCTGGGAACACACCTATCCTGAAGTGCGCAAAGAGCTGCGCGCCCGCTATCCGCGTCACCCGTGGCCGGACGATCCGTGGACTGCCACGCCTACGCACCGGGTCAAACCGCGCGGCGCCCGTTGAACACGCCTTGATCATGGGTGTGCGCGCAACCTTTCCGGAGTGCGCGGACAGTCCAGCGCAGCTGCGCTGCGGCGCGTCCTGCCTCGATTGATTGTGTACCATCGAGCCTCTCCGATGCGCTGCGGGAATGCCTTTGCGTGAGATGAACGGCCCGATGGATCGATCGCTTGCTCGCCCATGTCAGGAAGACGTGGTGGATACGCCACTGCCTACGCCCACGCCACCACGGTGGGGAAAGTATCTGTGGAGCATGCTCGCACTGCTGATCGGACTCGGTCTGACCTTGGTCGCGCAGCGGCTGCAAAGTCGCCAGCAGCAAACGACGCAGCGTTACATGCAGCGTGAGCTGGCCGTTGAAGGTTACGTTGCGTTGCGCACCCGCTTGAATGCCGCACAGGGGCTGCTGCGTGCAGCACAGGCGCTGTACCTCGCCTCCGAAGACGTCACCGCTGCCGAGTTCGCCAGTTTCTACGCCAGCATGCGTCCGCGCGAACAGTTTCCCGCGCTGGTCGCCCTGGCCTATGCGCACCGCGAGCCGGGCCCCACGGGTGAACGTTACATCACGCGTTGGGTGCAGCCGTTGGCGGGGAACAAGACGTTACCGGGCCTGGACCACAGCGACCAACCGGCTCATCTCAGCGCGGTGCTGGCAGCCTGCAACCGTGACCAGCCCGCCATGTCGATACCCTTCGAGCTCGTTCACTCGCCAGTCGCCGGTGTGCAGCCGAACACCGGCATCACCTTGTGCCTGCCGGTGTACAGTCCGGGCGAGTTGCCGCGCACGCAGGCCGAGCGCCAAGCGCGCACGCAGGGCTTGATTACCGTTTCCTTTCGTGCCGCTGGCCTGATCGAAAACGCCATGCCGTTGCGGACCATGCGCGCGATGCATGTGCGTGTCAGCGACGTCACGGCGACACCGGCGTTGCCCCTGTATGACTCGCGTCCGCAGCTGGCGATGCTGGCGGCGCAGAGCTTTGTATATCGGCTCGAGTATGGCGGCCGCGTGTGGGACGTGGCGATGCAACCCATCGCGCGCGGCTCATCCAGCTTGGGTTGGCGACAGTCAACCTTGCTGGGTGGTGCGCTGGCGAGCATCCTGCTGGCGCTGTTGGTATTTTCCATTGCCGGCACCCGGCAGCGCGCGTTGGAGCTTGGTTCGCGCATGAGCCGACGTTACCGGGAGAGCGAGGAACGCTTCCGCGCCCTGAACGATCTGCTGCCGGCTTTGGTGCTGCTGGCTGATGCACACGATGGCCGTGTCACCTATGTCAATCACGCGGCGAGCGAACGCCTGGGCGCCGTGTCGCATGCGACGAATCTGCCGGACCTGTTCGAAGACGACGCGCTGCGCGCCTTGCTGCGTGATCCGGCCACCCAGACCTGCAGTCGCGCGGAGGTCTTGCTGGGCACGCATGATGGCGGCCCGCGCTTTTGGGCCAACGTGGCGATCTCGCGCATCAGCCTGAGCGGCCGCGACAAGTGGCTGATGGTAGCCACAGACATTTCCGCGCAGCGCCAGTTGACCGAACGCCTTGGCTACCAGGCCAGCCACGATGCGCTGACCGAGTTGTACAACCGGCGCGAGTTCGAGCGTCAGCTGCGCGCCACGTTGGCGGTGGCGGATGGGGTCGTGCCAGCGGCGTTGCTGCTGTATATCGATCTGGATCAATTCAAGTTGGTCAACGACACCTCCGGCCATCTGGCCGGCGACCAGTTGCTGGTGCAGTTGGCGATTGTGATGGGTCGCCAACTGGGCGCGGCGGACGTACTGGCGCGGCTTGGTGGCGATGAATTTGGCGTGCTCGCTGCCGGCGTGCGTGATCACGAGCGGGCCGCACAGATTGCCGAGCGCATACGCCAGTGCATCGACGGCTATGTGTTTGTGTGGGAGCAGCACAGCTACATGGTCAGCGCCAGCATTGGTGGCGTGCTGGTGGATCGTTCGGGGGTCAGTCTTTCCGACCTGCTCGCGCAGGCGGATACCGCGTGTTACATGGCCAAGGAGTTGGGCCGCAATCGCGTGCATTTCTACTCCGAACAAGACGACCAGACCGTGCTCCGGCGCGACGAGATGCAGTGGGCCAATCGTCTGCGCTGGGCGATCGATCAGCAACAGCTGGTGCTGACCTGTCAGGAAGTCTGGCCGCTGCCTCTGGATGCCGGCAGTCGTGCGTCAGGGGTCGAGGTGTTGCTGCGTTTTCGCGAGGAATCCGGAGCATTGGTGGTACCGGGCGCATTCATTCCCGCGGCCGAGCGTTATGGGTTGATGCCGGCCATTGACCGCTGGGTCATCGAAACCACGCTGGCCAATTTCGACCACCTGCATCGGGCCGGAAGCGCGCTCGGTCGGGTGTCGATCAATCTCTCCGGTGCCAGCATCGGCGACGAAGCGCTGGCCGACTGGATCATCGGGCTGTTGCAGCGCCATGGTGTGACCCCGACCCGCGTGTGCTTCGAGGTTACCGAGACGGTGGCGGTGCGCAACCTGGCACAACTGGTGCGTCTTGCCGAACGCCTGCGCGCCGTTGGCTGCCGCATCTCGCTGGACGACTTTGGCGCCGGCATGTCCTCGTTCACGTATTTGAAGAACCTGCCTGTGGACATCATCAAGATCGACGGCAGCTTCATTCGCGACATGATGGTTGATCCGGTCAGCCACTTGATGGTGCGCGCGGTGACCGACATCGGCCATCGTCTCGGTCTGGAGGTGGTGGCGGAATGGGTAGCCGATGCACAAACCGTGCAGGCGCTGACCGCGCTCGGCGTCGATTACGCCCAGGGCTTCAGTCTGCATGAGCCGGAACTCGCGCTGTTCCAACGCTGAAGTGTGGCGAGTTCACACCTCGGCCTTGCACCTGCGGCGCAGCCGCGGCCGGCCATCGAAGTAGTGACGAAACACGTGGTGCAACGGTCGTGGCGCGCCGACTGGATGTGCCGTGGGCGGGTGCCGCAGTGTCGACTTGCGCGTGCACGCGTGTGCACGCGCACCAACGGGCTGCGTGAGTTGTCGGTTGGTGTTTTGCCATGCGGCGGAACGTCGCGTGGGCGCAGTGACTGGACTGCATGCGTGAACGATATCGCTCGCTCAATCGTTACCATCTGGCCGAGCCAGCGTGCGCGGCGATGGTGTTGGCGCTGACTGAGGGCAGCGCGCGCCCGGCTGGCGAACGGGCGCATGTCGCCGGCATCACCGCCGCTACCCCCAGCGCGCGCCGATGTTGCGTGCGCTGCCCGTGCGCGACGGTGCGCAGCTGCGTCGCGCGCGGTGCGAACGCGGGAACTGCTCCACAACAGCGAAAGCGAAGCTGGTCACCCAACGGCCTTGCAAGCGCCTGGCAAAGCTGAAGGCACTGGGTTCCCGTGTTCGCGGGGGTGACGACGCGAAGGCGCGTGCCACCCAGCCGCGGACCACATCGGCTGGCGCTACATTCGCACGTCCGTTTCAGCTCAGTGCGTGACAGCGGATGCCGCTGGCGCCGGGGAACGCTCGAAGCTGCCGGCAAAGCCGGGAAACACCACCGGACTCTCGTAGCCGTCCGCCGATACCGCTGACACGCCGAAGAACCAGTCGTCGATCACCACGTCGTTGAGTACTGCATGGTCGACATCGCCGACAGCGCGCGCGTGCTGCCACTGCGCGGCAGTGGTGGGCGCCGGCGCGCGACTCAGTGCGGCCATGGTGATGGCGTTGAGCGCGGTGACGCGCGCCAGGTAGCGAAAGTCGATGCCGTCGAGCGTGTCGCCGTAACGCACGCCCCGATCCTGATCGGCATGTCCCGTGCGCAGATCCTGATGCTGACGCGTGTAATCCTCGTGCGCTTCAGTCACGCGTACGGCCGGAAAGCCCGCCTGCAGAAATGGTACCTGGTCGCCGCCACGACTGTAGCGGTCGGTGCGATACACCATGCGCACGTGAAAGTCCGGCATGTAGCTATCCGCCAGAGCGGCCATGGTGCGTGCCAGATTGCGCGAGGGCGAATCGACTTCGCCGCCGTGATAGCGTCGGTAATCTGCCTGCTCCAGCGTTTCGTTGCTCTTGGTGCCTTCGGAGAACACGCGCACCGTGGTGTTGTCGATCACGCCGTTCTGCCCGCGGCTGTTGCCGACGATGTCGTTGTTGAGTTGCGCCTCGACTTGCCAGCCTTGCGCCACCGCGTAGTCGGCCAGCACCTTGCCGCCGTACAAGCCTTGTTCCTCGCCGGACAGTGCGGCAAACACCAGCGTGGCGTCGTTGTCCTGCGTGGACAGCACACGCGCCGCCTCGATCAGCGCGGCGACGCCGGAAGCATCGTCGTTGGCGCCAGGAGCGTCGCTGGTGATGTTCATGACATCGGTGACCCGCGAATCCAGATGGCCGGTCATCACGATTACACGCTGCGGGTCGCGCTTGCCGCGCTTGATCGCCACCACGTCCATCACCTCGACCGACTGCGGTGCACGCTTGCCGGTAAACGTTTGCGCTGGTGTGACCACTTCGATGCAGCCGCCGCAGTCGCGCGCGATGACCTCAAACCGGGATTTTACCCAGCGCCGCGCAGCACCAATGCCGCGCCGGTTCGACTTCGTGTCCGACAGGGTATGCCGCGTGCCGAAGCCGACCAGCGCGGTGATCGTCGCGCGCAGTTCGGTCTGACTCGGCGCAGCCGCCAGTGTGTGCAGTGCCGGTTGCTCGTGTGGCGCGGCTTGCGCGTGGAGTGTGGGCGACAGGCCCGCAGAAATCAGCAAAGCCAGCGGGAACAGGGTGGCCGTACGCAACATGTTGGACATTCCTCGACGGATGGACGTCTACAGTACATCGCCGTCTGGGGCAAAAAGAAGCCCGACCGTTGCCGACCGGGCCCCTTCAACTCCTTGGCGATGCCTTGCGCGGCGTCGCGTTCTCTCCAGACTTACGGCGTGTAGCTACCGGTCAGCGTGACGCCGGTGTAACTGGCATACGCGCGCACCATGATGTAGTACGTGCCAGCGGTGGGCAACGCAGTAGTGCAGCTCTCGTTGTTGCCGGCGACGTACGGACGGCAGTCGTAACTGCTGGTTGTCGGCTTGGCACCAAACTTTACGTACATGTCGGCATCGCCGGTGCCGCCGGCAATCTTCAGGTTGAGGTTGCTGGCCCCGGCGGGTACGACCATCGTGTAGTAGACGGCATTGCCCGTGGTTGCATGCAGACCGGTCACCGGCACGCCATTTTGCAGCACCGTACCGCCGCCGCTGCCAGTGCTCCAGCTGGCCTTGATGCTGACGCCGGAAAATGCCTGATACGCATTGAGCATGACGTAGTACGTGCCTGCTTGTGGCGCGGTCACGCTGCAGCTCTCGTTGTTGCCGGTGAGATAGGGACGGCAGTCATAGGTGGACAGCGTCGGTGCCGAGCCAAACCGCGTGTACAGATCCGCATCACCCGTACCGCCGGATTCGGCAATGACCAGATTGCTGGCGCCGGCCGGGATCACCACGGTATACGCGAGCTGTCCGTTCGTTGCCGCGGCCTGACTGCCCAGTGCCACGCCGTTCTGCAGCACGTTGCCGCCGCCGCTGGCAGCCACCGTTACCGATTGCGTCTTGGTGTTGGTGGCGCCGGCGTTGTCGGTCACCTTCAGGGACACGGTATAGGTGCCACTGGCGGCGTAGGTGTGGCTGGGGTTGGTGGCGGTGGACGTGGTGCCGTCGCCGAACGTCCATGCGCGAGAGGCAATGCTGCCGTCGCTGTCCGTGGAGCTGTCGGTAAAGTTGACCGTCAGGCCGCTGACCGTGTCGCCGAAGTTGGCCACTGGCGGCACGTTGCCCGGCGGCGTACCGCCGCCGATGTCGGTGGCAACCGAGGCCAGCTTGAAACTGCCGAAGCCGGTAGTGAAATCCCAGCCGGCATGGGCGGTCTCGCCGCCATTGCTGCCGGAAGTGACATCGTGGTAATCCGCCGCGGTGAGCGTGTTGTACAGCAGTGGTGCGGCGAAGCCGAGTGATGGATTGGCCGCCAGCAAGCGTGCCCAGGCGCCGGCAAACAGCGGTGCGGAAAGGCTGGTGCCACCGATCTGCGACTGCGCGCCGTTGACGATGACCAGGGCACCACTGTTCGGGTCGCCGTCGAACGCCACGTCGGGCACGCCACGCTTGGTGCCGGTTACTACACCGGACTGCCAGCTCGGCATCGGCTCGTACAGGCTCGGGCTGCCGCCGCCGCCACTCCAAACCGTTTCGCTGCTGTACGTGGTCGTGGATGCGTTCAACGTCGTGCCGCCGACGGCAACCACATACGGCGAACTGGCCGGGCTGCTTGGCGTGGTTGCACCGTTGCCGCATTCATCCGCACCGGAATCGCCGGAGGAGACCGAGAAGGTCTGACCTTGCGCAATCGCCTGCTGGAAGATCTGATCGTCGGCGGCGGCCGAGCCGTCGCTCTGCGCATCGGTTTCGCATTCACCCAGCGAGACGTTGATGATCTTCGTCGCGTTGGCTGCCACGATCGTGTTGAAGTCGGCAGTAAGGTTCGCATTGGACAGCGTGGGGATATTGTAGAAGATGATTTTGCCGACCTGGCCGCCGGCCATGCCAACGATGTCCTGACTGTCCAGATTCCACTCGTCGACGCCACTGGCGTCCGTACTGGTGCCGTTGGTGTTCACCGTCTGCGTGGTGACCGTGGGCAAGCCGTTTTGCGCTGTGAAGGAGTTCAGGTCGGTGATGGTCTGGGTGATCTTGCCCTGCGTGACGATACCCACGGTAACGCCCGCCGCGGTCGGCAAGCCGCTGGCGCCGTAGATCGCGGAGAATTCGGTCGGGTTGTGACCGGTCACTGCTTGCGTGGTGTATCCCGGTTGCGCGCGCTTGGCGAACGTATGTGCCTGATGCACGGTCTGCAGGCCGATCACCGAGAGCACGCTGTCCTGCAAGGCGAGCGGGATCTGCGGCGCGCTGGTGTTCATGAACGCATCGCGACCGTCATGCGTTCTGACCTGTGCGAACGGGGTCTTGAACGCGGCCTGTGCGGTATCGGCGCGGCCATCGGCGGACACCATCAGACGATTGGGGGCAATCACCACATGCGTGAAACCGGCGGCCTTCAGGTACGCGGCGACGACGTTGGCCTGATCGGTGGTTGGCGCGTAGCTGGCGGCAAACTGCGTGCTGCTCATGGTGTGCTGCGTGATCGCCAACGTGGAGGCTTTTGCCGTGGCGATGAAGCTGTGCAACTGCGTCGGGTTGCGCAGTTTCAGCGCCACCTCGATATGCATCGGCTGGGCTGCGGCCAGCGCGCCGTTCATGACGTCACCTTGGTGCAGTGTGGTGGCGTGCTGTGTCAAAGCAACAAAAGCCGCAGGGCTGGCGACTGCCGGGATGGTGGTCGCGCTGATTGCCGTGACGCCACCGATGGAAATGGCCGCGGCCAGCAACTTGAGATGGAAATGATGTGGCATCTGGAACTCCTGAAAGTTTTTTCGAGGCAAACACAGCCGATGCGGCCGCATGGACCCCATGATTGAGCGTCGCGTAAAGGCGTGACGCCAGCGCTTTTCTTTTCCAGAGATCCCGCGCGCGTGTTGTTTGCCGCCCCTCCCCTTGCGGCCACCAACCAGCGAATTGAGTCTGCGGCATCACCGTATTGCGTGGCGCCGCAGCAGGATCGCCCAGTCAGCTTCTTGCTGATGGGCCCGTTGGAAGTTGGAACGATGGACCGAGAGCGTCAATAGGATTTTTTCCCTATACGTGAATGAGCTGACCTGCCGAAAGCGCATTATCAGAGCGCAAGAAGTATCGGTATGCGGGGATGACAAAGGAGATGGCGTAGAAGCGCGACTTTCCAAATAGTGGCGCCGAAGGAAAATGCGTCCCGCGCTGTGCGGGAATAAATGTGCGACCCGCACAGAGTGTATTTTGGGTTATCTGCAATTCATTTAATCAATGCGGCCGATTGGCGCTGGGATTCAGTCAACTGAAGCCGACGGGCAGTGCCCGCTCTTGTGTGTTGGCCTCGCCCGTCGCTGCCTGCGGGCGGAGTTTTCAATGCTGATCAGGTCAGCGCGTGCGCGGTGGGCGCGCGACCCTCGCCGTGGTGTTGGCAGCTATCCCCGCTGGTGGGCGCGTGGGACGATAGTCGGATGACCGTACCCGCCAATCCACCCGCCAGCCGCCGCGTGACGATCATCGGCGGTGGGCCGGCTGGCCTGATGGCGGCCGAGGTGGCGCGCGCGGCCGGAGCGCAGGTTGACGTGTATGACGCGATGGGTTCGGTGGGGCGCAAATTTCTGCTCGCCGGCAAGGGTGGTCTCAACCTCACCCATAGCGAGCCATTGCTGCCGTTTGCCAGCCGTTACGGCGCACGTGGCGCAGCCGTTGCGCACTGGCTGCAGGCGTGGGGTGCGCAGGATGTGCGCGCTGCTGCGCGCGTGGTTGCGGCGTCTGCGCGAGGCGGGCGTGGTGTTTCACGCGCGGCAGCGCTGGTTGGGCTGGAGCGAGGGCGGCACGCTGCGTTTTGCCACGATGGATGGTGAACATGCGGTGCCGGCATCGGCTGTCGTATTGGCGCTGGGCGGCGCGAGCTGGCCGCGCCTGGGTTCCGACGGCGCGTGGGTGCCGACACTGCGCGACGCCGGTATCGCTATCGCGTCGCTGCAGCCGGCCAACGGCGGTTTCAACGTGGCGTGGAGTGAGTATCTGCGGCAGCGCCATGCGGGCGCGGCGCTGAAATCCGTCGTCGCGCACTGGACCGATCGCACCGGTGTCGCGCACGGGCGTCAGGGTGAGTTTGTCATCAGTGAATATGGCATCGAAGGTAGTCTGGTCTACGCGATCGGTGCCGAATTGCGTGAGCAGTTGGTGGAA
>CAJDVA010000039.1_pt1 | contig 11732 bp, 14 predicted proteins | sample 7391241 | NCBI WGS metagenome assembly CAJDVA01 (sample SAMEA7055678, study PRJEB34461) | soil metagenome | biome: terrestrial ecosystem; feature: Peninsula; material: soil | place: Antarctica | collected 2016
GATGCACGCGTGAGCAGCATCCGCGAAGTGGACTGGAGCTCGTTCCGGGTCAACTTTTTCCTGCTGCTGGACCCGGCGCACGCGAGCGATCTGCCGCATACCTGGCTGGCCAGTTTTCATTTGCCACGTGGGCACGCTGTCGCGCTGGCGCAACTGTCGCGCGATTACAGCAACCTCAGTCTGGTCGATGTCGACTCGCTGCTCGATCGCGTGCGCGAGATCGTCGATCGAGTCGGCAGCGCAGTGCGCTGGATCCTCGGTTTCAGCCTGCTCGCCGGCGCACTGGTGCTGGCCGCTGCACTCGCCGCCAGCGCCGCCGAACGCCAGTACGAAGCCGCGCTGCTGCGCACACTCGGCGCGCGCCGCGTGCAACTGCGCGTTGCCGCCGCGTGCGAATTCGCCTTGCTTGGTCTGGTTGCCGGACTCACCGCCGCGCTCGGCGCAGCCGGTGCCGGACTGTGGCTGGGCCACGCGGTATTTCACATCGACGGGTTCGTGCCGCCGTTGTGGCCGTTGGCCGGTGCAGCACTCGGCGCCGCCTTATTGGTAATGCTGGTCGGTCTGGCCGGCACACGCAAAATCAGTCGCACCTCGCCCATGCGTCTGCTGCGCGAAGGTTAGTATGGACTCCAGCAATGGCTCGGCAAGCGCAGGCAATCACGGCGAGAAAGTCGCACGAGGGCACGACCCCAAGGCCCCGAAGCAAGCGCATGTGTCGTTCCGCTCCACCCGGATCACGCAGCTGCCGCGGCCGCACGGCTATGCTGCCATCGATGATGCGGTCCGTGCAGCGCGCGCCCCTGCGCTTGCGGTGAGCTCATCGCGTACGGTCAGCGCTCGTGTATTCCACATCTCCATCCGCGATGCCAGCGCGTGCTGAGCCCGCCGTCAACCCTGGTCCATCCAAGCTGGCTCGCATGGCTTCGGGCCGAATGGATGCTGTGGTTGTTTGCGGCGATCGCGATCGCGCTGGCGCTGCTCGATCCGCAGCCGCTGCCCAAATATCGACTCTGGTTGCAGGTGCCGACCCTGGCCGGACTGCTGGGCCTGCTGATCGCGATTCAGGGCATCCGCGACAGCGGACTGGTGCAGCATGCCGCGATGGTGCTGGCCGCGCGCACGCATTCGTTACGCATGCTTGGATTGCTGCTGGTGGCGGCAACGGCAGTGTTGTCGATGGTGCTGACCAACGACGTGAGCCTGTTCCTGATCGTGCCATTGACACTCGCGATCGGCCGTATGTCCAACCTGCCGGTGCTGCGCATGGTGGTGCTGGAAGCGCTGGCGGTGAACGCCGGTTCCACCTTGAGCCCGATCGGCAATCCGCAGAATCTGTTGCTGTGGCAACACTCGCATCTGTCGTTTCTGCAATTCGCACTGGGCATGTTGCCTGCCGCGGCAGTGATGCTTGCGCTGGTTGTGGCCTTTACGCTGTACTGGTTGCCGAACGGCCAGGTAGCATTGGCACCCGAGCGCATGGATGTGGCGATCACCTCGCACCGACTCGGCACATGGTCGCTGCTCGCCCTGTTGACGATGGTGCTGGCGATGGAATACGGCCACGCCATCTGGGGCGCTGCGTTGCTTCTGGCGGCGTTCGCGTTGCGTGCACGACCGAGCCTGTTGCGCGTCGATTGGCTGCTGCTGCTCACGTTCGCGGCCATTTTCCTCGGGCTGGGACACGCTGCCGAGCTTCCCGCCGTACAACGCACGCTGGCCACACTGGATTTCAATCGGCCACTGGTGCTGTACGCGAGCGGCATCATCGCCGCCCAGCTGATCAGCAATGTGCCGGCAACGGTGTTGCTGCTCAACCACACCCCGGATGTGATGGCGCTCGCCGTGGCCGTCAACGTGGGCGGCTTTGGCGTGGCCATTGGCTCACTGGCCAACCTGATCGCGTTGCGCTTGGTGCGCGATCAGCACGGCTTGCGCGTGTTGCATCGCGCGTCCATGCCGTTCTTGCTGATTTGCGCGCCGCTGGTGTATCTGGCGCTGCGCTGGATTCACGGATAGGCCCACGGGCAGCAGCGCAATCGCCGCGACAACTCCGCGCACACGACCTCGGCGGCGGCACCGTTCACCGCACCATGCACACGCATCTCCATTCAGCCGGCTCCGGCTTGCAACCACGTGAGTACGAGCGGCACTCAATCGTCGTCGTGCGGCACGCTGACCTTGCCCTTGACGCCGGTATGCGTGACATCGCCGCTACCCTTCGCGCCGAGACTGAAGTTGCCACCCACGTCGTTGACCGTGAGATCACCCGAACCGATCGTCTCCGCGCGCACGTTGCCACCAACCTGGTGCAGTTGCACATCGCCGGAACCAATGCTGCCCACGTGCACATCGCCACGAACCCCTGATGCCTTGAGGTCACCAGAACCCACTGCGCCAATCTCCAGCGCACCAACATCGTCTGCATCAATGTCGCCGGAGCCGACGCTGGCAGCAAAACGGCCGGCTATTTTCCGCGCGTGCAGATCACCTGATCCGACCTGCGCTTGCAACTGCTGCATGCCAGTCACATCGGCATCACCGGACCCCACACTCAGCGTCACGGGCAGGTTGGCCGGCAATTGCACGGTGACATCCAGATAAGCATAGGAATTGCCGAACAGATGGAACACCGTGCGACTCTCGCCACCGAGATCAAGCAGCAACTGATTGCCTTCGCGACGCTGCGTAACGGTCAGATCCGCCAGAGCCGCACGATCCGACGCACATGCCCGACCAGCAAGCGTGAGCCCATTGCCCGCACTGCCGCGCAAATGCAGATCGTGGCTGCGCACCTCGACGCGCACCGACTGCACACTGGCAAGATCAAGCTGCATGTTGCGCGGCGCCTCGTACTTGCACTCGGCCGCGGACGCCACCCAGGGCGCCAAGGCAGCAGCGGCAAGCAACACGGCGGTGATCGGCAAATGACGCATGGCAAAGCTCCAATAGTGGGTGACAGCGGCTTGGATGCACCAGACGCGAAAACGGTTGCATGCCTGAGTGCAGCGTAAATGCCAAGGTCAACGTTTGTGCCGCCGCCGCGTTTTTCGACAGGTCCCCACGGACTATCCCCTTCGGAGATCGACCATGCATCGCACTACCCTGCTTGCTTCCACCCTGGCCGCGCTGCTTGCCGGCTCGGCATCACTCGCGTTCGCGCGGACCACGCCGACTTCCACGTCGACGGCAACGCCAAGCGCTGCAGCCGCGCGCACCACGATGCCAATGCGCGAACATGTCGACGGTCATCGCGATCGCACCGCCTGGAGCCACGGTTCGGAGCACGAACGCGGGGGTGTGATCGGTGACCTGCGCGGGCTGGAGCGCCTGTACCAGCAAGCCGGTCGCAGCAAGGAACTGACTGCGTTGTACAACGACGTGCTGGCACGCGCGCAGGATCCACGCGTGCGCGACTACGTCTACCAGCGCCTCGCACGACTGCAGGCGCAACCGGCGAACGTCGATCAGGCGATTGCGACCCTGCGCAAGGGCCTGGACGAGAACCTGGCGAACGACGCGAAGATGCGCAGCGAGCGCGAAAAGATGCGCGCCAACTGGCAGCAGAAGCGCAGTGAAAAGACGGCCACACCGGCAACACCAGGCGACTGATGGAGGTAGCATCCGCGGCGCGCTGGCACCTCGTCGGCGCGTCGCTTCAAGGCGCGCGTTCGGCCGCCTTGACGCGCTGCCAGAGCTGCTCCTGCTCATCAAGCGTGCGTTGCGCGAAGCTGCCACCATCGGCTGCGGCGAGTTGTTCCATCTGCCGGAAACGTCGTTCGAACTTGGCGTTGGCGTGACGTAGCGCAGCCGAGAAGTCGACGCCGGCATGCCGGGTAAGGTTCACCAGCACAAACAACACATCGCCGATTTCATCTTCCAGCCGTGCTGGACCGCTGCTGCGCGCAAATTCCACGCGCACTTCCTCCACTTCCTCGACCAGTTTGGCCAGCACCGGCTGCGCATCGGGCCAGTCAAAGCCAACTTGTGCGGCGTGCTGCTGCAGCTTCAACGCGCGACGCGACGCGGGCAATCCGGCGGAGATGCCGGCCAGTGCACTGCGATCTGTCACGGTTTGCTTGCCGGTACGCTCCTGCGCCTTGATCGCCTCCCACGCCTGCTTCTGCGCAGCGAGATCCGCATATTTGGTATCGCCAAAGACGTGCGGATGCCGGCGGCGCAATTTGCTGCTGAGCGCATGCACCACATCGGCAAACTCGAACAAACCGGACTCGCGCGCAATCTGCGCGTGAAACACGACCTGCAACAACAAATCACCCAGCTCATCGCGCAGATCACTCCACGCACGCCGGTCGATCGCGTCGACCACCTCGTACGCTTCCTCGATCGTGTACGCAGCCAGTGAGGTGAAATCCTGCTGCACATCCCACGGGCAACCGTGTTCGGGATCGCGCAGCTGCGTCATGATCGCCAGCAGGTCGTCGAGGCTGTAGCGACCCTCGGCGCCGGGCGCGTCGGCGTTGGCAGGCGCGTGCTTGCTCACAAGCCGGCACCGCGCAAACGGGCAACCCAGTCCACCGTGGGGTCCCCCACCGCAATGAACTCCGGGTTGATCAACGATTCCTTGCGGTTGTACGCAAACGATGCTCCATGCAGATCCAGCAGCGCACCACCGGCTTCCTGCAGCACGCATTGCGCGGCACCGGTATCCCACTCGCTGGTGGCACCCAGACGCAAGTAGACGTCCGCAACACCACGCGCGATCAGACAGAATTTCAACGACGAACCCATTGCCATGCGCTGATGATCGGCACCAAGCAGAGCATTCAACGTGGCTTCGGGCAGATTGCCGTGCGAACGGCTGCCGGCCAGCACTGGCGGATGCGCGAGCGTGCGCGTCGACAAGCGTTGCCACTGCGCGTCAGGCTGCAACTGCAACCACGCGCCGGCACCGCGCGCGGCCACGTACAACTCGCCGGTGACCGGCGCCAGCACCGCACCGAGCACACTGCAGTGGTCTTCGATCAAGGCAATGTTGACGCTGAACTCGCCGTTGCGTTTCACGAACTCGCGCGTACCATCCAGCGGATCAACCAACCAGTAGCGCGACCACTGTCGACGCTGTGACCAATTCGCTGCGTCCGCTTCCTCCGACACCACCGGAAATGCCGGCCGCAGCGCAGCGAGGCCGGCCATGATCACGGCTTGCGCAGCGAGATCAGCGGCAGTCAGCGGCGAGGCGTCGGCCTTCGTCTGCACCGCGAAATCGCTGTGATAGATCGGCAGGATAGCGGCGGCTGCAGAGCGCGCGATCTCACCTATCTGATGCGCCAGGGCGAGATCGCCACTCATGGGCGCACGAAGCGTCCGGCCAGATATTCGCGCGCCATGAACAGCGCGGCGATCGAGCGACCTTCGGTCACATCGTCGCGCCCGAGCAGCAGGTGCAGCTCGCTCATTTTCCACGGCACGACGTCGAGCTCTTCAGGCTCATCGCCGACGAGTTTTTCCGCGTACAGCTCCTGCGCGAGCACGACGTGCGCCATGTGCGTCATGTAGGACGGCGACAATGAAAGATGATGCAGGATGGTAAGCCGCCGCGCGCCGTAACCCACCTCTTCCTTCATCTCGCGATCGGCGCCCTGCTCGGGTGTCTCGCCAGGATCCAGTCGGCCCTTGGGCAAGCCCAGCTCATAGTGGCCGACGCCAGCGCCGTACTCGCGCACCAGCAGCACGGTTTGCGCATCGCGCATCGGCACGATGATCACCGCGCCCGGGCCGTTTGCCTTCATGCGCTCGTAGGTGCGTCGCTCGCCGTTGGAGAACTCCAGATCGAGTTGTTCCACATGCAGAAAGCGGCTTTCGTCGGCATCGCGCGTGGCGTGGATGATGGGAGGTGTGCGCATCGGGGCATTCTAGCGCGAGCGGCGACACCCACCTCAGCGCGCCGCGCGCATGCGCTGCAATGCCTGCGCGTGGATGGCCGGCGTTCCGGCGAGCACGCTGCGCGTAGCCAGCCCCAGCGGCGCGCCATCGAGGTCGGTGAACACGCCGCCCGCTTCGCGCACGATCACCGCGAGCGCCGCAACGTCCAGAATATTGACGTCCGACTCGATCACCAGATCCAGACTGCCGCGTGCCAGCAGGTGGTAGTGGCAGAAATCGCCGTACCCACGAATGCGGTTGCTGTCACGAATCAACGCGCCCAACGCGCCCCAGCGCGCGTCACCGGTGAGCGTCTTGAGGTTGCCAGTGGAGATGGATGCCGCGCCCATGACGCTGGTGTCAGCCACCTGCACGCGCGCGCCATCCAGCCACGCGCCGGCGCCAATGCTGGCCCACATCGTTTCGCCATACAGCGGCGCGCTGGACACGCCAAGCAGCAAGTCGTCACCCTGCATCAGCGCAATCTGCGTGGAAAAAAACGGCGTTCGGCGCACGAAGCTCTTGGTGCCGTCCAGCGGATCGACCAGCCACAACAGCTCGCCGCGTTCTCCATCCAGACCAAACTCCTCACCGTAAATCGCGGCCTGCGGCAAGCCGGCTTGCAGGATCTTGCGGATGGCACGTTCGGCTTCGCGATCGGCCACGGTCACCGGCGTGGCATCCGCCTTCAATTCCACCTCGACGCCGCATTGCCAGTAGTGGCGCAGGATTTCCGCTGCGGCCCCAGCGGCTTCGCGAGCGACCGCCAGAGCGGCAGCCTGTTGATCGGGATTCATGGTTGTCCTTGCTGCGTGTGCAACGTGGATGTGGCGGTGGCATGAGATGCTGGCGCGGCCGCAGGCAGCGGCGCCAGCCCGCCACTGCGTTGCAGATGCACGGTGCCGCCGGCATCTTCGCACCCGAGTGTAGCCAGCCAACCACGCAAGGCCGGATCAGCACGTCGTGCGTGCAAGCGCGCGTCCAGCCGCCAGCCGAGTGGACTGAGCCGCAACGTACCGGATACTTGCAGCGGACCATCGTCAACATCACTGACGCGGGCATCGATCACACCCGCGTGCGCGCTCACGCGCCAATCGAGTTCGCCCAACGCCACATTCCCACTACGCGTGACAAGAACTGCGTCGTGCCAACGCGCGCGCATGTCGAGCTGCAGCGGCCAACCATCCTGCAACAACGCGTGATCCACCGTCATCTGCCATTCGCCACGCGGCCGGCCCAGCGCAGGCAGCTTGTGCGGGCGCCACAGCGCCAGATCAGCGCGCAGCTGCACATTGTCCCAACGTACGCGCCCATTCGGCTCCGCCTGCATGCTGCCGGAAAACGCCAGTTGCGGCCCGTCAAAATCCACCTGCATCGGCGCGGGCGCCAACAGCGCGCGCCGCGGCAACTTCCACTGCACGCGACCGAGCTCGTGCCCATCGGCCATCAGCACCTGATCGGCCCGACCGTGCCAGACCAGGCCGTGCACTTGCTGCAGCCGCAAGCCGTGCAATCGCGGCGCCATCCACGCCAGTGCCCAACGTGCAGGGAAAAACCACACCAGCGCGGCAACGAGCAACAGCACCATCGAGGCGCCCAGCACCATCTGTTGCCAACGGGACAAGCGTCTACTCTGAACTATTTGCATAAGTTGACTTGATCACCGTCCGCACAACATCGATCATAACCGGATGACTGATACCGCAAGCCGCAACGCCGCGCTCGCCACGCGCGATCTGAAACACCTATGGCACCCGTGCACACAGATGCACGATCACGAAAGCATACCGATGGTGCCGATCGTGCGCGGCGAAGGCGCATGGTTGATCGACGCCAATGGCCGACGCTATCTGGATGGCATCAGCTCGTGGTGGACCAACCTGTTCGGTCACGCCAACCCGCGCATTGCCACCGCACTGGCCGATCAAGCGCGCACGCTGGAGCACGTAGTGTTTGCCGGCTTCACGCACGAACCGGCCATTGAGCTGGCCGAACAATTGCTGGCGCTGGCACCGCCCGGACTGGATCGCGTGTTCTTTGCCGACAACGGCTCGTCGGCCGTCGAAGTGGCACTGAAGATGAGCTTCCACTACTGGCTGAATCAGGGCCACGCGAACAGGACGCGCTTCATCACGCTCAGCGGCAGCTACCACGGTGAGACGCTGGGCGCGCTGTCGGTCAGCGACGTCGCGCTGTATCGCCAGACCTACGCGCCACTGTTGTTGACGCCGATCATCGCGCCCTCACCGGATGCTTACCAGGGCGAGCCTGGCGAAAGCGCGCAGGACGTCGCCACCCGCCGGCTCGGCGAACTGCGCGACATTCTGGAACAGCACGCGGACGCAACCTGCGCCATCATCGTCGAACCATTGGTGCAGTGCGCCGGCGGCATGCGCATGTATCACCCCAGTTACCTCACCGGCCTGCGCGCGTTGTGCGACGAGTTTGCCGTGCACCTGATTGCCGACGAAGTAGCCGTCGGCTTTGGCCGCACGGGCACGCTGTTCGCGTGCGAGCAGGGGCACATCACGCCGGATTTCCTGTGTTTGTCCAAGGGACTGACCGCCGGCTTCATGCCGTTGTCCGTGGTGCTGACCAACGCCGATGTGTACGCCGCGTTCTACGCCGAATACAGCGCCGGCAAGGCGTTCCTGCATTCACACAGTTACACCGGCAACCCGCTGGCCTGCCGCGTCGCGCTGGAAACCCTGGCAATCTTTCGCGACGAGCCCGTACTGGAGCGCAACCGCGCGCTGGCCGCGCATCTGCGGCAGCGATTGGCGTCGCTGCGCAACCACCCGCATGTTGCGGACGTGCGCCAAACCGGCATGATTGCGGCGGTGGAACTGGTGGCCGAGCGCACGACGCGCCGCCCCTACGCGGCCGCCGAACGGCGCGGCCTGCGTGTGTATCTGCACGGTCTGGAGCACGGCGCATTGCTGCGCCCGATCGGCAACGTGGTGTATTTCATGCCACCGTACGTGATCACCGAACAGGAGATCGATCAGCTGGTCGACACCGCGCTGGCAGGCATCGAACTGGCCGTGAAGAGTTGAGGTTGCCGCCGCCCGTCGTGCGTCACCCGACGCGCGAAACGCACAGGTGCGACACCTGCCATCGTGGCAGGATTGAAGTCCGCCGGCCCCGCAACGCAGGGCCGCCGCATGCACGACATACCACGACGTCGCTGAAGTCCGACTTGTGTCGTGAAGACAGCTGCCGTGACCTCGCCTAATGGCCGATGCTGATGCTGGGATCCAGCAGCTGCAACGCCCGCGCGGTATCCGGTGTGCCGGTGCGCCGCAATTCGTCGCCGCTGTAGCTGCGTCCGGTCACCGGCAGGCACTGGCCAGGTTTGGCGCGGATCAGGCTGCCAGTTTCGCGCAAGCAGGCGCGGTCGCCAGGCTTGATTACCGGCGGCGTTGCGGGAGTCGTCTTCTGGCTGGTCTGGTCAGCAGGAACCGACGTCGACTGTTCGGCGGGAGCCGAGGTCGCAGTCAATGCCAAGGCGAGCGCCAGCACGGGCAGCATACAAATGAGTCTGGACATGTGTCGATCCTCCACGGAGTTGCGACCAGTACATCGTGCCCGCATTCGCCGTGCTCGGCAATGCCGGGAAATACCACCGTTCAGGCAGCTGACGCCTGGCTGCCACCGCGCGCGGGATACTGTCATCGACGCCGCTCGGCTATGCTGAATCTTTGTCACGCGACCGCCCATGCGAACCATCCGCATTCATGTGGATCTGCCACTGATCGTCGGCGCCGTGTTGCCTCTGTCCGGGCAGGCGGCGGAGCACGTGACGCGCGTGTTGCGGCTGGTACCCGGCGACGCGGTAACCCTGTTCAACGGCGACGGCTGCGATTATCGCTCTGTCATCCTCGTGGCCAGCAAGCACATGGTCACCGCGCGCGTCGAGGCTGCGCTCCCGGCTGACAACGAATCGCCCCTGACGCTCACCTTGGCGCAAGGTATCGCGCGCGGTGAAAAGATGGACTTGATTGTGCAGAAGGCGACCGAGCTGGGCGTCGTGCGCATCGTCCCCTTGCTGACCGAGCGCTCGGAGGTACGACTGGATGCAGCGCGTGCGCAGAAGCGATTGGCGCATTGGCGTGCGGTGGTGGCCAGCGCCTGCGAGCAAAGTGGCCGCGCGCGCGTACCCGAAATTGTTCCGGCGCTGGCACTGGAGGCGTGGTTGGAACAATTGCCCGCCGATAGCGGCTTGCGCCTGGCGTTGCTGCCCGAAGCGCACCAATCGGTGCGTGCACTGCACTTTGTGCAACCGGCCGGCGTACTGGTGGTGGGTCCGGAGGGCGGCCTGGGAGAACGCGACATTCGTGCACTGCGTGGCGCCGGCTTCGACGGTTTGCATCTGGGGCCGCGCATCCTGCGCACGGAAACTGCCGGACTGGCGGCACTCGCCGCGCTGCAGGCGGTGCACGGTGACGGCTGAGAACGCGATTGCGTCAGCCGGCGGAAACACTAAGACTCTGGCGTATCCGGGTCGGAAGTGTCTGCAGCGAAGCCGGATGCATCGACGTGAGCGTCCATATGCTCTGGATCAACGTCATCTTCTGCTGATGCGCTTGCCGCCAGATCGGCAGCAGACAGCAGCTCCAGCAAAGTCGCCTCGATCCACTCGATGTCCGGAATCACCGCCACGTCGTCACGCACCAGCACGTGCGCGCGCACGCCGGGCGGCAACGGCGTGCCATCGTGCGTGGGGATGATCAGCTCGGAATTGAGCGTGGTCAACCGCGGGAAGCCTTGCGTGACAATGGCTACAAACGGCAGGCGCGGGTCACCGCCAAGCGTCTTGAGCACCGCCACGCGCACACTCAGTTCCGCTTCGGCTTCTTCTACACCCGCCAACTGCGTGAACGACACCAGCGGCACGCGCCAACCACGCCAGGCAATACGCCCGAGCAACCAATGCGGGGCATTCGCCACCGGCTCGGCCGCGGTTTGCGTGATCACCTCGGCGATGGTGGAGTTGGGCAACAGCAAGCGCAAGTTGCCTACGGGCACCAGCACACAACGGATTTCGCGTGGCAGCGGATCACTCATGGAAATACCTCGATCAGGTGCGCCGCCAACTCTTGCGGCGTGCCGGAAAAATTGACCAACTGCTCGGCGTAAACTCCGCTGACCATGTCGGCATACTCAGCTGTTGCCGACTCGACCCAAACGCTGCCGCCGCGATCGTGAATCGCCTGCGCGCCAGCCACTGCATCGACACCGTGTCCGGAAAACACGATCGCCAGTGCGTCACGACCGAAGCCTTCAGCCGCCATTGTGAAGCTGTCATCGATGGACGGCTCCTGCACATCGCCTGCGCTTGGTTGCAGTTCAACGCGGCCATCGCGATGCACGCGAACCTGCTGGGCCGGCGGCGCGATCAACACTTCGCCAAGCTGCGTAAAGCTGCCGGTTGTCGCCAGTCTGACCGTCAACGGACAGACCGCCGCCAGTTGCCCGACCAATGCCGCAGCGCTCTGGCCACCCAGATGCTGGGTGTGCAGGAAGGTCAGGCGCGAGGTGGCGGGCAACGCGGCAAAAAACGCCATGGCCGCAGCGGCCCCATCCACAGCGGCCCCCGTCAGTACCAGCCGCGACAGCGCCATGTGCAACTCATCCAGATGCATCTCGGTCGCCACACGAATGGCCTGCGGCGCAATCGCCTCTTCCATCGACACCAGCTCCAGGTTCATCACCGGTTCGAAGCCATTCGCCACCTTCTCGACCTCCGGCGCGAGGTAATCCGCCGCGCTGAGTTTCTCGACGCCAAATGTGTCCGGATCGTTGCGATCACGCGGCAAGATGGCGGAAGCGGGTGCGTCATCGTCCAG
>CAJDVA010000088.1_pt1 | contig 11552 bp, 9 predicted proteins | sample 7391241 | NCBI WGS metagenome assembly CAJDVA01 (sample SAMEA7055678, study PRJEB34461) | soil metagenome | biome: terrestrial ecosystem; feature: Peninsula; material: soil | place: Antarctica | collected 2016
GCAACTGATCGCACGCAACTGCAGGAGTTGCCATGGCCACCGCATCCGGCGCTCTCACGCCACTGCCGTTTGGCGACGAGCTGGCCAGCAGTGTCATCCACGGCATTGGTATCCTGCTCAGCATTGCCGGGCTGGCGGTGCTGGTCGCGTTTGCCGTGTTGCATGGCAGTGCGCTGGCGATCGTGGCGTGCGCGGTGTTTGGGACCTCGTTGGTGTTTTTGTACACGGCGTCGACGCTGTACCACGCCATTCCCCTGGCTTCAGCGCGGCCAACGTTGCGCACGCTCGATCACATCGCGATCTACGTGTTGATCGCCGGCACCTATACACCGTTTACCTTGCTCGCCATGCCGGGGTGGTGGGGCTGGGGCCTGTTTGCCGCAGTGTGGATGCTCGCGCTGGTCGGTAGCGCGCTGGAGTTGGGTCTGCTCAAGCACTATCACCATCTCGCGGTGTGGTTGTACGTGGGCATGGGCTGGATCGGCATGGTGGCGTTCCAGCCGCTCAGCGCACATTTGCAAACAGGCGGCACCGCATTGCTGATTGCCGGCGGCCTGGCGTACACGCTCGGCGTGCCGTTTTATCTGTGGCGGCGACTGCCGTATCACCATGCGTTGTGGCATGTATTTGTGCTCACCGGCAGCGTGCTGCATTTCCTTGCGGTGTTGCTGTATGTGCTCCCCGATCGGCCGCTGTGATGGTCGGCGGTGCTGGATGCGTGCGGCGCCGGGTTGATCAGCCAAGCAGCAGCGCGACGCCGAACAGGCCGATCATCATGCACGAGATCACCAGCTTCAGCAGCGTGCCAAACAGCAGCCCGAGCCAGGTGGCGGCGCCGACGTGAGCGGAACGCAACACGCTGGTGCCGGATGCCAGTTCGCCGAGCAACGCACCGGCGAACGGACCGAGAATGAGTCCCGGGATGCCGAAGAACATGCCGATCAGTGTTCCCGCGCCGGCGCCCCACAACGCGCGCGAACTGGCGCCCACGCGCTTGGCGCCCAGCGTGCCAGCGACAAAATCCACGAGCACGCCAAGCGCGCCAAGCAACCCGATCGCCAGCAGCCACCACTTGCCCAGATATTGATAGTTGTCGACTGCAGCCACCAGCCAGATGCCGCCAAACAGCATCGGGATGCCTGGCAACATCGGCAGGATTGCACCGGCCAGACCACCCAGGATCAGCAGCGCGGCCAGCAGATAGAGGGCAATGTCCACGAGGGGGAGTTCCGCTGGGGGTCAGTGGCGGGTGCGGTAGTTGGAGATTGTCAATGTGCGGGCGCAACGCCGATTCGGCAAGCGTTGCGGCACCGCTGTCTGCGTGCCTACTGTTCGACGAACGCGCGCTCGACCACGTAGTCACCCGGCTCGCGCGTGCGTGGCGAGATCTGGAAGCCGCGACCATCCAGCAGTGTGCCCAGGTCCGCGAGCATGTCGGGGCTGCCGCACAACATCACCCGGTCCGTGTCGGGGTTCAGCTGTGGGAGACCGGTCGCTGCGGCCAGTCCGCCATTGGCGATCGCATCGGTGATGCGTCCGCGCTGCTTGAACGCCTCGCGGGTCACCGTCGGGTAGTAGATGAGCTTGTCGCGCAGCAGCGGGCCGAGATATGCGTGCCGTGGTAGGTCGTGCTCCAGATAGTCGGCATAAGCCAGATCACTGACCGTGCGCACGCCGTGCGCGAGCACCACCTTGTCGAAGCGCTCGTAAGTCAGTGGATCGCGAACAATGCTGAGAAATGGCGCCAGACCGGTGCCGGTGCCCAGCAAGTACAAATGTCGGCCCGGTTTCAGATCGTTCAGCACCAGGGTGCCGGTGGGTTTGCGACTGACGATCACCGCGTCGCCGGGCTGCACGTGTTGCAGGCGCGAGGTGAGCGGGCCGTCGGGTACCTTGATCGAGAAGAACTCCAGATGCTCCTCGTAATTCGCGCTGGCGATGGAGTACGCACGCAGCAGCGGCCGTCCATTCACTTCCAGGCCCACCATCACGAAGTGCCCGCTGTCGAAGCGAAATGACGGGTCGCGTGTGGTGCGAAAACTGAACAGCGTGGGCGTCCAGTGATGCACGTCAATCACGTGCTCGATTGCCAATACCGCCATGGGTTGTGGGTCGTCAGTGCAGGAGGCAGCGCGCTCGTGCTGCAATCGCACATTATGCCAGCGTGGCGTGGGTGATGCAGAGCGACTTGCAAGCCGGCAGCGATGAGTTGTCTGGATCGCACGTGGTGCGCCGCGAGTGTCGTGGTCAGCCAGCGTGCGCGCTACCATAGTGCACCGCCGCGTACGCTGTGTCGTGCTGGTGCGGTTGAATACGTCGCTGCCGTTGCCACCAAGCTTTACCCTTACGGCCATGGTGCATGGCGGCCGGGGTGCGCAATGTCATCGCGGCGCGACGTCACGGTTTCCCAAACGGATCCATCAAGGACGTGTTGCATGCAGAGTCTGGAAGATACCCGGATTGCCATTGTCGGCCTCGGCTACGTCGGTTTGCCGCTGGCGGTGGAGTATGGCAAGCACTACGCCACCACCGGTTTTGACATCAACGCCACGCGCATCGAGGAGTTGCGCAAGGGCCACGACCGCACGCTGGAGGTTGATGCTGCGGAACTGGCCATGGCCACGCAGCTGCGTTTCAGCGCAAACCTCGATGATTTGCGTACGTGCAATGTCTACATTGTCACCGTGCCGACGCCAATCGATGTGGCCAAGCGGCCGGATCTCACGCCGCTGATCAAGGCCAGCGAGGCGCTGGCCAAGGTGCTCAAGCGCGGCGACATCGTGGTGTACGAGTCGACCGTGTATCCGGGTTGCACCGAGGAAGTGTGCGTGCCGATCCTGGCGAAAGGTTCCGGCCTCACCTTCAACACGGATTTCTTCGCCGGCTACAGCCCCGAGCGGATCAACCCCGGCGACAAGCAGCATCGCGTGACCAGCATTCTCAAGGTCACCTCGGGTTCCACGCCGGAGGTGGCAGATTTCGTCAATCGTCTGTATGGCTCGATCATCACCGCCGGCACGCACCGCGCCAGCTGTATCAAGGTGGCGGAGGCGGCCAAGGTCATCGAGAACACGCAGCGCGACTTGAACATTGCGCTGGTGAACGACTTGGCAATCCTGTTCAACAAGCTCGGCATCGACACGCTTGAAGTACTGCAGGCCGCCGGCACCAAGTGGAATTTCCTGCCGTTCCGGCCGGGTCTGGTCGGCGGGCATTGCATCAGCGTGGATCCGTACTACCTCACGCACAAGGCGCAGGAAGTGGGCCATCACCCGGACGTGATCCTCGCCGGCCGCCGCACCAACGACAGCATGGGTCCGTACATTGCCAATGAGGTGATCCGGTTGATGGTGCGCAAGGGCATCAATCCGGTGAACGCGCGCGTGCTGATTCTCGGCCTCGCCTTCAAGGAGAACTGCCCGGATCTGCGCAACACGCGCGTGGTCGATATCGTGCACGCATTGCGTGGTTACAACGCGCAGGTGGATGTCTACGACCCGTGGGTGGATGCCGACGAGGCCGAGCACGAATACGCGATTCGCCCCATCGCGGCGCCCGCAGCGGATACTTACGACGCCATCATTGTGGCGGTGGGTCATCATCAATTTGTGGAGTTGGGTGCGGCGGGGATTCGCGCATTTGGCAAGCGCGCCACGGTGATTTACGACGTGAAATATGTACTGCCGCGGGATGCGGTGGACGGGAGGTTGTGATGAGTGATGCGCAAGTGACTGTGCCGGCGGCGTTGCAGGCGCGCGTGCGCGCGGAATCGGCCCCTTGGCTGGTGACCGGCGCAGCCGGGTTCATCGGTTCCAACCTGGTGGAGACTTTGCTGCGGCTGGGCCAGAACGTGGTCGGCCTGGACAACTTTTCCACGGGCTACCAGCACAACCTGGATGAAGTGGAAGGTCTGGTCGGCGCGCAGGCGTGGTCGCGTTTCCGTTTCATCAAGGGCGATATCCGCAAACTGGAAGATTGCCAGGCCGCCTGTGCCGGTGTGAAGCACGTGTTGCATCAGGCCGCACTGGGATCGGTGCCGCGCTCCATCGAAGATCCGCTGCTTACCCATGCGTCCAATTGCACCGGCTTTCTCAACATGCTGATTACCGCGCGCGACGCCGGGGTGGACAGCTTCACCTACGCTGCGTCCAGTTCCACCTATGGTGATGAGCCGACGCTGCCCAAGGTCGAAGACAAGATTGGCCGCGCGTTGTCGCCGTATGCGGCGACCAAATTGTTCAACGAGATTTACGCCGAGGTGGTCGCGCGCTGCTATGGTTTCAAGGCGATCGGACTGCGCTATTTCAATGTCTTCGGGCGGCGCCAGGATCCGGATGGGGCGTATGCCGCGGTGATCCCGCAGTGGATCGCATCGATGATCCGTGGTGACGACGTCTTCATCAATGGCGAACAACGTGGCGGTGGGTCAGCGCACCAGCCTGAATCAGTTGTTTGAGTCGCTGGTGACAGAGCTGACGGCGAACGGCGCGCACTACGCGAAGCGGCCGGCCTATCGCGACTTTCGCGCTGGCGATGTGCGGCATTCCCTGGCCGATATCACCCGCGCGCAGACGCGGCTGGGTTACGCGCCCACGCATACGCTGCCGGTCGGCTTGCGCGAGGCAATGCCGTGGTATCTCAACTTCATTGCGCAGCGTGCGAGTGCGTGATGGCGCTTCGCGTGAGGCGGCAGCATGGTGGCCGGGCAGATTGATGATGAGGCTGGTGCGCAGTTTGTAACGACAGCGCGGCAGCTGCTCGGCGCGGTCGGGTGGCAGTCGCCCATGGCCGGGCAAGCTGGTGTGGTGCTGTTCGACAGCGCGTCGTGGGTGCGACATGCGGCAGACGCCAGCGCGTTGATTGAACCGGCTGAGCGCGAGCGCGCTGCACGATGTCGTTTCGAACGGGAGCGGGTTGCCTACGTCACGGCCCATGCGTTGTGGCGCGTCGTGTTGGCAGATGCTTTGCAAGTAGGTACTGGCGAGGTGGCACTGGGCGCGACGCCATCGGGGCAGCCGACGCTGCGAGGTACCGGGGTGGCGACCAGCCTCAGCCATAGTGGCTCGTGGGTGGCGATTGCGGTGGGGCGGATGGTGACGCTGGGTGTCGATATCGAGCGTTCCCCGTCACCGCGGGCGCTGGCAGATGTGCTGGAGGCCATCTGCACGCCACGCGAGGTTGCGGATGTACGGCAGTTGTCGGCAGCGGCGCGTGAGTCGGCGTTGCTCGCGTTGTGGACACGCAAGGAGGCGTTGCTCAAGGCGTTCGGTACGGGTCTGGGCGTGGACCCAACAACATTGTGCGGTACGGTGAACCGGCCGGTACTGGCTCCGCTGACAAGTGGGTTTCCGGCCTGTCGAGTGCATCCCCTGGACACGCCACAAGCTGTAGTGGGCGCCCTGGCTGTGCCCATGGGTACGGCTAATGGCCGCTTGTTCGTCCTGGGTGGCGTGGAACGTGCGTGATTTCAGCCCGGTACCCTGACAGGCACAGCGTCCCTTCGGCGTCGGCGTCGTGACGTTTGCTGCACGGCATAGGCTCTAGGGTGCATAGACGCGGGTATGGGTGAGCACTAGTCTTCCGGCTCGTCGGGGTGAAGGACGTCCCCGGGTCGGAGAGGGGAAGGATAAGGAATGCGCCGTTTTTTGCACAAACAAGCCATACGCTGGCTCCTGTTCCTGGGGTTGGCCGAGCTGTTGCTGCTGGCCGCTTCACTGCATGCAGCGACCCATCTGCGCTACTTCCGCAATGCGGAAGAATTGGCGCGGTTCACGGTGCACATGCCCGAGCGTTCGTTGGTGTTTGCTGTGGTCATCATGCTCGGGTTGGCTGCGCTCGGGCAGTACCAGATGCACATGCGCACCACCTGGTTCGGGCTGCTGGCGCGTCAGGCCGTGGGCTTTGTGCTGGGTGCGATCGGCCTGGTCGTGGCGTATTACATCGTGCCGCAGGCTTATGTCGGCCGTGGCGTGCTGACCATCGCCATGGTTCTGGGATTCCTCTCGGTGACTGGTCTGCGCGCGCTGTTCCAACGGCTGGTCGAGGTGGAGGCGTTCAAGCGCCGTGTGCTGGTACTCGGCGCGGGCAAGCGTGCGTCGCAAATCCACAGCCGCATGCGCCGACGCTCCGATCGGCGTGGCTTTGTCGTGGTAGGTTTTGTGCCACGCGATGGCGAGCTGGTGGCAGTGCCGGCCGATCGCGTGCTGATGGCGGACACCCCGCTGCACGAGCTGGTGTCGCGGAAGGAGGTCGACGAGATCGTGGTCGGCGTCGACGACCGTCGTGGCGGCCTGCCCATGGAAGAATTGCTGGAGTGCCGCCAACAAGGGGTCGCGGTGACCGACTTGACGACGTTCTTCGAACGCGAATCGGGGCGTGTACAGCTGTCGCTCACCGATCCGTCGTGGTTGGTGTTCTCCGGTGGTTTCAATGCGACACCGTTACGCCAGTTGAGCAAACGCTGCTTTGACTTGGGTATCTCTGCGCTGGTGTTGCTGCTCACCTGGCCGTTCATGCTGCTGGTGGCGCTGGCGATCCGCATCGAGTCGGGCGCTGGCCAGTCGATTTTCTATCGGCAGGAACGGGTTGGCGTACGCGGCAAACCGTTTCGTCTGGCCAAGTTCCGCAGTATGCGCACCGATGCCGAGTTGGACGGCATTGCGCGCTGGGCAAGCAAGGATGACGATCGTGTCACTCGCGTCGGCCGCTTCATTCGCAAGGTGCGTCTGGATGAACTGCCGCAGTTGTGGAATGTGTTCAGGGGTGAAATGAGCTTCATCGGCCCGCGCCCTGAACGCCCGCAGTTTGTGGCTGATCTGGCCACAAAAATCCGCTACTACGACCTGCGCCATTGCCTGAAGCCCGGCTTGGCTGGCTGGGCGCAATTGCGCTATCCCTACGGCGCATCCGAAGAGGACGCGGCGGAGAAACTCAAGTACGATCTGTACTACGTCAAGAACCACAATCTGCTGTTCGACGTGCTGATTCTGATTCAGACCGTGGAGGTGGTGCTGTTCGGGCGTGGCGCGCGATAGCTGTGCGCGTCTGCCAACGACGCAGACCGCAGCCGTCATGGTGTCTTTCCCGCGTGCGCGTGTCTTCCTTACGGTTAGCCCATATTGTTGGTTCAGGAGTAATCAATCCTTTTCATATACCCTAGCTTGGGTTATCCGAGCCGGAGGCCGGTAAACTTTGCCCGAGTTGGTCGCCTGCTCGGCGTGTCTGGGAAGCACGGCATGCCACAAGGGGAGTGAGATGGGAAGATCCTTCAGGTTCAATCGCCGTTGGCGCGTTGCCGGATTTGCGCTACTCGCATTGTTGACGGCGCTGGCTGTGGCGCATGTCATCGTGCCGTCATCTGCTGTGGAGTCAGCGCTGCCATGGACCGCAGTGGTGGCCGAATCGCCCGCTCCGGCTGTCCAGCGCATGACGCAGACACCCTCGCCGCCGGGTCATTCTGCGGACAGTACCGCCGACGCTCTCGCGCCAGCGAGGTCCGTGGATGTTGACGTCACGCCACTGCTTCTGCCGCGTTCGCTCTTGATACGCGACGCCGCCCGGCGCGCGCACGAGCCGCCGGCACTTGTTGCACGCAATGTTCGCAGCTGGTTGCAACCGGAACCACGTGAGGTGGCTGCCGCATTAGCGATTTCCACTTCGAAACCAGCAGCTGATGCTGTGCTGCCAGCGGACGGGGTCACCTCCGCCGCGGGCACCACGTCAGGTCCGACTCGAGTGCTTGATGCCAGTGCGATGTCCGCATTTCCCGCCCAGGTGGCTGTTACTGCGCCTGTGGTCCGTGCGGCACACCCGCGCCTGATTCTCGACACAGCCACGCTCACTACATTGCGCAAGAATGCAGCAGCGAATACGTCAGAGTGGAAGTTGCTGAAGGCCGTATGTGATTCCTACATCGGCGGCAACGTCAATTACCCCACCGAAGCCGCTTATACGCACTTGCCGGATTTGGGGTCCGGCTACGAAGGCGAGACATATCTGCCTGCTCTGCTGTCCGAGGGCATGTGCTATCAGGTCTTGAAAGTGGGTAATCCAACGGCCGCAGCGCCCTATGGGGCCAAGGCGGTCGATATTCTGATGAAGATGTCCGCGCCGTTTACCACCGGCAGTGGCAACCAGGGCTGGGATCCGAACCACGATAGCGGATATCCCATGCGCAATTACGGTGTGGGCTTCGGTCTCGGCTACGACTGGGTATACGAGTTGCTGACGCCAGCGCAACGGACGCAGATCTACACCACGGCAAATGCGTGGGTGACGTCGTTTGAAACCCAGACGTTTGAATACGATCACCCGCAAAGCAACTACTTCGCCGGGTATTTCCACGCCAAGGCGGCGATTGCGCTGGGCACGTATGGCGACAATCCCGGCGCTCCGGCGCAATGGGATGATTGGTACAACAATCAGTTTGGCAAGCGCGTGCAGCCGTATTACGCCCAGCACTTGACCGGCGGCGGCTGGCCGGAGGGCTTCGCCAATTACGCGCCGTTGGGCATCCTCAACATGAGCCTGCCCGCGCGTGAAGTGATGACGGCTACCGGCACGGATATCGTCCATGCGGCGGCGGCCTACAGTTACCCCGTCGACAACGCCGACTATCTCATGCACTTCACGTGGCCGTCTCGCGCGTATTTCGACGACCGCGACATGAACCATTCGGTGAACAGTCCACAGCCCGATTCCCAGGTGCCGGGCACCACGCAAGTAGGCTTGGCCGAACAGGTTCTGGGCGAGATAGCGTTCTGGAAGTCCCCCAAGGTTGGCGTGTTCCATCAGTACCTCAATGAAATCAGTGCGGCGACTGGCGGCTACAACTCTGCTGCACCGTGGCTGCTGTTTCTGGAGACTGACCAGGCAGCTCCGGTCGCGTCTCTGTCGACTTTGCCGCTGTCCTACTTCGCCACGGGCATGTATGCGGTCGCCGCGCGTTCGGACTGGGGCACCGGCGCGAGCTGGATGTCATTCCGCGCTGGCCCCTATGTCAATAGTCCCGCTCAAGGTGAACAGTATTTTGATCAGGGCTCGCTCGCGCTTGTGCGCGGTGGATCGCCACTGTTGTTGAACGCGACTGGCTGGCTGGTGCACGAGCCAGCTGGCGGCACGGACGAAGGCCGCGTCTACAACGACAATATGGGCAAGTTCGACGGTTCCATCTACCTGGGCAACCGGCAGATCTACAATATTTTCTACGCGCGCAGTCTGACTACAGATGGCATTGTGGCCGGTAATTACGGGCAGCGCGCCTATTCCACCGAGAGTTTCCCGGTACGCACGAAGATCGCAGCGTTTGAGGATGGCAGCGATCACGTCTATATGCTGGCCACCAACCTTGAGGATATGTACAACGCCTCGGTGACACCCAAGGCGGTAGCGGGGTGGTCGCGCGAGGTTGTTTACCTGCGTCCCAACAGGGTGATGGTGTATGACCGCACCGCCGTCGGCAGCAGCAGTTACGATCAGTTTCTCGCTTGGCACTTCCCGGCCAGCCCGGTCAAGGGTACTGCGGCGGCGGGCCAGAGCCGCCTGGACGTGACCTACCAAGGTCAATACATGGGCGCCTTGACGACTGTACTGCCGGCCAATACCACGACCACCTTGCCGATGTATCCGACCAGCAATCCGGTCAAGGTGTGGCAGGTACAGGTGCGTCCGACCACGCCAAGGATCAATCAGCAATGGTTGTCGGTGTTTGACCTGTCACCGTCGGCCGCCGCCGTGGCCGCGACCAGTCCGGTCACCGTGACGCAGGGTGCCGTGGTTGGTACCCGACTGGCCGCCAGCGATGGCAACAGCGTCGTCATCTTCAGCTCGGGCGCGGCGGGGGTTCCCGCGGCCGGAACTGTCGCCTACACGGTGCCGACTGCCGCCGCTCACCATGTGATTACCGAGTTGGCCGCAGCCACTGGATACGACATCACTGTGTCTGCCAGCGGTGGATATCAGACCGTCAGCGTGAGTCCGGGCGGCACCTATGTGACGAGTAGCGCGGGATTGCTCAGTTTTTATGTGAGCGTCAATGGTGACGTGCAAACCAGGGCGCCAGACAAGCCGGTCATCTCCACTTTGCCTGTCAGCACGATGCCGGTGTCCGGGTGACCGCAACCGTTCCTAACGCTTGGTCAATCTGAGGCGCGGCCATGTATCAGAGGAAAAACCTCGGGGCTGCAGCGGGGAGAAGGAGGCTCTCAAAGTTTGATAGCTCCAGGATTTCGTTGTACGTCGCGTTGCCTTGGACTCTGGATCTTCGAATTGGCCCCTTTGAATGGAGGGTCAGCGTAAATCCCCCAGCTTCGCCGGGGACACTTGCTTTGCGGATCAGCCCGTCGCCGGTCAGTGGCGAGCACACAAAAACAGGAAGGCATGCGAGCGTCTTCGCAACGCTGGCTGCCTTGCCGTGGCGCTGCGAAATTTGGAACGTGTGGCGTGCAGCTCGCGGTTGTACACAGACCACGTTTTGCTCATCCGTCCTGATCGAGGTAGGTCAAGTGCAGGTGGTTACGGAGTTCGTCGCTGGTGAATGTCGGATTGAGCGACCCGCCGAACGCCGGGTTCCGGGTGCGCTCGATGAAGCCGACAGCATGCCACGAGGCGACGGTCTGTTCGGAGCTGGTGAACAGCAGCTCCATGGCGTGGAAACCTTCAACGCGTGCGCGTTGGCACAGGGCGCGTATGTGCGCACGATCCATCACCGGTCCGCCTGCAGCGGACCAGAAGTCGGTGACGGTCAGCATGCCGGTCAGGCGGGGATTGATCTCACAGGAAAACCATGCCAGCAATGGAGCGCCGGCGGTCTGACTCACCAGAAAAAATCGTGTTTTCGCTTCCGCCGGGGCCTCATCGAAGCGCCAGCGCAACATTTGCACGTCGCGAATCGCAGTCAAGTCGTCGCCGTGTGGTGAGTGGTCCCACACCGCCTGCATCCGGGGGTCGACGCTGTCGGACCATGCGCAGTAGAGTTGTCGGCGGTTGGCAAGGCGCCGCGCGCAGGCATGTATGCGAACCATCAAGTTGAGTGATTTGCCCGCAACGAATGCGAGTGGTCGCGGCAGCACGCGTTGGAGGTAGTGCTCGTAGCGAAGTACCTTTACATACCGTATCAGGTAGCCGAGAGGCTTGTAGCCGGCGAGTCTGCCCATCGCCGCACCCATCACGCTCGGTAATCCGTACATCAAGTCAAAGTGACCACGGCAGGCTTCGACCAGTGCCCGCTGCATGGTCACGGCGGGCTTGACCTTGCGGTGGGCAGGTAACACTGCAAGGTGCGCGACTACTCCGGCGCTCACTTCCTTGCCGTGCCAGAGCATGCGTCGGGGCCCGGCGGCAACCACCCCGACTGCGGTATTGGATGGTCGATGGCGCAACATCTGCAGTATCGGTCGACCGAATGGACAGTTCAGGTAAAACGCGTCGAATTTTTCCGGCAGTTTGTCCGCTGGACCGAGGATGCCGTCCCAGATACCGATTACCGTTTCGCGGTCACGCTCAAGGTCGCCGCTGACCGGGATATACGTCTGCGCGCCACCACTGTTTCGTAG
>CAJDVA010000085.1_pt1 | contig 11517 bp, 8 predicted proteins | sample 7391241 | NCBI WGS metagenome assembly CAJDVA01 (sample SAMEA7055678, study PRJEB34461) | soil metagenome | biome: terrestrial ecosystem; feature: Peninsula; material: soil | place: Antarctica | collected 2016
CTCGCCGTCGCGCACACTCAGGTGCACCTCACCACCGTCGGCCAACTTGCCGAACAGCAGTTCGTCGGCCAGTGCACGCTTCACTTTGTCCTGGATGACGCGCGCCATCGGCCGTGCACCCATTTGCGCGTCAAAGCCATGCTCGGCCAACCAGTGGCGGGCGTCCGCATCCACATCCAGACTGACACGCCTTTCCGTCAACTGACTCTCCAGTTCGATCAGGAACTTGTCGACCACGCGCAGGATATGCTCGAAGCCGAGCGCGCTGAACTGAATGATCGCATCCAGCCGGTTGCGGAATTCCGGACTGAACAGACGACGGATCACCTCCATCGCATCGGACTCGTGCTTCTGCTCGACAAAGCCGATGCTGCGCCGGGCGGCAATCTGCGCACCAGCGTTGGTCGTCATCACCACGATCACATTCTTGAAGTTGGCTTCGCGCCCATTGGTATCGGTCAGTACGCCGTGGTCCATCACCTGCAACAGGATGTTGAACACATCCGGGTGCGCCTTCTCGATCTCGTCCAGCAGCAGCACCGCGTGCGGATGTTTGACCACGGCTTCCGTGAGCAGCCCACCCTGGTCAAAGCCGACATAACCCGGAGGCGCACCGACCAGCCGTGACACGGAATGACCTTCCATGTACTCGGACATGTCAAAGCGAATCATCTCGATGCCCAGCTGCAGCGCCAGTTGTTTGGTCACCTCGGTCTTGCCCACGCCGGTGGGGCCGGCGAGCAGGAAGCAGCCAATCGGCTTGGATGGATCGGCCAGACCCGAGCGTGCCATCTTGATCGACGCCGCCAATGCCTCGATCGCCGCGTCCTGACCAAACACCACCATCTTCAGGTTGCGCTCCAGATTGCGCAGCACATCGCGATCGGACGCCGACACCTGCTTGGCGGGAATGCGCGCCATCTTGGCGACGATGTACTCCACTTCGCTAACGTCGATCTTGCCCGTGCGCTGGTCTTCCGGCAGCAGCCGTTGACGCGCGCCAGCCTCGTCAATCACATCGATCGCCTTGTCTGGCAGCAGGCGGTCCGGGATGTGCTTGACCGACAAGTCCACCGCTGCCTTCAACGCCTCATTGGTATAAGACACATGGTGATGTTCCTCGAAGCGCGAGCGCAGACCCTTGAGGATCTCGATGCTGTCTTCCACCGTCGGCTCCACCACATCGATTTTCTGGAAACGCCGTGCCAACGCGCGATCCTTCTCGAACACGCTGCGGTATTCCTGGAACGTGGTCGAACCGATGCAGCGCAGTTCGCCCGACGCCAGCATCGGCTTGATCAAATTGCTCGCGTCCATGGTGCCGCCAGACGCTGAGCCGGCACCGATGATGGTGTGTATTTCGTCGATGAACAGGATCGCACCTGGCTGTTGCTTGAGCTGGGAGATCACGCCTTTCAGGCGCTTCTCGAAGTCGCCGCGGTATTTGGTGCCGGCCACCAGCGCGCCCAGATCCAGCGACCAGATGGTCGCGTCCTCCAGCACCTGCGGCACCTCACCGTCGACAATGCGCTTGGCCAAGCCTTCGGCCAGCGCCGTCTTGCCCACCCCGGCTTCACCGACATACAGCGGATTGTTCTTGCGTCGGCGGCACAGCACCTGGATCGTGCGCTCGATCTCGTCGGTGCGGCCAATCAGCGGGTCAATCTTGCCTTGCAGCGCAAGCTCGTTGAGGTTGCTGGCAAACTCATGCAGTGGGTTGCCTTTGGGCTCACCACCCTCCTCGCCCTCGCGCTCGCTACCGCCGGACACGCCAGCCGCCGGCTCGTCGCCAATCTTGGCGATGCCGTGCGAGATGTAGTTGACCACATCGAGCCGGGTGATCTCCTGCTGATGCATGAAGTACACGGCGTGCGAATCCTTCTCGCCGAAGATCGCCACCAGCACGTTCGCGCCGGTGACCTCCTTGCGGCCGGAAGATTGCACGTGATAGACCGCACGCTGCAACACGCGCTGAAAACCGAGCGTCGGCTGTGTGTCGCGCTCATCGCCTTGCGGCAATACCGGTACGGTTTCGGAAATGATGCGTTCCAGTTCCAGGGTCAGCCGCGGCAAATCGACGCCGCACGCACGCAGCGCACCCAGCGCGGACTGATTTTCCGTCAACGCCAGCAGCAGATGCTCGACGGTCATGAACTCGTGGTGCTGCTCGCGAGCCTGCTTGTAGCAATGGCCGATGGTGACTTCCAGATCCTTGCTGAACATTCGGATCGTCTCCGCTAGGTGGTGAGCGGTCTGCTACACCGCAATGTACACAAAATGGGGCCGTTCACAACTTTTCCATAGTGCACAACAAAGGGTGTTGATGGGAACGTGAAAATTCGTTGACATGGGCCACCTTGGTCTCGGCAACCTCGCGGGTAAACACACCGCATACCCCGCGGCCGCGTCGGCGTGAAATCGTCGTTGAGCAGCAGCACCTGAAACAGCGGCGGACGCGCCACCTCGGGCTTGGCAATCTTCAGCGCCAGGCCGCGGTCGCTGTCGTGCTCGTATTCGGGTTCGTGAGACATGGGTTTCGGGGTGATTCGCTCTGTGTCTGATTATACGCTGCGGCCTGCAAGCGCTCTGCAGCGCGACCCCGAACAGATGTGATGGCACAATAACGGTTTTTCCAGTGCCGTCATGCCGCATGTCTCAACTTGATACTCCCGCTTCCGTCTGGCGGCCACATGTCACCGTGGCCTGCGTGATCGCGCGCGGTGACCGCTACCTGATGGTGGAGGAAGCGATCAACGGTATCGCCATGTTCAATCAACCGGCCGGCCACCTGGAAGACGGTGAAAGCCTGCTGGATGCCGCCGTACGCGAAACCCTGGAGGAAACCGGCTGGAACGTGGAACTGCAATACCTCATTGGCGTACAGCAATGGCGGAGCACCGAGCACGGCGACATGGTGTTGCGTTTCAGCTTTGCCGCGCGCGCACTCAGTCACGATGCGGCGCGTCCGCTCGATCCGGACATCACCCGTGCACTGTGGCTGACGCGCAGCGAGATTGCCGCGCTCGGCGAGCGGCTGCGCAGCCCACTCATACTGCGCGGTATCGATGCGTGGCTGGCCGGACAGCGCTCGCCGCTGGATACGCTTGAATACGTGCCTGCGAGCCGCAGCGCATGAAGGTGATGCTTGGCGTCTCCGGTGGTGTCGACTCCTCGGTGGCCGCCCTGTTGCTGCAGCGCTCCGGCCATCAGGTCGAAGGGCTGTTCATGCAGAACTGGGAGGAGGAGAACCGCTCCGCTCCGTGCACCGCCGACGCCGATCGCAAGGACGCGTTGACCGTGTGCGGCCAGCTGGGCATCCCGTTTCATGCGCGCAATTTTGCCACCCAGTACTGGGACGGTGTGTTCGCGCACTTCCTGGATGAGTATCGCGCCGGGCGCACACCGAATCCGGACGTGCTGTGCAACCGCGAGATCAAGTTCAAGACGTTTCTGGACGAGGCGCACGCGCTGGGTGCGGACAAGATCGCCACCGGTCACTACGCGCAAATTCGCGAACGCGATGGCGTCTACCAACTGCTGCGCGCGGTGGACACGGCCAAGGATCAAACCTATTTCCTGCACACGCTGGGCCAGCAACAGCTCGCCGCCACATTGTTTCCGGTTGGGGCGCTGGAGAAGCCGCAAGTCCGCGCACTGGCGCGTGAGGCGCAGCTGTCCACCTCGGCGAAAAAGGATTCCACCGGCATCTGTTTCATCGGCGAACGCGACTTTCGCAGCTTTCTCGCGCGCTACATTCCGGGGCAACCGGGCGACATGCGCACGCCAGCGGGCGAGTACGTCGGAACACACCAAGGCGCGATGTATTACACGCTGGGTCAGCGTAGCGGGCTGGGCATCGGCGGTCGGCATCACACCAGTGGCGCGCCGTGGTACGTCGTGGGCAAGGACGTGGCCGCGAACATTCTGTTTGTGGCGCAGGGCGGAGAAAATCACTGGCTGCAGTCACACTACCTGCGCGCTGAAGCGCCGAGCTGGGTGGCTGGTTCGGCGCCAGCGCAGCATTTTCGCTGCACCGCACGCACACGCTATCGTCAGGACGATCAGGGCTGTACCGTCGACGTATTCGCCGATGGCATCGAGGTGCGTTTCGACCAACCGCAGCGCGCAGTGACTCCCGGACAGTCGGTGGTGCTCTACGCTGGCCCAGTCTGTCTGGGCGGCGCGGTGATTGCCGCCACCGATGCAGCATTTGGTGGCCTGTCACCCGCGTTCGTGCCGTCGGCAGCCACATGAACCTGGTCCACTGTTCCATGCACATTGTTTCCGTCGCGTCGTTTTCAGGAGAACCGCAACATCGTGTTTGAAGTCTTTGCGATGAATGAGGAACGCGTGATCGCGCTGGCCGGCTTGTTCCAGGCGTGCACGCTGACCCAGCAGCTGGCGACCAGCGGACGCTGCGACGATGCTGCCATGGAGACCGGCATGGCCAGCGTGTTTCGCATTGACGCGCCCTCCGTGGTCGCCGTGTATGGCAACGTGGCTGACCTGCGCATCGGATTGCGCTCGCTCGTGGCCCAGCTCGACGAGAGCGATCGCGACATGTCGGTGACCAAGATGGTGGTGACCGTCATGCACCTGGAACGCAGTCTGACGGGTCGGCCGGATCTGCTGGACAAGCTGCAGTCCGGCATCGTCGCTGCGCAGCGCCAGGTCGAGCACTTCGGGCAAAACTCCACGCAAGTCACTGGACGGCTGGCCGAGTTGTACACATCCATCCTTTCCACGCTGCGGCCGCGGGTCATGGTCAGTGGTAATCCGGAGCAACTGCAGCAGGCGCCTGTAGTGGAGAAGATCCGCAGCAACCTTCTGGCCGCTGTGCGCTCGGCCGTGCTGTGGCGACAAATCGGCGGGCGCCAATGGCAGTTGCTGCTGTACCGGCGCCAGTGCAGCATGCTGGCGCGCGGATTGCTGACCGGGGCGACTCTGGACAATCGCTGAGCCTGCGTTGTACCCACCGCCACACAACGCACTGATATGCTTTGACGATGGAAATATCGAGCAATAGCGCGACGCTGCATATGGCGGAGCGGTTTCGGGGCTTTCTGCCAGTGGTGGTTGACGTGGAAACTGGCGGTTTTGACGACGAGCACGATGCGCTGCTGGAAATCGCCGCCATCCCGCTGGCCATGGATGCAGACGGCTACATCAGTCCACTGCCAACTCTGTCCACGCATGTGGAACCGTTCCCCGGGGCCAATCTGGATCCGCGCTCACTGGAAATTACCGGGATCGACCCGTACAACCCCTTGCGCGGTGCGTTGGACGAGCGCGTGGCGCTGGACTACATCTTTCAAGGCGTCCGTGAGGCCGTGCGGGTGGCTGGCTGTCAACGTGCCATTTTAGTTGGTCACAATGCGGCATTTGATCTGGGTTTTCTCAATCAGGCAGTGCGTCGCTGCGGGCACAAGCGCAATCCGTTTCACCCGTTCAGTTGCTTTGACACCGTCAGTTTCGGTGGCCTCGCGTATGGTCAGACGGTGTTGAGCAAGGCCGTACTCGCTTCCGGCCACGTGTTCGACAGTCGCGAGGCGCATTCAGCGGTATATGACGCCGAACGTACCGCCGAGCTGTTTTGTACCGTGGTCAATCGCTGGCGGCAGTTGGAAGTTTTCGAGCGTACACACAATGGGCTTGACGCAGCCTGAGGTGGACACGTGGCTTGGCGCGCGCAGCACCAAGCCGTTACTGCCAGCCGGGTAACGCACGAAGTAGCGAAGCTTCGCTCGGTCAGGGTTTGTCCGGCTGCTCGTGGCGCGCACGCCATCCGATCACGATGCCGTAGATGCTGATCAGCAACCACGCCGCCTCCATCACGAACGCCGACAAGTTGAAGCTGCCGAACAGCAGCGACAACAGCACGCCGAGTGCACCGAATACGTTCAACAGCTGGTAGGTCAAACCGTTGCCATGCAGCTTGCGCGCCTGCAGCAACAGGAAGGCCAGCAGCACTAGTACCACACCGATATAGCCCGCCCAGTCGTGCCAGAACAGTGTGGTCATTTCTTCGCACTCCGTTGACGCAATGCCTCGAACACCACCACGCCGGTGGCGACGGAGACATTCAGGCTCTCCATCCTGCCGGGCATCGGAATCTTCGCCACGAAATCGCACAGCTCACGGGTGAGCCGGCGCATGCCCTCGCCTTCGCTGCCAAGCACGATCGCCACAGGTCCCTTCATATCCACGCTGTAGATCGACGTGTCGGTGTCGCCGGCCAGGCCGGTAATCCACACGCCCGCCTCTTTCAACTCGCGCAGCGTGCGTGCCAGGTTGGTGACGGCAATCAGTGGAACCCGATCCGCGCCACCGGCTGATGCGCGGCGCACCACGGGCGTAAGCCCCGCCGCGCGATCCTTCGGCACGATCACTGCGGTGGCATTGGCGGCGGCCGCGCTGCGCAGGCAGGCACCGAGATTGTGCGGATCGGTCACACCATCAAGCACCAATACCAGCGTGCTGCTGCCGTCACGCTGCAGCAGGCCGGCCAGATCATTCTCCTGTGCCGCCGGTGCTGCTTCGTAACGGGCAACGATTCCCTGATGCCGCGCTGCGCCGGCATGCTTGTCCAGCTCCGCGCGCGAACGATGCTGCACCGGGATATCCAGCTTCTGCGCGCGCTCGGCGAGCTCCAGCACACGCGCGTTGCGCTGGCCGCTCTCGACCAGCAGCTCGCGCACGCGCTCGGCATCGTTGCTCAACGCGCCTTCGACGGGATTGATGCCAACGATCCAACTCTCAGTCATGACTGATCTGCAGGTTTCGAATGATGACTGCGGCGCCTGCGCTTGCCGCTCGTTGCTGCTGCAGGTGCATCGGCGGCCTGCCCCTTCGCGGGCTTGCGGCTTTGGTTTTGACCTTGCGCTTGACGTGGCGCGCCGGCAGCGCGGTCTCGCGTGTCAGTCTTTCCGCTCCGTGCCTGGTCTGTGCGTTTGCCATGGGTTGACCCGCCCGCCGCCGACTTGGCCGAAACCGGTGGTGGCGAACGACGATGCCGGGCCTCCGCTGCAGCGGGTTGCGTAGACGCGCGCTGACGCGATCGCGTTGGCTCGCTCGCAGTCGGTACGGGTTCCTCGGCCACCGTTTTTTCGTGGCGGCCAAATACCCGACCAAGAGCCTTCGCCGCACGATTCAACATGCTCGGTGCTTTCACTGTACTGGAGGCGCGCTTCGGCACCGAATAGCGCTCGCCGCTGGCCGCATAGTCATACGCCTTGCTGCCTGCTGGCGGCTGCGGCGCTGATCCCATGCGTGGCGCCACGAGCCGGAAGTCGATCTTGCGATCCTCCAGGCTGGCGCGCAGCACTTGAATGCGTACGTGGTCGCCAAGACGGAACTGCGTGCCGGTGCGCTCACCTTTCAGCAACTTGCGGATCGCATCGAAGTGGTAATAGTCGTTGGCAAGCTGACTGATGTGAACCAACCCGGACACCTTTGACTCGTCCAGTTCCACGAACAGGCCGAACGAGGTGACACCGGTGACGACGCCCTCAAACTCGCTGCCAATATGCTTTTCCATCCACGCGCACTTGAAGCGCTCGTCGACATCACGCTCGGCTTCTTCCGCACGCCGTTCGCGCTGCGAACAATGCACCGCCATCGCTGCCATTTCGGTTGGACTGTAGCTGTAGGCGCCTGGCTTGCCGCTGGTCAGCGCGTAGCGAATAGCACGATGCACCAGCAGATCCGGATAACGACGAATAGGTGAAGTGAAATGCGTATACGCCTGCAGTGCCAGACCAAAATGCCCGCGGTTGTCCGGCTGATACGCCGCCATGCTTTGCGAGCGCAGCAACACCGACTGGATCAGTTCGCGCTCGGGGCGGTCCTTCACCATGCGCAAAACCTCGGAGAAATCCGCTGGCGTCACTTCGTCCACCGGCGGCATGCGCAACTTGAACTCACGCAGAAACTGCTGCAGGTCCTCGTACTTGTCTGCCGGCGGCGGCTCATGCGCGCGGAACAGCGCGGGGATTTTCTTCCTCTCCAGGAACAACGCCGCCTGCACGTTCGCGGCGATCATGCACTCCTCGATCAACTTGTGCGCGTCGTTGCGCTCGGTCGCTCCCATGGATTCCACGCCGCCAGTTTGATCAAGGCGGAACTTCACCTCCGGGGTCTCGAAATCAATCGCGCCGCGACGTTTGCGCTGTTGTGCCATCGCCTGGTACAGCGCGTGCAGGGTTTCCAGCTGCGGCAATACGTCGGCCACTTCATGCAGCGCATCTTTTTCGCGCAGGCCGACGGCCTGCCACACGGTGTCATACGTAAGGCGCGCATGCGAACTCATCACCGCGTCGTAAAACTTCGCCTTGGTGACCGCGCCTTCGGTATCCACCTGCATGTCGCAAACCATGCACAACCGCTCCACTTTAGGGTTCAGTGAGCAGATGCCGTTGGACAGTGTCTCCGGCAGCATTGGCACCACGAAGCCGGGGAAATACGTCGACGTGCTGCGCTCGAACGCTTCCTGGTCCAGCGCGTTGCCCACCTGCACGTAATGCGACACGTCGGCAATCGCCACGATCAGGCGCCAGCCACCACCGCGCTTGGACTCGGCATACACCGCATCGTCGAAATCGCGCGCGTCGGCGCCGTCAATCGTCACCAGCGGCAGCTTGCGAATATCCGTGCGGCCCTCGCGTTCACCAGCCGTCACCGCACCTTCCACCTCGGCCGCATCGCGCAGCACAGCCGCCGGCCACTCGTGCGGCAGGTCGTGGCTGGCAATCGCCATTTCCACCACCAGCGAGGGCTGCAGTCGCTCGCCCAGCACCGCGCGGATGGCGCCCATCGGGCCGCGGTTGGCAGTTGGCGGATCGGTGATCTCGACCACCACGATCTGCCCGGAATGCGCACCTTGTTCCTGTCCGGGCGTGATCATCACATCCAGATGCAGGCGCCGATCATCAGGCGTCACCAAGGTCACGCCATTCTCCACCACAACCCGCCCGACCAATCGCGGCGAACGACGTTGCAGCACTTCGGCGATCGCACCCTGACGGCGACCACGCCGGTCGATGCCGACCACGCTGGCCAGCACGCGATCGCCGTGCATCACCGCGCGCATCTGCTGCGGCGACAGATACAGGTCGTCACCGCCTTCGTCCGGGCGCAGAAAGCCGTAGCCCTCGGCATTGGCCAGCACCACGCCGGCAATCAGGTCGAGTTTTTGTGTCGGCGCGTAACCGCCGCGACGACCCAACAGCAGTTGACCGTCGCGCACCATCGCGGCCAGGCGCTTGCGCAGCGCGTCAAGATCGACCGCGTCGTCAATCGCCAGGGCCGCGGCAATGCGTGCCTCGGTCAGCAGCTCACCGCGTTCTTCCAGCAACGCGAGGATGGCCTCACGGCTGGGGATGGGACGTGCGTAGCGTTGCGCCTCGCGTTCGGCTTGCGGGTCGGGTGCGGCGGCCTCGCGGCGTGATGCGGGCGGCGCAGAACGGCGCTTCGGGCCGGATGGTTTTGCTTTGCCCTTGGTGGGTTGCGAGCCTTCGCCGGCGCCGGACTGAGTGGGAGTTTTTCTGGTCACTGAATATCCTGATGGTGTGCGCGACACGCAGAATGCCACGGCACGAAATCTTGGGGGTAAAAAGGTTGACAACCCGGGATTGGGTGCCTACATTACGCGGCTCACGTTGCTGCTACAGCTGCGTGATACCTGCCCGGGTGGCGGAATTGGTAGACGCACTAGCTTCAGGTGCTAGCGGGGGCAACTCCGTGGAGGTTCGAGTCCTCTCCCGGGCACCAATTGTAAGTTTGATCAAAGTCGGGAAGGCCACCTTTCAAGGCGGCCTTCGTTTTTTCCGGGTTTGATCAAAGTCGGGAAGGCCACCTTCCGTTGATTAACCACCGCACAAGGTGCCTTGGCCGTTCTGGAGCTCATGAACCGCGGGAAAGCACGGGGCAGTGTCCGCCGTACATGCGTTCTGCGTGGGGCGGGCACCGGCCGCCGATTTCATCAACTGAGCGCTGGCCCTTTCAATTCGATCATGTTGCCCTGCGGATCGTACAGATAAATCGACGGGCCCTCGCCTTTTGCCCCGTAGCGCATACCGGCCGTGCCAACCCGCACACCATGCAGCTTGAGATGCTTGAGGATCGCTACCTCATCGTAATTCTCCACGCGCAGGCAGAAGTGATCCACGTTATGACCCTCGCTGCCTGGTGCCGTGCCGCCTTGGCGGCCAAGTTTGCCGTCGACTGCAACGAGATCGATCAGCGAGCCACCAGCACGCAGTTGCACCAGACCAATATCGTCCTGCCGCCGTTCCTCGCGGCAACCCAGTACCTCGCAGTAGAAACGCTGCATGGCCACGATATCGATCGCGCGCAACACGACATGATCGATTTCTCCGATACGGATCATCGCCGTTCGCCTGGTTCCATTGATAAGTGTCCGAGCATAGCGCGATGACCGATCACTCAGGCCTGTGCGAGCGGTTTCAGCCGCGATGCTGTGGGCCGCAGGCGACACAGAACAAGGTCACGACCATTGAAGCCGCCTCGATGCAAGCAACCAGCCCCGGCGAATGCCATGGCACAAGCGGCGAGGCACCAACACCCTTTCGCGGCACCTGTATAATTGCCACGGTAAACGCTTGGTGGGAGAAGCGGGCGACCCTGACACCGGGCTCGACCGCTGCCGAAGACGCAACGCCCGTAATCGCTCAGGCTCCCATACCACCAAGTGCAAACACTCTGGAGAGACCGGTTGAATCCGGCGCCGAAGGGGCACGAAGCGTGCATCGCGCTTCCAAACTCTCAGGCAAAAGAACAGAGGGGCGCCCTGCGTGCGGCACGGCACGTTACTTTCGGACGCCCATTCATGAGCCAGCATTCCACCCCCTCGTTGCGCGAGCTTGAGCACCACCACGAGTTCATCGAGCGGCACATCGGCCCCAACGACATCGAAATCCGCCAGATGTTGGCGACCCTTGGCCAGGATTCGCTTGAATCGCTGACCGACGCGATCGTGCCGGCGGCGATCAAGTCGTCTGCGCCGCTGGCGCTGCCGCGCGCCATGACCGAGGTGGACGCGCTGGCCAGGATCCGGCACATCGCAGACAAGAACCAGGTGTTCCGCAGCTTCATCGGCCAAGGCTATTACGGCACGCACACGCCCAACGTCATCCTGCGCAACATCCTGGAAAATCCGGCCTGGTACACGGCCTACACGCCGTATCAAGCGGAGATTTCCCAAGGCCGTATGGAAGCGCTGATCAACTTCCAGACCATGGTAACCGACCTCACCGGCATGGCGATTGCCAATTCATCCTTGCTGGATGAAGCCACCGCTGCAGCCGAGGCGATGACGCTGGCCAAGCGCTCGTGCAAATCCAAATCCAACGTGTTCTTTGCCTCGCGCGACGCGCACCCCCAGACACTGGAAGTGCTGCACACCCGCGCCGAAGCGATGGGCATCGAGCTGCATGTCGGCGCCGATGCCGAGGCAGCAACCGTCGACAGCTTCGGCGTGTTGCTGCAATACCCGAACAC
>CAJDVA010000144.1_pt1 | contig 11499 bp, 9 predicted proteins | sample 7391241 | NCBI WGS metagenome assembly CAJDVA01 (sample SAMEA7055678, study PRJEB34461) | soil metagenome | biome: terrestrial ecosystem; feature: Peninsula; material: soil | place: Antarctica | collected 2016
GTTGCGCTGCCCCACCGTCGCCGCCATCCACGGCGCATGCATGGGCGGCGGCACCGAGTTGGTGCTGGCATGTCGTCAACGCATTGCTGCCGACGATGACAGCACGCGCATCGCGTTGCCAGAGGTCATGCTCGGCATTCATCCGGGTTGGGGTGGCACGGCCCGGCTGCCGTATTTGATCGGCGCCATCGAGGCGCTGCCCCTGATGCTCACCGGCAAACCAGTATCCGCGCAGCGCGCGCTGGCGCTGGGCCTGGTTGACCGCTTGGCGCGCCCGAACGAATTGCTCGGCGAAGCGCGGCAGTTGTTGCGCCATTCGCAGATCCGACCGTTCACGCGGCGCAGCAAGGTGTGGCTCAGCAACAGCTGGATTGCGCGGCAGATTTTGGCGCCCATCATGCGCAAGCAGACGGCGGCCAAGGTGCGCAAGGAACACTATCCTGCACCGTTCGCGCTGATTGATGTGTGGCAGCGCGGTGGCCGCAACATCCAGCGGCGACTGAAACTGGAAGCACGTTCGGTCGCGCGCCTCGCGCAGACGCCGACAGCGCACAATTTGATTCGCATCTTCTTTCTGCGCGAGCGCTTGAAAAATCAGGGCCGCGGCATTGACGCGCAGATCAAGCGGGTGCATGTCGTGGGCGCCGGCGTCATGGGCGGTGACATTGCCGCCTGGTGCGCACTGCGCGGGTTTGATGTCACGCTGAATGATCGTGGCATGCAATACATCCAGCCGGCGCTGGAGCGCGCGCGACAGCTGTACGAAAAAAAGCTGAGGACGGCAGAGAAAGTGGAAGCCGCGATTCATCGCCTGCGCGCAGATCCAGACGGCACCGGCATCAACGACGCCGACCTTGCGCTCGAGGCCATCTACGAAGACGGCAGCGCCAAGCGCGAGCTGTATGCACGGCTGGAGCCGCAACTGCGCGCGGACGGTGTCCTTGCCAGCAACACCTCCAGCATCCCGCTCAACGAGCTGCGCACCGGCCTGACTCGACCACAGAATTTCCTCGGCCTGCACTTCTTCAACCCGGTGGCGCAGATGCCGCTGGTCGAAGTGGTACGCCACGACCAACTGGATAGCGCTGTCGAGAAGCGCGCCCTCGCGCTGTGCAAAGCCTTGGGCAAACTACCAGTCGCGGTCAAGGGCACGCCCGGCTTCCTGGTCAACCGCATTCTGATGCCGTACCTGCTCGAAGCCATGCGCTTGTTTGCAGAAGGCGTCCCCGGCCCGGTGCTGGATCGTGAGGCGAAGCAATTCGGCATGCCAATGGGCCCGATCGAACTGGCGGACACGGTGGGACTGGACGTGTGCGCGTCGGTGGGTCGTGAACTGGCCCCGTTCCTTGGCCTGCAACTGCCGTCGGGGCTGGACACAAAACTCGAAACGGGCAAGCGTGGCAAAAAAGACGGCCAGGGTCTGTACACGTGGATGGACGGCAAGCCACAAAAACCGGCAGTGGACAAAGACTACGTCACCCCGCCAGATCTGCAGGCGCGGATGATTCTGCCGATGATCAACGAAGCGGTCGCGTGTCTGGCTGACGGTGTGGTGGACGACGCCGATTTGCTCGATGCCGGCGTGATCTTCGGCACTGGTTTTGCGCCGTTTCGTGGTGGCCCAATCGCCTACTTGCGCAGCGAAGGCGTGGACAAGATAAAGCAACAGCTGGAGCAACTGGCACGCCTGTACGGCGAGCGGTTTACGCCAAAAAGCGGTTGGGATGACCCGGCACTGATGGCGGCGGACGATCCACAAGAGACGTGAGTCACCCGGCGACCTGGTTCACCACATCAGATCGTCCGGCACGCCATCATCGACCGCAGCCGTCGCCTGCGGATCAACCAGCAGTGCCACGTGATGTGGATCGATCGCTTGCACCTGTCTGGCCACGGCGCACGTCACCAGCACATAGTGTCCCCCTTGCTGCACCACACCGAGCTGTCCCGCATTGAGCGCGAGCAATTGCGCGGCATCGACGTACACGCGACGGATCCTGCCGGCATATTCGAAGTTGCGCGGCTGATCGGCTTCGGCCCTGTTCAATGCGTTGCCAACCAGCAGTTGCTGGATCTTCGCCTTGCGCTCGCGGCGCAGGCGCGTCTGCTCGGCGGCCTCCTGTTCCAACTGCTTGCGTTCCCGGGCTTGCGTCTGCGCGCGCAGCGCATACGCCTTGGCCAGATCCATCTCGCCCGACGCAGCAGGCCGATGTCGTGGCGCGCGTTGCGGTTTGCTTGCCTTGTGCGGCGGCGCGCCTGCCGCTGCCGCAGTCGGTCGCGGATCACGATGAACAGTTTTGACAATGCGGGGTCCCGTTTCGGTGAAAACGACAGATCAGTAGTGCGGCGGTGGCGGCTCGCCGTGCGGATCGTCGGCCTGCGCCAAGCGCAAGGAGGCGAGCTCGCGGCGCAGATCGCGCAGCGTGCGTTCCAGTGTGGCTATGCGCAGCGATTGATCCGCATCGGCGTCCGCCAGCGCGCGCACCGTGTCATCCACGAACGTAAGCTTGATCTCCAGCTCCGTCACGCGTTGCTCGATGGTTCCGGTCATGCGCGGCTCTGCACGCTGCGGCCGCGACCGATGCCGTAGTAAGCGAGGCCCGCCTGTTCGACGGTAGCCGCCACATACAGATTGCGCCCGTCAAACACGGCCGGCTCCTTCAGTGTCGCGCGCATGCGCACAAAGTCAGGGCTGCGGAACGCCTTCCACTCGGTGACCACAGCCAACACATCAGCACCAGTGAGCGCATCGTCGGCATCCGCGCACAACACCAAGTCGGCGCGCTCGCCGTAGATGCGGCGTGCTTCGCTCACCGCTTGCGGATCAAACGCGCGCACGCGCGCCCCAGCTTGCCACAGCGATTCCATCAGGCGGCGACTGGGCGCCTCGCGCATGTCGTCGGTGTTCGGCTTGAAAGACAGTCCCCAGACCGCAACCGTACGCCCACGCAAATCACCATCGAAGTGCCGGGCGATCAGCTCGAACAGCTTGTCCTTCTGCCGACCATTGACCGCCTCGACTGCGCTCAGCAACTGGGCCGCATAGCCATGGCTGCGCGCGGTGTACTCCAGCGCCTGCACGTCCTTGGGGAAACATGAGCCGCCATAACCGGCGCCAGGATAGATAAAGTGATAGCCAATGCGTGGATCGGCGCCGATGCCCTGACGTACCAATTCCACGTCGGCGCCCACACGCTCGGCGATATTCGCCATCTCGTTCATGAAGCTGATCTTGGTCGCCAGCATCGCGTTTGCAGCGTATTTGGTCAGCTCGGCGGAGCGTTCGTCCATTACCACCATGCGTTCGTGATTGCGGTTGAATGGCGCGTAGAGTCGACGCAGCACGGCGATTGCGCGCTCGCTGGACGCACCTACGATGATGCGGTCCGGACGCAGGCAATCTTCCACTGCTGCGCCCTCCTTCAGGAACTCCGGATTGGATACCACGTCGAAAACCACAGCCGCGTGGCGCGCGCTCAACCCGGCAGCGATCGCCTCACGCACGCGATCCGCCGTGCCAACCGGAACAGTGGATTTGTTGACAATCACCGCCGTGCGCTCCAGTTGCCGTCCGATAGTGTCTGCCACTGCCAACACGTAGCTCAGATCCGCACTGCCATCCTCATCGGGTGGTGTACCCACGGCGACAAAAATGACCTCCCCGTGCGCCACGGCGGCGTTTGCATCGGTGGTGAAATCCAGCCGCCCGGCAGCGTGATTGCGCTGCACGATCGCCTCCAAACCCGGCTCGTAGATCGGCATCTCCCCGCGTTCCAGACGTGAAACCCTGGCTGCATCGATATCGACGCACAGCACGTGGTTGCCCATCTCAGCCAGGCATGCACCAGTCACCAGGCCCACATACCCAATACCGAAAATACTGACCTTCATCATCGCTGGAAGTGTTCCTTGAAATACGCGTCCATTGTAACCGCGCCGCGCGACGAGACTGCCCAGTCAGCACGGTCATGGCGGGTTTGCCCAAGGTCTCGGGGGCAGCGTGTGCCGCCGCCGATACACCGTCCGCCACAACGCAAGAAGGGCGCGACTGAGATCGCGCCCTTCTGGTGTGTCACACCAGCGAAAGCCGTATTACTTGCCAGCAGGAGCCGGCGCACCAGCCGGCGTCGGGCCGGTCTTGACCAGCGTGACGTCGAAGATCAACGTCGCGTTTGGCGGCATCGGCGGCTGCGGCTCGGCGCCGTAGGCCAGCGATGACGGAATGAACAACTTGTAGTGACCGCCAACCTGCATCAGCTGCAGACCTTCGCGGAAGCCGGGGATAACGTTACCCACGGGGATCGAAGCTGGACCCGGTGGATTGTGCTTGGCCGAAGCGTCAAACACCTGGCCATCAACGAACGTGCCGGTGTAGTTGACCTGCACCGTATCGTTCGGGCCCGGACGTGCACCAGTGCCTTGCGTGATAACTTGATACTGCAGACCGGAAGCCGTGGTCTTCACGCCAGCCGCCGACTTGTTCTTGGCGATGAAAGCGTCACCTTCGGTTTTGTTCTTGGCGCCAACCTTGATCATTTCCGCCTTGTACTTGGCCTGGATCTTGGCCATGAACGCCTCGTTGACCTGCTTGGCTTCGGCATCGGTCATGGTCGGCTTCTGCCCGGACAACGCAGCCTGCACGGCGCGACCCACGGCTGCAGCGTCCAGTTCTTCGCGCATGATCGGCGGAACTTGACCAGCAATTTGCCAACCGACCACGTAACTGGCCTTGGCCTTGTCGACGGTACCCGCAGCGCCAGCGGCGGCCGTCTGGGCGCAAACGCCTGCCGTCATGCCCAACGCCATAGCCATGGCAGCTGCCGTGAGCGTGGGACGCAGAAAATGCTTCATTCGAAACTTCCTCGTGTGTGGATATGCCGGCATTGCCAACCGGGCCCCCCATGGGGCAGGCCTCGCATTGTGCTGTGCTTGCGCCGTCTTGGCAACGATGTCTGACTGCGACCGTCAGTGGCCGTAAAGGTTCAGTCGCCCCTTGGTACGGCATCAACCCGATTCGCCACCGGGCGGTCCGGAGCCGTCCAGGGTCTCCTTCAGCGCTGCCTGCAGCCGCGCGTGCACATGCACCAGGCTGCGCCACAACACGATGGCCAACGCCACGCCGACCAGCAACAACGACAACACCACGCCACGCGGTGGCAGGATCGCTGCGCCCAGCGCGCCAACGAGCACGGCCAAGGCCAGCAACGCGCCAAGCGGAATCACGCGTGCCAACACCTGACGAATCGGTTGCGTATAGGCGCCGGCAAAGCGCTCGCGGATGCCCAGCTCGGCCAGCAGCATGCCCAGCGCTTCGGACTTGCGGTACACCGCGATCAGCATGGGCAACGACAAGAACAACGCGCCGGCCCAGATCAAGGTGTGGCGCAAATCCCGGCTGATGCCGAGCATCGAGAACCAGCTCCAGTTGTGTCGGTTGATGTACGCCCCAAGCATGAACAGGGTGATCACCAGCAGCACGTTGACCGCGATATGCCAAAAAAGGCGCCGGAAGATCGCGGCAATCGCAGCGTTCTCGTTGACCGGCTTGAGATTTTCCAACCAGCCCGCGTAGCTGACGGCAAGCAGTCTGACCGGGCGCGGTGTCAAACGCCGCAGGCCGTTGGTCAGCGCGCCGGACGAGCGCACCAGATACGGCGAGGTGGCCATGCAGATGACCGATACCGCAACGGCAATGGGATACACGAAATCGTTGATCACACCCAGCGACAAACCCAGCGCGGCAATCACGAACGAGAACTCGCCGATCTGCGCCATGCCCAGCCCGGCGCGCAGTGCCGTGCGCGGATCGTGGCCCACAACAAAAATGCCGAGGCTGCAGATGGTGGTCTTGCCGATGATCACCACCAGTGCGATCAGTAGCGCGGGCAACGCGTATTCCAGCAACAGCTGTGGATCGATCTTCAGCCCGATGGCGACGAAAAACAGTGCTGCAAACATGTCGCGCAGCGGCTCGATCAAGTGCAGCACGCGGCCAACGCAGCGCGATTCGGCCACCACGGCACCAGCCAGAAACGCACCCAGCGCCACACTGAAGCCCATCCACGCCGCCAGCAGGCTGGCGCCGAAGCAAATGCCCAGCACGCTGATCAGCAAGGTTTCATCGCGCCCGAATCCGGCCACGTAGTCCACCAGTCGCGGCAGCAGCAGCAAGCCGAGAATCATGCCCACGATCACGAACAAACCCAGGTGACCGATCAGCGTCAGCGCCGCCCCGGTTTGCACCGCGCCGCTGATGGACACGGCGGTGAGCAACGTGAGCATGATGATGGCCAGCATGTCCTCGGCCACCAGCAAGCCCACCACCAACTGCGCGAACGGCTGATGCTGCTGGTGCCGCTCAGCCAGCATGCGCGTGGCGACCATGGTCGAAGACAGCGAGATGATCGAGCCAATGAACAGCGCGTCCATGCCGTTCCAGCCAAACATGCGCCCGATACCCATACCCAGCCAGAGCATCGCGGCGACTTCGGCCACCGCCACCACCAGCATGCCGGCTCCGACCTCACGCAGCTTGCGCACGCTGAACTCCAGCCCCAGCGTGAACATCAACAGCACCACGCCGAGGTTGGAAATGTCCTCGATGGTGCGTGGATCGGCAACCAGCATCCCCGGCGTGTGCGGGCCGATCAGCACACCGGCCAGGATGTAGCCCAGCAACACCGGTTGGCGCAGACGCTGAAACACGATCGTGGTGGCGCCGGCGACCATCATCACCATCGCCAGGTCACGGATGAAGCCGATTTCGTTCATGCCGCTCCGTTGTCAATCACGACCATCGTCGGGTTCCAGCTTAAACGATGACACGCCTGCCGGAGCCAGCACGTCCAGGCGCATGCACCAAGACGCGCAGGCCTGCGTCCGCAACGTCATACAACGCGCATCAGACGGGACACTCGGCTGAGAAAAGACTTGACGGACATGCGGTCGCAACCTATTCTTCCGGGCTTCCAGCGGCGGGGCCATAGCTCAGCTGGGAGAGCGCCTGCATGGCATGCAGGAGGTCGGCGGTTCGATCCCGCCTGGCTCCAACTTGTCCCCATCGTCTAGAGGCCTAGGACACCACCCTTTCACGGTGGACACCGGGGTTCGAATCCCCGTGGGGACGCCAAGTTGGGCCGCAATCGCAGCGATGCGAAGGAAGTAGCAAAGCGTCACGTTGCAAACCATGTGGAGCGGTAGTTCAGCTGGTTAGAATGCTGGCCTGTCACGCCGGAGGTCACGGGTTCGAGTCCCGTCCGCTCCGCCACCATTGCAGAAAGCCCGCCTTGCGCGGGTTTTTTGTTGCCTGCTGCGGGTGGGAACGGGGAAACGCTGATTTGCGCGCGCGGGCTCAGGCGCCGCTCTGCGCCGCGGGACAAGTAGCGACCAGCGTGTCCACGCTGTGCCCCTGCTCGCCCAGGTATTCCAGCCAGCGCGAAAGAAAGTTGTTCATGCGCAGGCGGTATTGCAGAACGCTGCGCGCGGCTGGAAATGGCCCGAGAATCTGCCACAAGTGGCGCCCCGGATGGCAGTGCAGTGCCTCGGTCAAACGTGCGTCGGTATACACCCGCAGTTGCGCCGATGGTGCGCGTACCCCTGTATGCGCGTCGACAAAGCCGTACGTCAATTCCAGTTCCAGCGTATACGGATGGCGCTCCTGTACCTGCAGATGGACATCCAGTCCGTCGTCGACACGGGAAACGTACGATCCGGCTGCAAGGCCTTGCGGTGCAAACAGTCGCGCCAGACGCAGGTGATTTTCTGCATACAGACCCATGAGGAAACCGAAGCGCCCCGGCAACAACATGGATGGGTTTTCAACGGCGGTAATCATCGCAACGGAAACTCCCGACACTGCAACGCAGCTAGAACATCGTGCGCTCAATGCCGAAGCGGTCAAAGATCTTGCTGGCGATCTCCTCGATGGAGACGTGGGTGGTGTTGAGGCTGGGAATGCCGGACTGGTGCAGCAAACGGTCGGCCTGTTCCAATTCCCACCGGCATTGCTTGAGTGTGGCGTAACGGCTGCCGGCGCGTCGCTGTTCGCGAATCTGCGCCAGACGCTCCGGCTCGATCATCAAGCCGTACAGGCGATCCTTGTATGGACGCAGGCGCGCTGGCAACTCGAGCTTTTCCAGATCTTCATCAGTGAGTGGATAGTTGGCGGCGCTGACGCCGTAATGCAAGGCCATGTACAGACAGGTCGGCGTCTTGCCCGAGCGCGATACGCCAACCAGGATCAAGTCCGCCTCGGCGTAATCCACGTCGATCCCGTCATCGTGCGAGAGCGCGTAGTTGGTCGCGTTGATGCGCGCTTCGTACTTGTCGAAATCCACTACGCCATGCGAGCGGTTGACGGCGCCCGAACGCCGTGTCCCCAACTCCGACTCCAGCGGCCCGATGAATGGCGCAAACACGTCCATCATCAACGCGCCGCTGGCGGCGACGATGTCGCACAGCGCGCGATCAGCCATGGTGTTGACCACGATCGGGCGCTCCCCGGTCTGCGCATAGCGCGTCTTGATTCGCAACGCTGCCGCTTCCGCCTTCCCCGGGTTGTCCGTAAACGGCAGGCGATGCTTGTCAAATTCCACACCCTCGAACTGGGCAAGGATGCTGTTGCCAATGGTTTCCGCAGTGATGCCGGTGGAATCGGAAATGTAATAGACGGTGCGACGCATGACGTGGGTTCGCTCGACGGACGGCAACAACGTGCACCTTAGCTCAAGGGAGAACACTGTCGCGCCAAACGCAGATCGATCGACGCCCGGCGTGACCGCCCTGCGCGGCAAGCGGCTTCTTGTGCTGCGCGTCACGGACAGCGGACAATGCTCAACTTGCGAGGGCACATGCACAGCCCCACCCGGGACATGCCAGCTTCGCTTGTTGGTTTGCGCTCCGTGCGACTTCTTTCATTCAACTCTCCAGGAGATCCCCTTGAACGATCTGGTGCTTTGGCTCGATCAGCTGCGCATGACTGACCTGGGCAAGGTCGGCGGCAAGAACGCGTCGCTGGGCGAAATGATCGGCAACCTGGCCAAGCTCGGGGTCTCCGTGCCCGGTGGATTTGCGACCACCGCCGATGCGTTTCAGGCTTATCTGGAGAAAAGCGGATTGGCGCAACGCATCCAGCAACGTCTGGCCACACTGGATGTGGAAGACGTCGATGCCTTGATCGCCGCAGGTCGCGAAATCCGTGAGTGGATCGTGCACACGGCCCTGCCAGCCGAGCTTGAGCAGGCGATCCGCGCGGCATACACCAAGCTGTGCAAGGACGCCGGTGCAGACGACATCGCCGTGGCAGTACGCTCTTCGGCCACAGCCGAGGATCTGCCCGACGCGTCATTTGCCGGTCAGCAGGAAACCTACCTCAATGTGGTCGGTATCGAGGACGTGCTGCTGAAGGTGAAGGAAGTGTTCGCCTCACTGTACAACGACCGCGCGATCGCCTACCGCGTGCACCAGGGCTACAAGCACGAAGAGGTGTTCCTCTCCGCCGGCGTGCAGCTGATGGTGCGTTCGGATATCGGTGCTGCCGGTGTGCTGTTCACGCTGGACACGGAGTCGGGTTTTCGCGACGTGGTGTTTGTGACCGGCAGCTACGGCCTCGGTGAGATGGTCGTGCAAGGCGCGGTCAATCCCGATGAATTCTACGTATTCAAACCCACCTTGAACGCGGGCAAGCCGGCCGTGCTGCGACGCAACCTCGGCACCAAGCAGTTGCGCATGGTGTATTCGAGCACCCCCGGTGAACGGGTAAAGACCGAAGACACGCCAAACGACCTGCGCCGTCGCTTCTGCATCAACGATGACGAGGTGCAGGATCTCGCGCGCCAATCACTGATCATCGAAAAGCATTACGGTCGGCCGATGGATATCGAGTGGGCCAAAGACGGCCACACCGGCAAGCTGTATATCGTGCAAGCGCGCCCGGAAACCGTGAAGTCGCGCGACCACGCCACACAACTGGAACGCTTCCACCTCGGCGCGAAAGGGAAAGTACTGGCCGAGGGCCGTTCGATCGGCCAGAAAATTGGCGCTGGCAAGGCCCGTGTGGTGCGCTCGCTCGCCGACATGAACAAGGTGCAGCCCGGTGACGTGCTCATCGCGGACATGACCGATCCCGATTGGGAGCCGGTAATGAAGCGCGCCTCTGCCATTGTCACCAATCGCGGCGGCCGCACCTGCCACGCCGCGATCATTGCGCGCGAGCTTGGTGTGCCGGCTGTGGTTGGTACCGGCGATGGCATGAGTCGCATCCCCGATGGCGCCGACGTTACCGTGTCGTGTGCCGAAGGCGATACCGGCACGATCTACGAGGGCATTCTGCAGTTCGAGCGCGTCACCGCCGACCTTGGTGCGATGCCCGCAGCGCCGCTGAAGATCATGATGAACGTGGCCAACCCCGAACGCGCATTTGATTTCGCCATGCTGCCAAACGCGGGTATCGGTCTGGCGCGCCTGGAAATGATCATCGCCAGCCACATCGGCGTGCACCCCAATGCACTGCTGCAATACGACAAGCAGGACGCCGACATCCGGGCGAAGATTGACGAGCGCATTGCCGGCTACGCGGACCCGGTGAGCTTTTACGTCGATCGTCTGGTCGAAGGCATCGCCACCATCGCCGCGTCCGTATTCCCCAAACCAGTGATCGTGCGTTTGTCCGACTTCAAGTCCAACGAATACGCCAACTTGCTTGGCGGCGCGCGCTATGAGCCGCACGAGGAAAACCCGATGCTCGGCTTCCGCGGCGCCAGTCGCTATGTCGATCCGGCGTTCACTGCGGCTTTTGCGCTTGAGTGTCGCGCGGTCAAGCGCGTGCGCGAGGTGATGGGCCTGGACAACGTCTGGGTGATGATCCCATTCGTGCGCACGCTTGGTGAAGGCAGCAAGGTCATCGAAACGCTGGCAAAAAACGGCCTCAAGCGTGGCGAGCACGACCTGAAAGTCATCATGATGTGCGAGATTCCCTCCAACGCGCTGTTGGCCGATGAGTTCCTGGACATCTTCGACGGCTTCTCCATCGGCTCCAACGATCTTACCCAGCTCACGCTTGGCCTGGACCGCGACTCCAGCATCGTCGCTGGCTTGTTCGACGAACGCAATCCAGCGGTAAAGAAATTGCTGGCGATGGCGATCCAAACCGCGCGCGCCAAAGGCAAGTACATCGGCATCTGCGGCCAGGGCCCGAGCGATCACCCGGACCTGGCCGAATGGTTGATGGAGCAAGGCATTGAATCACTGTCACTGAATCCGGACACCGTGGTCGACACCTGGCTGCGACTGGCCAAGAAAAAGGCTGGTTGAGCGCGCCTGTGGAGAGATCGGTTAGCGTCGCCGTCGCGCTTGTCTCGCCATGGCCCACCGCGTAAACTTGCCGGCTCGCGCAGACCCGCGATCCATCCGGAGAGGTGGCAGAGTGGTCGAATGTACCTGACTCGAAATCAGGCGTTGGTGTAAGCCAACCGTGGGTTCGAATCCCACCCTCTCCGCCAG
>CAJDVA010000145.1_pt1 | contig 11362 bp, 12 predicted proteins | sample 7391241 | NCBI WGS metagenome assembly CAJDVA01 (sample SAMEA7055678, study PRJEB34461) | soil metagenome | biome: terrestrial ecosystem; feature: Peninsula; material: soil | place: Antarctica | collected 2016
AGTCCTGCCGGTCGAACCATTTCGCACCGGGCGCTGGCGCACGATGGACGCCGACATCACCTTCAGCGCCGCGCGCATCGCCCACGGCGATGCGTTGCCCATCGACGCCCTGTCGACGCACCTGCTGATGAACAACGGCGTACTCACGCTCGATCCATTGCGCGTGGGCATCGCCAAAGGCACGGCGACGGGCAAGCTGCGCCTCGACGGCAGCCAGTCGCCGATGCGTGGCACGCTGCAACTGGATGCACGACACCTGAAACTCAAGCAATTGTTCCCGACGTTCGCGCCGATGCAGACCAGTTTCGGCGAGATCAATGGCGACGCCAACCTTGCGGCGCAAGGCAACTCGGTGGCGGCATTGCTCGGCAGCGCCGATGGCGAGCTGAAGCTGCTGATGAACGACGGCGCGATCAGCAAGACGCTGCTGGAAACCGCCGGCCTCAACGTGGGCAACATCGTTCTGGCCAAACTTTTCGGCGACAAGACCGTCAAGATCAATTGTGCCGCCACCGACCTGGCAGCAAAGAACGGTGTGTTCGACGTACGCCTGTTCGTGTTCGATACCGGCGATGCGGTGATCAACATGGACGGCACCATAAACCTCGCCACCGAACAACTTGACCTCGACGTGCAGCCGCATACGCGCGGCGTGCGCATCTTCTCCTTGCGTTCGCCGCTGTACGTCAAGGGCACATTGAAAAACCCGGATGTCGGTGTGCAGAAAGGTCCGCTGTTGTTGCGTGGCGGCGGTGCAGTAGCGCTGGCTGTGGTCGCGGCGCCAGCAGCCGCACTGATCGCGCTGATCGCACCCAGCCACGGCGAGGACGACAACACCTGCCGCGCTGTACTCGATCAATTGCGCAGCTCGGGGACGCTGCCAAACGCAGCGAAGGCCAAGGCCGCCGCCACGAAAAAGAACTGAACTCAACCACTCGGCGACGCCCTGCTAGGGTGCCTCAGCACGCGCATTCGCGCGGTCCACGTCGCGATGCGCCGACCAGTCAGCTCGCACCTCAATGCGTGAGTTGCTCGGCGGCCTGCGCACAAGAACCGTCCCGCGCCTCTACAATGCAGCACTCATCCCATCTCCCCGATTCCCCTGATGCAAGCCGTCAATCGCGCCCGCCTGCAGATTCACTTCTGCGTCTTGTTGTGGGGATTCACCGCCATTCTGGGCAAGCTGATCACGCTGCCGGCATTGCCGTTGGTGTGGTGGCGCATGGCGCTGGTGATCGCCGTACTGGTGCTGATTCCCCAGGTATGGCGCGGACTGCGGGCGATGCCGGCACGCTTGATCTGGGCCTACGCCGGCATCGGCGTACTGGTGTCGCTGCACTGGTTGAGTTTCTACTCGGCAATCAAGCTGTCCAACGCCTCGGTAGGCGCGACTTGCATCGCACTGGCCCCGGTATTTCTGGCCTTCACCGAACCATGGATTGCCAAGCGCAAGTTTGATCCGCGCGAATTGATGATTGGCGCCGCGGTGGTTCCGGGTGTGCTGATGGTGGTCGGCGGCGTGCCACACGGCATGCGCGCGGGGATCGCGGTAGGCGTGTTGTCGGCCGTGTTCGTGGCGTTGTTCGGCTCGCTCAACAAGCGCTTCGTGGAACAGGGTGATCCGCTCACCGTGACGTTTATCGAGCTCGGCACCGGCACGGTGTTTCTGACGCTGCTGGCGCCGCTGCTGCCTCACACCGGGCCGGCGTTCGTGCTGCCGGGCATGCACGACGCGCTGCTGCTGGCAGCTTTGTCATTTGGCTGCACGTTGCTGCCCTTTGCACTGGCGCTGGTCGCGTTGCGCCACATGACGGCGTTCGGCACGCAAATGGTGACCAACCTGGAGCCGGTCTACGCCATCATCCTGGCCATCGTGCTGCTCGGCGAGCAGCGCGAAGCGCCCCGAGATGATCGGCACCACCGAAAGCCACAATCTGGTCGACTAGCACACCTCGGCAGCGGCTCTCGCCGATCAACCACCTCCCGTCACGGTGAGTAGGACCTCACGACGCGCGGCTCCGCGCAGCCGGCGCAACACCAGCAGCCGGAACGCGGCAGTCCGTGGTCCATGCGTTCTTCCGAGACAGCCGGCGATGCGTTCCCTGACGCGGAGCAAAAAGTGCCCGCAATGATCGAGTGCGGATGCCCTGCTGAAACGAACTATGAAGCGCCATGCATTTGATCGGTGGCCGTGCTAACCGCAACAGGACTTTTGCTGCTGGACAGGCGGACACGGCACGTCGCCGTAGGTGCAAAACACGCAACAGTCACCCGGTTTCGGACGGAGCAGTTCGCCACAGTCCGTACAGTCGTAAAAAAACTGGCAGGCGTCGGTCGGCATGGCCTCGGTGGCCTGATGGCCGCAATGCGGACAGGTCAACGTACTGCGCAGGATCGGCTCAACCGCCATGGGCGTCTGCCGTCGCCGGGAAACCGGCGTTGGTAATTGCGTGTGCCAACACCGGCGTTGTGGTGCGATCTGCATCAAACGTCACGCTGACCGTCTGCGCCTTGAGGTCGACCTTCGCGCTGGTCACGCCGGGGACGCGACCCAGTGCTTTCTCAATTGTCACGCTGCAGGTCGGACAGGTCATGTTCGCCGCGTGCAGCACCACCGTGGTGGGCGCCGCCGCACAAGTCAGGCCTGACCACAGAGCGGCCACTATCCCAAGCACCCAATGACGCATTGTTCGCCTCCTACAAGAACCAAGCCACGACATGGGGAAACAGCAACAAAAGCACGATCACCGCCGCGGCCATCCACAGCCAAAATCGACGTCGACGCAAAATCACTGACCCGGCGCAGGCACCGTCCGTGCGACATTTCGACGACGGCCCATAAAGCGCCAGGAACGCCAGCCCCAGGCAGAGAAATGTGGCCGCAATGAACCATGGGCGCCAGGGATCGAGTGCCGTGAAATGCGTGATCCAGGCACCACTGATGCCCAGGAGCACCAATACCAGCGGCACCACGCAACATACCGAGGCACCGACCGCGGCGAGCATCGCGATGCCGATGGCAGGCAGAGAGGACTTGAATCCTGATGTACTCATGCGCGCATACTAACCTCCGTACCTGACTACGGAGTCAAGCATGCCGTCTGTGCTCACCATCGGCCGACTCGCTCTGGCTGCCGATGTGCATGTGGAGACCGTGCGCTATTACCAGCGCATCGGCTTGCTCAAGGAACCCGTACGCCCGCTGGGTGGCGTGCGTCGCTACGAGCCGCAGGATGTGTCGCGCCTCCGGTTCATCCGTCGCGCCAAGACCATGGGCTTCACGCTGGATGAGATTGCCGGACTGCTGCAACTCCAGGGCAAACGGGCCTGCAACCGGACGCGCCGGTTGACCGAGCACAAACTCGTGGAGGTGCGCCGCAAGCTGGCAGAGTTGCAGAGCCTGGAAACGACGCTCGTGCAACTCGCTGACGAATGTGCGTGTGCTCCGCATGGCGGACGTTGTCCGACACTGGACTTTCTGAAACGGGCATAGCGTGCACCTGCTCAAGCAAGTGCATGCACCTCTGCCACTACGGCCGAGCCGGCTTGATCGACGTGATGGTTCCTGCCACGCCCACCGGGCGCAGGGTGAACTGCACGCTGTCACCGACCTTCGTTGCCTTGAGCAACTCCGGCGAGACTACCTTGAAGGCCATGGTCATCGCCGGCCAGCCAATGGCCGTGATCGCCTCGTGCTGCAAGGTGATGGTGCCCTTGGCCATGTCGATCGCCTTGACGACGCCAGTACCTCGCACCTCGGCAGCCTTGGCGTCGTGTTGCATGCCTGTCATGTCGGGCATGCTCGGATCCATCCGCGGCTCGCCAACACAGGTCGGTATACCCATCAGCATACCGGTGAGAGCCAGAGTAAAGCGGGCCATCTTCATGAGTCAGTTTCCTTGTGGTTGGGAGTGAGAAACAACGTTGCGTCTTGCCTGTACAAGTAGCCGGCGCAACACCAGCAGCCGGAACGCGGCAGGCAGCACCAGCATCGACAGCAGTGGCGCGGTGAGCATGCCGCCGACCATCGGCGCGGCGATGCGCTGCATGACTTCGGAGCCCGCCCCGTGACCGAGCAGAATCGGCAGCAGACCGGCCAGGATGACGGCAACCGTCATCGCCTTGGGTCGTACGCGTTGCACCGCGCCCTCACGGATCGCATCGTCCAGCTCGGCCACACCTGAGCGTGGATCCAGCGCCAGCTGGCGATCCCACGCGTGGCGCAGGTACAGCATCATCACCACGCCAAATTCGGCGGCCACGCCAGCCAGCGCGATAAAGCCGATCAGCGTCGCCACTGACACCGCATGGCCGAGCAGCCAGATCAGCCAGAGCCCACCGACCAAGGCAAGCGGCACGCTGGCAATGATCAGTGCCGCCTCGCTCATGCGCCGGAACACCGCGTAGATCAGTACAAAGACAATCAGCAAGACGACCGGCACCACCAGGGTCAGACGCCGCATGGCCTGCGCCAGATATTCAAACTGGCCCGACCACGCCACCGTGATCCCCGGCGGCAATTTCACCTGCTGTGCAACGGCGCGTTGCAGATCGGTCACCACCGCACCCAGATCGCGGCCAGCGGTATCGACATACACGTAGGTCGCCAGCTGACCGTTCTCGCTTTTCAGCATCGGCGGGCCGGCGACCACGCGGATGTCGGCCACCTGCGCCAGCGTCAGTTGCGTACCATTCGCCGCGACGATCGGCAACGCGCGCAAGGCTGCCAGCGAATCGCGCTCGGCGCGCGGATAGCGCAGCACGATCGGATAGCGCTCGCGTCCTTCCAAGGTCTGTCCGATTGGATCGCCACCGACCACGGTGGCCATCAATTCCTGCACTTGTTGCTGGGTCAGCCCGTAGCGAGCCGCGTCGGCGCGCCGGATATGCACGTCGACATAGCGCCCGGTTGCCGCCCGCTCGGCAATCGCCGTACTGACACCCGGTACGCTGCGCGCCACAGTCTCGATCTGGTCGGCCGCCGCCTGCAGCGTATCCACATGCGCACCGAGCACCTTGATGCCGATCGGACTCTTGATACCGGTGGCCAGCATGTCGATGCGATTGCGGATCGGTGGCACGAACAGGTTGGTCAGGCCCGGCACCTGCACGGCCTTGTCCAGCTCGACTTTCAACTTGTCCATGGTCATGCCGGGTCGCCATTGGTCCTTCGGCTTGAAGCTGATCGCGGTCTCGAACATCTCCATCGGCGCGGGGTCGGTGGCCGTGTCGGCGCGGCCGGCCTTGCCGAATACGTGATCGACCTCGGGCACGGTCTTGATCATGCGGTCGGTGAGCTGCAGCAGCTGCGCCGCCTTGCCCGCGGAGAGCCCAGGCAAGGCGGTGGGCATGTACAGCAGGCTGCCTTCATCCATCGATGGCATGAACTCGCTGCCCAGCCGGCTGAGCGGGATCAGCGCGGTGAGCATCAGCAAGCCGGCCAGCACCAGGGTCGCCTTCGGGTAGCGCAGCACCGCTTCCAGGATCGGTCGATACACCGCGATCAAGCCGCGGTTGAGCGGGTTTTCGTGTTCCGCACGAATGCGTCCGCGAAGCAGATAGCCCATCAGCACCGGCACCAGCGTTACCGCCAGTCCCGCGGCGGCCGCCATCGCATAGGTCTTGGTGAACGCCAATGGCTTGAACAACTTGCCCTCCTGCCCTTCCAGCGCGAAGACCGGGATGAAGGACAACGCGATGATCAGCAGGCTGACAAACAACGCCGGCCCGACTTCGGCCGCGGCGTCGGCGATCAGCGACCAGCGCGCCGCGCCCTGCGGCTCTTTGCCCGCATGCGCGTCGCGCCAATGTTCCAGATGCTTGTGCGCGTTCTCGATCATCACCACCGCCGCATCGACCATCGCGCCGATCGCGATGGCAATGCCGCCCAGCGACATCAGGTTGGCCGACACGCCTTGCAGATGCAGCGCGATGAAAGCAGTCAGTACGCCGAGTGGCAAGGTGACCACCGCCACCAGTGCTGAGCGCAGATGGCCGAGGAACAAGACGCAGACCAGTGCGACCACCAGAAATTCTTCCAGCAGCTTGCCCCACAGGTTCTGCACGGCGGCGTCGATCAGCTGCGAGCGCCGGGCGGCAGGCTGCGTTTGAGATGGTTGAGCCTCAACTTGACCGCCTCGATCGCAGCCTTGGCGTTCTTGCCCGAGCGCAGGACGACGATGCCACCGGCCACTTCGCCCTGGCCGTCCAGTTCGGCGACGCCGCGACGGAACGTCGGCCCGCGTTGCACCGTGGCGACATCGCGCAGCTGGGTCGGCACGCCGTTCGTGTTGGTGGTAATCGGCACGCTCTCGAAGTCCTCGCGGGTGCGCAGATAACCCTCGCTGCGCACCATCAACTCCGCCTCGCCCTGCTCGATCACCGAACCGCCATTGGCGCCGTTGGCCGCGCGCACCGCATCCACCAACTGCGCCACGGCGATGCCGCGCGCGGCCAGTGCCTGCGGGTTGGGCACGATCTGCCACGCCCGCTCCATGCCGCCGAGGCTGGCGACCTCGGCCACATCCGGCACCGTCTTCAGCTGATAGCGCAGAAACCAGTCCTGCAACGCGCGCAACTGGCCGAGGTCGTGCTGACCGGTGCGGTCGATCAGCGCGTACTCGTAGATCCAGCCCAGGCCGGTGGCGTCGGGTCCCAGCGATGGGTTGACCCCGGCCGGAAGTTGGTCACGCACCTGACTCAAATATTCCAACACCCGTGAGCGCGCCCAGTACAGGTCAGTGCTGTCATCGAACAACACATACACGTAGGAATCGCCAAAGAACGAATAGGCGCGCACCGTCTTGGCACCAGGTACGGACAGCATCGTCGTGGCCAGGGGATAGGTGATCTGGTCTTCGACCACCTGCGGCGATTGCCCGGCCCAGCTCGTGCGGATAATGACCTGGGTGTCCGACAGATCCGGCAACGCGTCCACCGGCGTACGCATGACCGAGAACACGCCGACGACCGCGAGTACCAGCGCCGCAAGCAACACGAACACGCGGTTCGCGATCGCAGCACGAATCAGAGCGGCAATCATGGCTTGCCTCCGGCTGGTATCGCGTACCCCGCGGGCGAGGCTTGTGATGCTGCCGGGTCGGCTGCGCTGCCGGCTTCTGCGGGTGCCTGCTGATCGTCACTCAAACGGTCCAGTGCACCCGACAGACTGGCTTCCGAATCAATCAAAAACTGGCCGGAGACAACGACCTTCTCGCCGCCCTGCATGCCTTCCAAAATCTCGGTGTAGCCACCGGCCGAACGACCCGCGCGCACCGCGACCGGGCGGAAATGGCCATCCATATCCGCCACGATCACCCGCGTCTGCTGCCCGGTCGCGATCAACGCCTCATCCGGCACCACGGGCACGGCTTCACCTTGGGCGGGACTCAGTTGCACGGTGACGAACATGCCCGGACTCAAGCGTCCGTCCGGATTGGCCAGCACGATGCGCGCCCGCTGGGTGCGCGTCGCGTTGTCGATATCCGGCAGCAGCGTTTCCACGCTGCCGTGGAACACTTGTCCAGGGAGCGCATCGACGCTGACCGTCACCGGCGTACCGCTGTGAACCGTGCCGGCCGCCGCCTGTGGCAGTGCCGCTTCGACCCAGACCGTGGCCAGACCGTTCAGCGTCATCAGGGTCTGTCCGGCGCTGACGCGCTGGCCTTCGCGCACATCCAGCGTGGTGACCACGCCAGAGCGCGGCGCGTGCAAGGTGATCGCCGCGCCGGCTCCGCGGCGGGCACTGCGAATATCCGCCGGCGTCAGGCCCAGTACCTGCAGCCGTTCCCGCGCGGCACCACGCAATGCCTGCGCGTCGGCGGATTGCGCTTGCTGCAGCGCGCTGTATTCGGCCAGCGCGCTGTTCCATTGCGGCGCCAGCAGCTCGGCCAGCGGCTCCCCTGCCGTGACTCTGGTGTACGGCGCGCGCACCTGCAGCTTGGTGATTACCGCATCGACGCGGGCACTGACGGTGGTGGCCTCGCGCAAATTCCACGTGATAGTGCCAGGCACTCGAATCGCGTTCGCCAGGGTGCGGCGTTCGACCGGCGCCGTTCGAACACCCAGATTCTGCAGCATGCCCGGATCGATACGCACGCCACCGGTGGCCGCACCGCCATCCGCATATTTGGGCACCATTTCCATGCCCATCGGCGATTTGCCCGGCTTGTCGAAATGTTGCGTCGGCACCATCGGGTCGTACCAATACAGCACTTTCCTCGCGCTGTCCGATGAAGAGGCTGGCGTGCCCGCCGCGGCCGACGGCGTGACGCTCTGACGACGACCACCGAGATAGCCGACGACGAGCAGCAGCGCTGCGAACCACACGGCAGCAAGGATCAACAGTGGACGCTTCATGGCGTCACCTCCGAAGGCAGTAGATAGGCCAGCGATGCCCACAAACGTGCGCGTGCAGCGAGCGCGTCGGCATAGCTCAGGCGCAGTTCAATCTCGTCGCGGCGGGCATCAAGCCACGGTTGCAGCACGCCACCACCGCGATAGCTGGCCAGTGCCGTTTGTGCGCGGTCACGCGCCAGCGGCAGCAGAGTTTGCTGATAGCGATCGATCTGGCGATTCCAGCCTTGCCATGTCGCCGCAGCGCGCGCGACGGCTTCGCGTTGGGCGCGACGCGCATCCTCGTGGTCGGCTTGCACCGCATCGCGCTCCGATTGCTTCGCGCTGATGCCGCGATCCTGCCGATTGCGGGTAAACAGCGGCAGGCTGACGCTCACCTGCAGCGTGACCATGTCCGACAACCCTGGCGCACGCTTGCCATATTCGGCACTCAGGTTCCAGCCCGGATGCTTCGCGGCACGCGCCTGGTCGAGCGCGGCCTGCGCCACTTGTTCACGCGCCGCCCATGCCTGCATCGGCGCTTGCTCGTCGATGGACCGCTCCAGGTTTTCCGCACTGACCGGCAATTGAGCGAAGTTCGGCGCGTCGGCGAGCGCACCAGTGACTGGGCCTACCCAGCGCTGCAGACTGGCTTGCGCTGCCGCGAGGTCCGCGTCGGCGGCTTCCAGACGGTTGTCGAGCAGGGAAGCCGCCGCGCGAGTGGCCAGCACATCGGATGCACTGCCTTCGCCACCGCGCAGCCGTGCTTGCGTGGTCTGCACGGCCAAGGCGCTCTCGCTGCGCAATTCGGCCAACAGCGAGCGCGCACGCTCAGTCGCCCATACATCGATCCACGCACTGGCGATACGCTCCTGCACGGTCTGGGTAGTGGCTACGCGGTTCGCTTCCGCCGCATCGATCTGCGCGCTGGCCAGCCCGCGCTCGGCAGCGCGAGCCGGACGCGACGGGATGGCTTGCATCACACCTACCGTGCGCATCGTCATGCCATCCGAGCGCAAGCTGAAAGCGCCCGGCGCGGTCACCGGATAACTGGCGATGCCGAAGGTCAGCGCCGGGTCCGGCAAGCGTCCGGCACGCGCGACTTCCTCGTGCATGGCAGCGATGTCGGCGGTTCGCGCATCAAGCTGCGGCGCACGCGCCAAGCCACGTTGGACGGCCGCTGCAAACGTCAGCGGCGATTCGACGGCATGGGCCGTCATGGCCGCGGCTCCCCAAAGCAGCGCGGCCAGACCCAACGCCAGCCGGCGTCGGACAAAGAGAATCGAGAACATGGGTGAACACTCCGTTGATCTGTGATCGCAGCGTGCCGCGCAGGCACGCTGCCACGTCGGTCAAGGCACGACGGGTCAGATCAAATCAGGAGTGAGCAGAACAACAACCTGGGAATGAGCGGCGGTGTTCGCCGCTGATCGAGCCGCGCCAGGGATCGATCCGATTGCAGCGCAACGTTGGCGACCGATATCAGCATCGGCGGTACCGCAGTCAACGCGCTGAGCGGCACCGACGTCGGACGGGCGTCGACTTGCGTGGCGTGGCCCGGCGCACAGTGTTGCCGGCACACCGGACTGGTCGGCGCGCCGCGCATCTCCGCACAGTCGTCGCCCATCGCCGCCGTCGCAGTCGTCGACATCACTTCCGCCACCTGGCCCGTTGCCGGTGACGCCAGCTGACAGGCATAGGCCGCCACAGCCACCTGCTGCCACAGCAGCAGCAAGGCGACCAGCCATGCCAGGCGACGGCGAGTGACGGGGCGGATGTGGAATACGCGATTCATGCGACAGCCACCTTATCCAGATATGTCGGTATTGCAGTTGACACGGATCAAGCCGGCGACTCGATGAGATTGCACTACATCGCCCGCATGCGCATCGCATCGGTCACGCTTTTGGACCGTGCGTGGCATACACGCGGACGGATCCATCCCGTCCAATCAACATCACGTCATAGCGTTCGGGCGCACCCATTTCCATGCCCGGCGAACCCATTGGCATGCCCGGTGCCGCCAGGCCAACTGCGTCCGGGCGCTCGGTCGGCAGGCGGCGGATATCTTGCACCGGCACGTGGCCTTCAATCACGTAGCCGCCGATCTTCGCGGTATGGCAGGACGCAGCACTGGCCGGCACCCCCAGGCGCGCCTTGACCGTCGCCATCGACGAATCCTCATGCGCCATCACGACGTAGCCCTGCGCCTGCATGTAGCGGATCCAGTTGACGCAGCAGCCGCACGCCGGATCGTGATAAACCTCGATCACATTCGTCGCTGCGGTAGCGACCAGTGCCACGGCGGGCGATACGGCGAGACCCAGCACGAGGGTGCCGAGCAAACGTGCCAACAGGTGCCTCATGGTGTTTTCTCCGCTACAGGCGTGGATTGCCACTGGATGGTCACGATCTTCCAAGCCGCACCCACTTGCTTGAGCGTGAGCATTTCGCGACTGCGCAGCGTGACCGGCTTGCCTTTGACTACTTCAGGAACGCGATGTCCGCGCCCAGATGGCCGTTCGCGTATTCGTCGCGCGATTGCGTGTGGCCGCCTTCGCTGACCGTGACCTCCGGAGCCAGCAGCGCCAACACCGCCGCACGATCGCCCCGCCGCAATGCCGCCTGAAACGCCTGAGCCGTCGCTTCGGTCGCCGGCACGGCTTTTGACGTCAGCCCCGCCAGCGACAGTGGCGCTTCGGCCCGCGGCGTCGCACTTGCAGCGTTGTCTGTTGTCGCTGCGGCATCGGCATGCTCATGGCCATCTTCTGTCGCCGCGGCATGGCTGTGCGCGGCAGCGCCGGACATCTTCATACCCTGCATCTCCGCGGCGCCATGCGTATCGCCGTCCGCCGCGGCACCATGGCTGTGGCTGTGGCCACCTTCGCCCATGTCCATGTCGTCATCCGCTGGCGCACGGGCCACGATATCCTTGTACTGCGCCGGCGTCATGCCGTGCATCTTCTGCAGAAACGCGACCATGCTCCAGATCGTGGCGTCGTCGTGGCTACCACCCCACGCCGGCATC
>CAJDVA010000096.1_pt1 | contig 11292 bp, 10 predicted proteins | sample 7391241 | NCBI WGS metagenome assembly CAJDVA01 (sample SAMEA7055678, study PRJEB34461) | soil metagenome | biome: terrestrial ecosystem; feature: Peninsula; material: soil | place: Antarctica | collected 2016
CGTAGTCATTGCGCCATTGTCATGGCGCCCCCATGGTTAAACAACAAGCAAATAATGTGACTCAGCCGACGCTTGTGCCGGCCCGCTCGAGTGGCTATGACCGCCGGCTGATATCATCACCGACGACCCTGCCGGCCGTATGGGCCACGGCGCGGTCGATCGATCTCATTCCTACTTGGTGTTTTGTCCATGCTCGATGCGGTGCTCAACTTTCTGAACAACGGCCTGACCGACGCAAGTTGGGGTCAGATGTTGGTGTACATGCTCGTCGTCACGCAGCTCACGATCCTCACAGTGACGCTGTATCTGCATCGCAGCCAGACCCATCGCGGCGTGGATTTCCACCCCGCATTGGCGCATTTTTTCCGCTTCTGGGGCTGGCTCACGACCGGCATGGTCACGCATGAGTGGGTGGCTGTGCATCGCAAACATCACGCCAAGGTCGAGACCGCCGAAGACCCGCACAGCCCGATGATTTACGGCATCAACAAGGTGTTCTGGGACGGCGTGTCGCTGTATCGCGACGCGTGCGCGTCCAAGGCCGACATGGCCAAGTACGGCCGCGGCACGCCGGATGACTGGGTCGAACATCACGTATATGGAGCGCACCCGTATTGGGGCCCGACGTTGATGTTATTCATCAGCATCGCGTTGTTTGGCGTGATTGGCGCGGCATTGTGGGCGCTGCAGATGGTCTGGATTCCGTTCTGGGCCGCCGGCTTCGTCAACGGCATCGGTCACTGGGCCGGCTATCGCAATTTCGAAAGCGCCGACACTTCACGCAACCTTGTTCCGTGGGCTTTCTGGATCGGTGGCGAAGAACTGCACAACAATCACCACGCGTTTCCCAGCTCGGCCAAGTTCGCGCTGCGCAAGTGGGAGTTCGACATTGGCTGGGCGACGATCTGCGCGCTGCGTGCCGTGGGTCTGGCCAAGGTGCTGCGCGTCGCGCCGTCGCTGGATGTGCGCCCGAACGTGCGCCTGCCCGATGCCGACACCTTGAAAGCCGTGCTCACCCATCGCTTCCAGGCCATGACCGATTACTACCGCGGCGTGATCGTGCCGACCCTGGGCGAAGAGGCGCAGCGCGCCGGCGAAAACTTCAAGTCGATGCCACGGCGCATGCGTCGCGCGTTGGCCGATGGTGGCCGCTGGCTGGACAGCGAAGGCCGCGACCGCCTGCAGGCCGTACTGGCCAAGCGCCCCACGCTGAAGACCGTCTGCGAGTTCCGCGCCCGCCTCTCGGCGCTGATGGAACAGCGTGGCGCCGATCAGGCGTTGAAGGGCCTGCAACAGTGGATCAGCGAAGCCGAGGCCAGCGGTATCCGCTCGTTGCAGGACTTTGCGGCGCGGCTGAAGGGGTATTCGGTGGTCAACGCTGCTGCCTGAGCGTTCGCCACAGTGGTTCACATGAAACCCGCCGAGTGGCGGGTTTTTTTGTCGGTGGGAACTCGTCAATTTGGTGCCGAGCGCCGTACTACTGGCCCGTCGCGCCGCTTGGTGGAAGGACGGCGTGGTCATCCTGCAACGATTCGACGCCTCGCGCGCCAAGAACAAAGCGTAGCTTCCCGGGGCTATGGAATCATCAGGCACCTGACATTTATGCGCTTGTGTAGCGGCGCGACTGAAGACGGTTGGGTGTTGGAGCCCGGTGCTGATGCCGTCCGATATCGACCGTTGGGTGCACAGGTGGTTGGGGAACCTCTGAGCAAATCATCATCCCGGCGAGAGCCGGGATCCAGCGACTCGGCAAGTTGCTGAAGGCGCTGGGTTCCGGCGTTCGCCGGAATGACGGGTTGGAGCCTGTTCAGATGTTTCCTGGCCGATGCTGGTGTGCAAGCAAAGAAAACCCGCCTCGATGGCGGGTTTTCTTTGCTTGCTGGATGGCCAGCTGCCCTGCTGGGAAGCACCTCCAGCGTGCGCCGGGGTGACATTCTGGCAAAGCCGCTCGCGTCAGGCGCGAGCGGGCCAGAATGTCACTTGATCTTGCCTTCCTTGTAGATCACGTGCTTGCGTACGACGGGGTCGTATTTCTTGAATTCAAACTTTTCCGGCGTGTTCTTCTTGTTCTTCTTGGTGGTGTAGAAGTGGCCGGTGCCGGCTGAGGAGTTCAGGCGGATTTTGTCTTGTGATTTGCTAGCCATGGTTCAATCCTCAGACCTTGTCGCCGCGGGCGCGCATTTCGGCAATCACGGCTTCGATGCCTTTCTTGTCGATGGTGCGCAACGCGTGGTTGGAAACGCGCAGCTTGATCCAGCGATTCTCGCCGGCCACCCAAAAACGCCGTTCGTGCAGGTTTGGCAACCAGCGACGACGGGTACGGTTGTTGGCGTGCGAGACATTGTTGCCGCTCTGCACACCCTTGCCGGTGACTTGACATACACGGGCCATGATGACCTCCGTTGAATGGCTTCAAGCAAGCCGCAGCCTGATGAAAACCGGATTTGTCGCCCGTTGGCCAGGGCAACATCGGCCCAGCGACGACCACGGGTTAGCGGGGTGCCATGCGCTGCTGGAGGGTGTCGCTTGTCGCCTTGTCGCGAGGTCCGCAGTGCACGGCGGGCTGCCCGGGTTGCCGGGTCGATAGAGGGCGAGCCGCGTATTCTCGCAGGAAATCAGCGCTGTGCGCAATCGCCGCCGTCGCGCTGATGGCCTCTGGGCGTGCGTGAATCCGTGAATTATGGAACAATCGACCTCTTTTGACGACGCCCTTGAGGGATTTCCGATGGCAGAAGTGACCCCCGCTGAGCAGGCCAATGGCCAGACGCACACGCCACAACTGGTGCTGCAGAAGATCTATGTAAAGGACGTCTCCTTTGAAGCGCCCAACGCCCCGCAGGTGTATCAGGAGGTCAACGAGAATGAGCAGCCGCAGGTGCAGCTCAACCTCGCGCAAAAGGCCAGCGACTTGGGCAACGACCTGTTTGAAGTGGTGCTCAGCCTCACCTTGACCTGCACCATCGGCACGCGCACTGCGTATCTGGCTGAGGTGCAGCAGGCTGGCTTGTTCGGCATTGCCGGCTTTGAGGATGCGGAGCGTGACAGCATCATCGGCAGCTATTGTCCGAACCTGCTGTTCCCGTATGCGCGGCAGATGGTGTCCTCGCTGGTGCTGGAGGGCGGCTTTCCGCCGTTCTTGCTGCAGCCGATAAACTTTGATGCGTTGTACGCCGAGCAGCGCCGTCGCCAGGCCAGCGGTGATACGGCGCCAGCCGTGCTCAACAGCTGAGCGAGGCCATGCTTGAGCATCCGACCGTTGCCGTACTCGGCTCCGGGTCCTGGGGCACCGCGCTGGCCGCTTTGCTGGTACGCAACGGCACGCCCACCCGCTTGTGGGGGCGTGACGCGCAGGCGTTGGCAACGATCGACGCCACACATCGCAACCAGCGCTATTTGCCGGATGTCGAACTGCCGCCCGAACTGATCTGCGCACCTGATCTGGCGCGCGCGGTTCACGGTGCCGACATCGTACTGATCGTGGTGCCTAGTCACGCGTTTACCGCCATGCTGGCGGAGCTGGCGCCGGTGCTCGATGCTGGTACGGCGGTAGCGTGGGCGACCAAGGGTTTTGAGCCGGGTACCGGCCGTTTTCTGCATGAGCTGGTCGCCGCGCAGTGGCCGGGGCGTCGCGCCGCCGTGGTCACCGGCCCATCGTTTGCGCAGGAAGTGGCCGCCGGCTTGCCCAGCGCCGTTACCGTGCATTCCGACGATGCGGCGTTTGCCCGGCAACTGGCGGGATTGCTGCACGCGCCAAACCTGCGCGCCTATTCGGGCGGCGATGTACTGGGTGCCGAGCTCGGTGGCGCGATGAAAAACGTGCTGGCGGTTGCCACCGGCATTGCCGACGGCATGCAACTTGGACTCAACGCCCGCGCCGGCCTGATCACGCGTGGCATGAACGAGATGCTGCGCCTCGGCATGGCGCTGGGCGCACGGCCGGAAACCCTGATTGGCCTTTCCGGTCTGGGTGATCTGGTGCTGACCTGCACTGGCGACCTGTCGCGCAATCGGCGCCTGGGCTTGGCGCTGGGTCGCGGTGTCGCCATCGACGTGGCGCTGCGCGAGATTGGCCAGGTCGTGGAGAGCGTGCTCACCACCAACGAGGTCATGCGGCTGGCGACCAAGCATGGTCTGGATCTGCCGATCAGCGCTGCGGTGCACTCCGTTTTGCACGGTGCGGCCACTCCGGTCGATGCGTTGCGTGCGCTGATGGCACGCGAACGCAAACCGGAATATCCGCACGGTCTGTTCGGCTCGGATTGAGTCCGCGCCGCGGTTTTGACCGGGGCGCGTGGCACGGCGCCGTCGGTGCGCAGTTGGTCGTCGTTCCGAGGTAAGCGAGCCGTGGGTGCGCATGTCGCGATGTGTGGCTGAGCCGAATGGCACTTACTCAAGGTAGATCTCTTCGGGCTCGTCATTCCCGCGAAAGCGGGAACCCGGCGCCTCTCGCTATGCCCAATACCTTTCAAGCCACTGGGTTCCCGCTTGACCAGCCCTGCGGCTGTTGAAACGCGCCTCGCGGGAATGACGAAGCTTGAACAAGTGCCCTGCATCGACGCGCGGCCCTGCTAAGCTCAGGCATTTGATCGCCGCACGGATCGCATGCGCATGCAGCAGCAAGCGGACGGGAAACAGCACACCATTCCAACGCCCGGCACCGGTGATGACCGGATGTCGCCGGCGTGGCGCCAGTTGCTGGCCGCACCAACGCCAGCGGCGGCCGTGCCGCGCGGTGCGCTCGGCTTCTTCGTCGAGGTGCTGGGTGCGGATGGCGGCGCATTTGCGCATGTGGATGTCGCCCCGGTCTGGCTGACGGTGGCCGAGCGCGGTCGCTATGCGCGGCCGTTGCCGCTGGACAGTCGACACCTGCTGCAGTCGCCGCTGCAGGCGCATGAGCAACGCCTCGCCGCGACCATGCTCGGCTTGCCGCAGACCGTGCGCAAGGGTCGCAGCTATGCGCGCCTCAAGGGCCACGTGGGTGACACCTTGCTGGCTGAAGTGCTGGATAGCGCGCCGTGTTTTCTCGGCGGCTTGGGTGGTTTGCGTCTGTCACGCGGCAAGGCGCGGCCGCTCAACTGGCATTGGCGCATGGAGCCCGATGGCAGCCAGCGCCTGCTGCCGATCCTGCCGACCAATCATCGCCTGTTGTGGATTGACGCGCTCTGGTACCTCGATGCCGAGCGCGCCACCCTCGGCGCGCTGGACGGCGCGCTGGAGGAATCGCGCTGGCTGGAACTGCCGGCGCTGCGGCATGAATACGGCAAGCGCATGCGCACGCGCTTGCCGGACAGTCACGTGGCGCTGCGCGTGCCACCACCGCAGGTGTTTGCCGAAGTGCAGCACTCCGCGCTTGCGCCGCAGCCGGTGCTGACGCTGCATGCGTTGACGCGGCATGCGCGGCTGGCCGCCGGCACGCCACCGCTCGGGTACGTGCGGCTGGCGTTTGACTATGCCGGCGAACGTCTGCCCGGGCGCGGCGGCGAGCCGCTGGTGCGCCGCGTGCGCGACGGCCAGCTGGTCGAAATCGTGCGCCGCCGCGCCGAGGAATTGGCGGCGATGGAGCAACTCGAGCGCGCCGGTTTGACCTCCAGCGTGGACACCGAAGGTCTGCCGTGGGATGTCGCCGAGATCCTGCCCGACGACGCGTGGCTGTTTCCCGGTACCGGCTCTGCCGGCGCGCTGGAGGTCAACACGCCGGCGCGCTGGCTGGCCTTGCGCACACGCCTGGAGGAGGAAAACTTCCAGGTGGAATACGCGCCGAGCTTTCCGTTCGAGGTGCTCGACGGGCCAGTGCGCTGGTACGGCAGGGCCGTGGACGACAGTGACGACCACGCGTTTGATCTGGAAATCGGCATTGAGGTCGACGGCGCGCGCTACAACCTGTTGCCGGCGGTGGCACAGGCGCTGGTCGAGCATCAGCTGAGCCTCAGCCCGGCATCCAACGAACCAGCCGATGCGGTGTGGTATGCGCCGCTGGATGCGCGGCGGCGTGTACCCGTACGCGTGCAGGAATTGCGCGGGCTGCTGGCGCCGCTGGCCGAGTATCTGGAAAAGCCGCGGGAGAAACTGCACCTGCCGCGCGTACAGGCCGGGCGGCTGGAGGAACTGGTTGCAGCCATGCCCAGCGGTGGCGCGCTGGAGGCACCCGAGCGTTTGCAGGGGTTTACCACGCGTCTGCGCGACGCCGCCGCGCGCGCCAGCGATGCGGTGCCGCCGGGCATCACCGTCGAATTGCGCCCGTATCAGCGCGAGGGTTTGCGCTGGTTGAACGCGCTGGCCGAGGCCGGTGTTGGTGGCGTGCTGGCCGATGACATGGGTCTGGGCAAGACGCTGCAGTTGATCACGCACTTGCTGGCGCTCAAGCAGTCCGGTGGGCTGGAGCAGCCGGCGCTGATCGTGGTGCCGACCAGCCTGATCCCGAACTGGCAGGCCGAAGTGGCGCGCTTTGCGCCGATGCTGCGCGTGCTGGTCCTGCACGGCCCGGAGCGTACCGAGGTGTTCGCGCAGCTGGCCACCGCGGACATCGTGCTGACCAGTTACGCGCTGGTGCCGCGCGACGTTGTGCCGCTGCGCAAGCAGATGTTTTCGCTGGTGGTGCTGGACGAGGCGCAGCAGGTGAAGAACCCGCGCACGCTGGCACGCCGGGCGCTGCTCAGTCTGCGCACACGACGCTACGTGTGTCTCACTGGCACGCCACTGGAAAACCACCTCGGCGAGTTGTGGGCGCAGATTGATCTGACCGTGCCTGGCCTGCTCGGAGACGAGGGCTTGTTCCGCCGCCACTATCGGCTGCCGATTGAAAAGCAGCACGACGCCGAGTGTCAGCAGCGCCTCAACCTGCGCCTCGCGCCGTTCATCCTGCGCCGGACCAAGGCGCAAGTAGCGACCGAGCTCCCGCCGAAAACCGAGATCACGCGGCGCGTGGTGATGGAAGGTCGGCAGCGTGATTTGTACGAAGGCCTGCGCCTGACCTTGGCCGAGGAATTGCGCGAGGTGATCGCGCAGCGTGGCATCGCGCACTCGGGTATCGTCGTGCTCGATGCGCTGCTCAAGCTGCGTCAGGTGTGTTGTGATCCGCGGCTGGTGAAACTTGAAGTCGCACGCGACGTGCGTGAATCGGCGAAGTTCGAATTGCTGATGGAGATGCTGCCGGCGCTGCTTGCTCAAGCTGATTGCTGCCGAGCTTGATCGCCGTCGCATCCACTACGTCACACTGACCGGTGAAACGCGCGATCGCGCCGAACCCGTGCGGCGTTTTCAGGCGGGTGAGGTGCCGCTGTTTCTGCTTTCGCTCAAAGCCGGCGGCGTCGGTCTCAACCTCACTGCCGCCGACACCGTGATTCACTACGACCCGTGGTGGAACCCCGCTGCCGAAGCGCAGGCCAGCGACCGCGCGCACCGCATCGGCCAGGACAAACCGGTGTTCGTGTTCCGCCTGATCACCGTCGGCACCGTCGAGGAGCGCATCGAGGAGATGAAACTGCGCAAGGCCGAACTGGCCGCCGCCGTGCTGGATGGCGGCGGCAGCCGCGTCAAGCTCAGCTTCGACGAAGTTGACTTGGCGACACTGCTCGCGCCGCTCTAGCGCCTCTAGCGCTTTTCCCTTCCCTCGCGCAGTGGGGAAAGGCGCCGAAGGCGGGAGGAGGGACGCCTTTCGGCGTGCACCGCACTGCCGGTCGACGGTTGCAAGACGCCTCAGTGGTTGTGGCCCGTGCCTGCGGATTGGGGTGGTCAGAGCAACGCGAAGCCCGACATCAACGTGGAAACGGGGAGGCCTTGAGGTCCGCAGCATGCGCCTGAACTCTCGCGTTGCGGACAACCTGCATCACCACAGCCGCCGCCCCGAGCAAACCTGGCTCGGCGGCCGTGATGGCCACCGTCGGTACTTGGCGCAATGCGTCGCTGAAACGCCCCTTGGCTTCGAAGCGTTAGCACGAAGTCGCCGGCAATGCTGCCGAAGATGCCGGCGAGCGTTTCCACCGTGCGCACGCACAGCGGGTCACTGCCGGCATTGGCGCGCGCGGTGATGTCTTCGGGTTGCAGCGTCTCTGTCGTTTGCCCGGCAATCGCGCACAGCGTCACATACAGATTGACCAGCCCTTGGCCGGACAGCAGGCGCTCGTTGGAGACACGACCGAAGCGCTGGTTCAACCGCGTCAGGATCTCGATGTCGCCGGCGCTGTGCGCCGCAAACCCGGCGTGCCCGCCCTCGCTTTCCAGCACGCTGGCGTGACCGTCGCGCCACAGCAGCGCGCCAACGCCAAGGCCGGTACCCGGACCCATCACCACGAACGTTTGCGTCGGACTGTGACCTACCGACCGCGCGGGCAACGTACCCACGGCGGTTTGTTCGTCGGCGCTGAGCAAGGTCAGCGCCATGGATTGCGCGGCAAAATCGTTGATCAGGCGCACCGAGCGCAGGTCGAGATCGCGCTGCAGCGTGCGCGCGCAAACCGCCCACGGATTGTTGGTGATCTGCACCGTCTGCCCGTCACTGATACGCCCGGCGGCGGCGATCAGCGCGTGCTGCGGATGCGCGTCACTGTCATGCAGATACTGGCGCATCGCCGCGGCCAGCGAGGCAAACTGGTTCACACGATAGCGCCGCACACTGCCGGCCAGCAATGGCGTGTCCAGCGCCGGGTCACACAGCGCGAAGCGCACATTGGTACCGCCCAGATCGGCGAGCAGGGTGGCGGCGGCGGGATGGTTGATCGATGCAGTGGAGGCGGTCGGCATCCTTCCAGCGTGCCGTTTTCACGCCCGCACGTCTACCCTTTGTCGTCGTTGGCGGGTGCGGGCGGCGTCCTGTTTGTGTACTGCGGCAGCCCGTCGCATGGCCCGGCTCGGCGCGGAGCGCAGCGTACAATCAACGCGGTATCTGGCACAGGATCAAACCATGACATTCCCCGCTGTGCGCATGCGGCGCATGCGCCATGACGCGTTTTCACGCGCGCTGATGCGCGAACACACCTTGCTGGCGAGCGACCTGATCATGGTTGCGTTCGTGATCGAGGGTACGGCACAGCGCGAACCGGTGCCGTCCATGCCCGGCGTCGATCGCGTCTCCATCGATGAGCTGTTGAAGCTGGCCGGCGAGTGCGTGCGTCTGGGGGTGCCCGCACTGGCGTTGTTCCCCGCGCCGGGTGCCGGCGTGAAAACGCTCGACGCGCGCGAGGCGTGGAATCCGGACAACCTGATGCATCGCGCCACCCGCGCATTGAAGGCGGCCTATCCCGAGCTCGGCTTGATCGGCGACGTGGCGCTGGACCCGTACACCACGCACGGTCAAGACGGCCTGATCGATGAAAGCGGCTACGTGATGAACGAGCCGACCGTCGAGGCGCTGATCAAGATGTCGCTGGCGCAAGCCGACGCCGGCATGGATTTCGTGGCGCCGTCGGACATGATGGATGGCCGCATCGGCTCCATTCGCACCGCGCTGGAAGCGGCCGGTCACATCCACACGCGCATCCTCGCCTACTCGGCGAAATACGCCTCGGCGTTCTACGGCCCGTTCCGCGACGCGGTCGGCTCGTCGGCGAATCTCGGCAAGGGCAACAAGCACACCTACCAGATGGACGTGGGCAACAGTGACGAAGCGCTGCGCGAGATCCAGCTGGACATCGACGAGGGTTCGGTGTGCCCACCTTCGTGTATCAGGTCAGTGGCGAATACGCGATGCTGAAAGCGGCTTCGCAAAATGGCTGGCTGGACGAAAAAGCCGTCGTGCTGGAGGCGCTGACGGCGATGAAGCGAGCGGGGGCGGATGCGATTCTTACGTATTACGCGATGGATGCGGCAAGGTGGTTGCGCGGGAAGTAGGTGTGCGTTACCTCAATCTTTTTGGTTTTTCTATGGTATTTCAAACTGTTGATTGTAATGGTAATAGCTAATTTATCTTTCCAATGATTAGAAGTTTACTTTCCAATCATCGTGGATAACTTTACAGTCCGGACATGCTTCGTAACCACGCCCCTTCCATTGATGCAGCTCTGTTGGCTGCTGTCGATGTGCACCCTCGCGACCTTACCCGTACGGTGGCCGAGCAAGTTGGAGTGAGCCGCCAAACGGTAGCCGCTCGTGTGCGAGCTTTGGTGGAGAGCGGGTACCTTGCTCGATCGGGTACGACGCGGCCGGCTTATGTGCGAGGTGCTCGGCGAGAAGGGTTGTTCAGGCACTCGCTGAAGGGATTGACCGAAGACCGAGTGTGGAATGACGACGTGGCTCCCATGCTGCGCGGGTTGCCGACGAATCTCGTGGATATTGCCCATCATGGGTTGACCGAAATGGTCAATAACGCCATCGACCATTCCGAAGGGCGTCATCTCCAAGTGATGGCACGGCGCGATGCAAAGCGAGTATCTCTTTGGGTAATGGATGACGGCATCGGTATTTTTCGCAAAATAACGCGAGCCTTGGTCTTGCCGGATGAGAGGCTCGCACTGCTGGAACTGGCAAAGGGGAAGTTCACGACTGATCCACGGCGGCATACGGGCGAAGGCGTGTTCTTCACTTCGCGCATGTTCGACAACTTCCAGATTGTCTCCGGTGATTTGGTGTTTGATCATGATGGCGCGAAAGACAATGACCTGCTGTCCGACGTGGAAGCACCGGCAGCGCTTGGCGGTACCACCGTGGTCATGACTATCGGTCTGCTTTCGGAACGCACGGTCAAGCAGGTATTTGATGCATTCTCCAGCGGCCCGGACGATTACGACTTCGCCAAGACCGTGGTACCGGTGCGGCTGGCCAAGGTTGGAGACGAAAACCTGGTGTCGCGTTCGCAGGCGAAGCGCTTGATGCAGCGGGTGGACAGATTTCGTTGTGTCGTGTTGGATTTCGACGCGGTCAATATGATCGGCCAAGCGTTCGCCGATGAAGTATTCAGGGTGTTTGCCAATGACCATCCTCATGTGAAGTCGCCCGAGACGAGGACAACGGGCAACTTCCACTGATTTAGGTGGTTGGTTCGCCGTGTCTTGCCCAGTTTGCAGCTCATCCGGCGTGTGGGTCAGTGCTTGCTTGTGATACAGGCAAGCAGCGCAGAGCCAGATCGCGCTTGCGCGATACCATGGCTATCTACCGCTACAACCCGAGCCCTATCGTATGACCCCCACGCGTCTTGAAATCACCGAGCCCGATGACTGGCACCTGCATCTGCGCGATGGGGATGTGATCGCTTCGGTTGTTGCGCACACGGCGCAGCGGTTTGCCCGTGCCATCGTGATGCCGAATCTGCAGCCGCCGGTGACGACGGTGGCGCAGGCGGAAGATTATCGTCGGCGGATT
>CAJDVA010000107.1_pt1 | contig 11276 bp, 9 predicted proteins | sample 7391241 | NCBI WGS metagenome assembly CAJDVA01 (sample SAMEA7055678, study PRJEB34461) | soil metagenome | biome: terrestrial ecosystem; feature: Peninsula; material: soil | place: Antarctica | collected 2016
CGCCGGAAGCCGCGCAAAGTGGCAATGAGTGTCGGCGATGCGCCCTTGGGCAGTTTCAGGCCGCCACCGTACAGCGGGTCGCCAACCAGCGGATGGTGGATGTGCGTCAGGTGCACGCGAATCTGGTGCGTGCGTCCGGTTTCAAGGTGACACTGGATCAGGCTGTGTGCGCGAAAGCGCTCGCGCAAACGGTAATGCGTCACCGCGCGCTTGCCGTCTTCTTCATCGCGCACGGCCTGGCGCAGACGATCCCCCATGCTGCGACCGATCGGCGCGTCCACGGTGCCACCGGCCACCAGCGTGCCCAGCACCACCGCCTCATACTGGCGCTCCACTTCATGGCGCGAGAGCAAATCAACCAGTGCGGTGTACGCCGGCAGCTTCCTGGCTACCACCATCAATCCAGTGGTGTCCTTGTCCAGCCGATGCACGATGCCGGCGCGCGGTAGCTCAGCCAGCGTGGCGTCGTGATACAGCAGCGCGTTGAGCAGCGTGCCGGCTGGATTGCCGGCGCCCGGGTGCACCACCAGACCGGCGGGCTTGTTCACCACCAGCAAGTCATCATCCTCATACACAATGTCGAGCGCGATGTCCTCAGGCGCGCTGCTGACTTCATTTTCCAACTCGACATCCAGCCGCACCAACTCGCCGCCGCGCAGCAGCTGGCGTGGCGGCACCTGGGCGCCATCCAGCGTCAGCACGCCGGATTTGATCCAGCCGCTGAGCCGCGAGCGCGAAAAGTCCGGGAACATCTCGGCCACGGTCTGGTCAAAGCGACGCCCCGCAATGTCCAGTGGCACGGCTGCCTCGCGTTGAATCGTGGTCACGCCGGCCTCCACGGGCTGCAACCGGTTTCGGCTATCATGCTTTTTCGATCCGCCCGTTCCACATTCTTTCCCATGCCGAATTTTTCCCTATGCATGTAATCAAGCTGCCGATGTCTCCACGGTCTGCCGCGAAAATACTGGTCGCGAAAATACTGATCATGTCAGTGCTGGTGGCAACGCTGAGCGCGTGTTCAATCTTCGGCTCCAAACGCGGCACCGACGACAACCTGCCGGTGGACGCGCTGTACACCAAGGCACACACGTCGCTGCAAAACGCGGACTACGCGGCGGCAACCAAGAGCTACCAACGCCTGATCGCGCGCTTCCCGTCCGGCGAGTACAACGAGCAGGCCCAGCTGGACATGGCCTACGCGCAATACAAGGACAATCAGCCCGATGATGCCTTGTCGACGGTGAACCGCTTCATCAAGACCTATCCGTCCAACAAGCATGTTGATTATGCCTATTACCTGCGCGGGTTGATCAATTTTGATCGCACCAGCGGCGTGATGGAGCGCTTTCTCAAACGCAGCGAGGCGCAGACGCGGCGCGATCAGGGCTACAACCTGCAGGCGTTTGACGATTTCTCCGAGCTGTCGCGGCGCTTCCCTGACGGGGCATACACCGCCGACGCGCGCCAACGCATGATCTACCTGCGCAACGTGCTTGCACAGTACGAGATCAATGTGGCGGAGTTCTACTTGCACAACCGCGCGTATATCGCATCGGCCGATCGGGCGCAGTACGTGATCGAGCATTACCAGCAGGCGCCACAAACCGGCGACGCGCTGGCCATCCTCACTCGCAGCTACCTCGCATTGAAACAGGATTCACTGGCCGACCAAAGTCGCAAGGTGCTGGCGCTGAACTACCCGGCCCACCCCTACCTGACCGATGCAAAGTGGCCGCACGCACCGTCGACGTGGCGCAAGATGGTGCCGTTTTCCGGACATCATTGACGGCGGCCGGGAATCCCGCAAAGGGACTTTCTTGACGGTCACGGGGAACGGAAAGTGAACATCGCAACCGGCGAGTGATTGCCGATTTTTTTGCCGCAAACTGCCGCAATCGGGCCATCGGCCAAAGCGCATGCTGACAAACCGGGCTCTATCCGCAAGCGGTCGTCGAAGCCGCCCTGGCGCGGCATGATCAACACCGTCTGCTGCGCCGCACGGCCAAACGCTTGCGGCGCGGTCGACGCAGCGAAGACTGCAGACCGACGCGAGCTAGCGCCAACCCGACGTGATGGGATAACGCCGCTCGCGGCCGAACGCGCGCACCGTCACACGCGGGCCGGGCGCGGACTGGCGGCGTTTGAACTCGTTGAGCAGCACCAGCCGGGCGACGCGGCGCACGGTGTCGGCGGCAAAGCCGGCGTCAATGATCTGCGCCTGCGACTGCTCACCTTCGATGAAACGCTCAAGGATCGCATCGAGTTCGGCGTATGGCGGCAGCGAATCCTGATCGGTCTGATTGTCACGCAGCTCGGCCGACGGCGGCCGTTCGATCACCGCCGGTGGAATAACCCAGGATCGGGGAGCGCTGTTGCGCCACCGCGCCAAGCGATACACCACGGTCTTGTACACGTCTTTCAATGGCGCATACGCCCCGCACATGTCGCCATACAGCGTCGCGTAACCCACGGCCACTTCGCTCTTGTTGCCGGTGGACAACAGAAAGCGCTGATGCTTGTTGGACAATGCCATCAGGATCACGCCGCGCGCGCGCGCCTGCAGATTTTCCTCGGCGAGGTCCGCCGGCTTGCCGGCAAACGCCGGTGCCAATGCCGTCAGCAAGCTCTGATACGTCGGTTCAATGTCGATCACGCGGTAATCCACGCCGAGCTTCTCCGCCTGCTCACGTGCGCCATCCAGTGACAACTGCGACGTATAGCGGCTGGGCAACATCACCGCACTGACTCGCGCAGCGCCCAGCGCATCGACCGCCAGCGCCAAGGTCAGCGCTGAATCAATGCCGCCAGACAGTCCCAGCAACACGCCGCCAGCTGCGTTCTTGTCAACGTAATCGCGCGTGCCACGCACCAGCGCCGCGTACAGCGCGGCTTGGGCCGAGTTGTCCGCCGCCTGCGGCCAGTGCTCGGCCTGGAACGTGCGCGTAAGCAGGTCAAACTCGGCCCACAGCAAGCCGTCGACAAACGCCGGCGCACGCGCGGCCACTGAGCCATCGGCATTGACCAGCATGGATGCGCCGTCGTACACGACTTCGTCCTGGCCACCCACCAGGTTGAGATAGGCGATCGCACACCCGGTCTCGCGCGCGCGCAACGCCAGCATCGCTTCGCGCTCAACCTGCTTGCGCGCATCCCACGGCGAGGCATTGATCACCAGCAGCATCTGCGCGCCTGCACCGGCAGCCCGGGCAGCGGGCGCCACCTGCCAGATATCCTCGCAAATCAACAGGCCGACACGCACGCCGTCAATCACGAACGTGGTTGTCTGCGAGCCGGCGCAGAAATAGCGCTTGTCGTCGAACACGCCGTAATTCGGCAACGCCTGCTTGTGCGCCGTAGCCTCGATGCGGCCATCACGCAACACGCTGGCGGCGTTGAACATCTCAGCGGCGCGTTGTGGGTGACCGACAACGGCAGCGATGCCGCGCGCAGCAGCTGCCAGCGTCACCAACTCTTCCTCGCACGCGCCGAGAAAGCTCGTGCGCAGCAGCAGGTCCTCCGGCGGATAGCCACTCAGCGCCATCTCCGGAAACGCCACCAGCGCCGCGCCGCCAGCACGCGATTGCTCGATCAGCACACGCATCTTGCCGGCATTGGCAGCCACCGCGCCCACGGCGAAATCGCATTGGGCCAGTGCCAGACGCAGCTTTGCCATCGTTGAATCCTTCGGGTGTCCTGCTCCGTAACATGATACCCATGCGCGGCGCCACCCAGCCAAAAAAAAGCCGCGCAATGCGCGGCCTTCTTTCAACACTGCAACGCTTACTTCATCAATTTGGCGAGAGCCTTGCCCAGATCGGCTGGTGACTTGACGGTGGTGACGCCGGCCTTTTCCAACGCGGCGAACTTCGCCGCAGCCGTGCCTTTGCCGCCGGAGATGATCGCGCCGGCGTGGCCCATGCGCTTGCCGGCCGGGGCCGAAGCGCCGGCAATGAACGAGACCACCGGCTTGGTGACGTACTCGCTGATGAACTCGGCCGCGTCCTCCTCGGCGCTGCCGCCGATCTCGCCTACCATGATGATGCCTTCGGTCTGCGCGTCGTCCTGAAACAGCTTCAGGCAGTCGATGAAGCTCAGGCCGTTGATCGGGTCGCCGCCGATGCCGATCACCGTGCTCTGGCCGAGGCCTTCGTTGGTGGTCTGGAACACCGCTTCATACGTCAGCGTGCCGGAACGCGAGACCACGCCAACCTTGCCCGGCATGTGGATATGACCGGGCATGATGCCGATCTTGCACTCTCCCGGGGTGATGATGCCCGGGCAGTTTGGCCCGATCAAAACGGTCTCCGGGTGCTGCTGCAGCACGTTCTTCACGCGCAGCATGTCGAGCACGGGGATGCCCTCGGTGATTGCCACGATCACACGGATGCCGGCGTCGATCGCTTCAAGGATGGAGTCGGCGGCAAACGGCGGCGGTACGAAGATCACCGACGCATCCGCGCCAGTCGCGGCGACGGCTTCGTCCACCGAGTTGAATACCGGCAAGCCGATGTGCTGGTTGCCGCCCTTGCCTGGAACGACGCCACCAACCACCTTGGTGCCGTAATCCAGTGCCTGCTGCGCGTGAAAGGTGCCCTGCTGGCCGGTGAAGCCCTGCACGATCACCCTGGTGTTCTTGTTGACCAAAACGCTCATGGAAATGTCCTGTGTTCGTGTGTGTGCGTGGGTAGGAGCGCGCCCTGTGTGCGAAGCGCTTTGCGCACGTGGCGAAAAAATCGCGCACCGGGTGCGCTCCTACAACAACGGCAACAACGTGATTAGTGGGCCGCAGCCACGGCTTTGTACGCCGCGTCGTTGAGGTCGTCGGCCGGCGTGATCGCCAAGCCGGAACTGGCCAGCAACTCACGACCTTTCTTGACGTTGGTGCCCTGCAGGCGCACCACCACCGGAATCTTCAGGCCGACCTCCTTGACCGCGGCGATGATGCCCTCGGCAATCAGGTCGCAGCGCACGATGCCGCCGAAGATGTTGACCAGGATGCAGCGCACCTTGTCCGAGGACAGGATCAGCTTGAACGCCTCGGTCACGCGCTCCTTGGTGGCGCCGCGCCGCCGGCCAGCTTGATCACGTCCATCGTCGCCATCGCCAGACCCGCACCGTTGACCATGCAGCCAATCGAGCCGCCCATGGTCACGTAGTTGAGGTTGTACTGCACGGCGGTGGCTTCGGCGGCGTCTTCCTGGGTCAGGTCGCGCATCGCAGCCAGATCGGGATGACGATATTCCGCGTTGTCGTCGGAGTTGACCTTGCCATCGAGCGCGGCAAGGTTGCCGTCTTCCAGCACGGCCAGCGGGTTCAGCTCGATCAGCGACAGGTCTTTCTCGTTGAACAGCTTGTACAGGCCAAGCATGATCTTGGTCAGCTGGTTGACCTGCTTGGGATTGAGCTCCATCGCAAAGCCGAGCTGGCGGCACTGATACGGCTGCAGACCCTCGACGAAATCCACGACGATGGTGTGAATGTCTTCGGGTGTTTCTTTTGCGACCTGTTCGATATCCACGCCGCCATGCTTGGAGGCGATGAACGAGACGGCCTTGGAATCGCGGTCGACCAGGATCGACAGATACAGCTCGCGGGCGATATCGGTGGCGTCGGTGACCAGCACCAGATTCACCGGCAGCGCACGGCCGGCCGACTGGTAGGTCGCCATGCGCGTGCCCAGCATGCCCTTGGCGGCCGCGCGCACGTCGTCGAAACTCTTGCAGAATTTGACGCCACCGGATTTGCCGCGACCGCCCGCGTGGATTTGTGCCTTGACCATCCACTGTGTGCCGCCCAGTGATTTGGCGACGTCGACGGCGGCGTCTGGGGAATTGGCGATCCTGCCCGGTGGCACGGCAATGCCGTACTGCGCGAACAGCTCTTTGGCCTGATACTCGTGGAAATTCATTCGATACCTCGAGCGAACGGAGAGACGATGGCCGCACGCATGCACAACGCGTGGGTCGGGGAAGTCGGTTGCATGCCCGGTGTCCAGATGACGCTTGCACCCCGGCGAAACCGCATGATACGGCCGCCTATTTTCGCGGAAGCGGGCAGCAATGAAAAGGGCGGCGTGTCGCGACCCACCCGCAAAGGGCCGCCAATCGCGCCCTGCGGCGGCTGTGACAGCACGCTGGATGCTGCATTTGCCGGCTGAACGCACTCTATAATCAAGCGAGCCCGCCATGGAGTGCCCGCCAAGTGTCCAGCACGCCCTTTGCCGCCATTGCGCCCGCCGGCACCGGAACCGTCCGTCACGAGTTGTCGTTTCTCAACGTCTTTCGACTGATCCAGGCGGTGGTCTATACCGGTCTGGCGTTCAGCATGGTGGCCACCGCAGGTCTGCACGTCGGGGCACCGCACTTCGCGCGTGGCCTGTCCGTTGCGTACGTGCTGTTTGCGCTGGTCATGCTGCTGTTGAACCGGGCCAGCATGCCGTACGCCAAGCGGGCTGTGTCCGCCGCATTGGTCGTGGACATCGCCGCGGCGGTTCTTGCGATCGCATTGATGCACGACGCGCGCATCGGCATCGCCATGATGCTGGCGGTCAACCTCAGTGTCGGCGCGTTGATCCTGCCGCTGCGCCTGTCGCTGTTTTTTGCGTCGTTGGCAACGCTGGGCATGCTCGGACATACGTTTTTCACCTCGGCGCTCGGCGGCACGCCGGATGACCGCGACCTGCTCGAGGCAGCGCTGTTTGGCCTTGCGTATTTTGCCAGCACCACGTTGTGTCACGTCCTCGGGCGGCAGTTGCGCGCCACCGAGGCGCTGGCCGAACAACGCAGCAGCGATCTGGCCAACCTGTCGCAAGTCAACGAGCTGATCATCCGGCGCATGAAGACCGGCGTGCTGTTGGTGGACGACGCCAACCACATCCACCAGATCAACGAATCGGCATGGATGCTGCTGGGCAACCCGAGCGCCGAGCAGCGCGATCTCGGCCAGCTGGCACCGGAGTTGTCGCGCCGGCTGTATCACTGGATGACCTCGGGCAAGCTGGATGAAACCGCCACGCAGCTTGCCGACGGGGTGCCGGAAGTGGTGCCGCGGTTCACCCGACTCGCGCCCAACGATGACTCGCACGTGCTGATTTTTCTGGACGACACGTCGCTGCTGTCGCGCCGCGCGGAAGAACTCACGTTGACGTCGTTGGGCCGCCTGTCCGCGTCCATTGCCCACGAGATTCGCAATCCGCTGGCAGCCATCCGTTACTCCGCGCAACTGCTGGCTGAGTCCACCAGCATGGACAGTACCGACCAGCGCATGGTCGAGATCATCAACAGTCACTGCGTTCGGCTGAACGAGATCATCGAAAACATCCTGCAACTGTCGCGACGCGAGCGTTCGCGGCCGGAAACGCTGGATCTGGACCGCTGGGCGCACAGCTTCGTCGAGGAGTACTGCCAGGGCAACGACATTGGTGCCGACTCACTGCGTGTCATCGCCAACAGTCCACTCCCGGTCGCCGCCGTGGCCGATCCCCAGCAGTTGCAGCAGGTGGTGTGGAACCTGGTGCAGAACGCATTGCGTTACGGCCGCATGCCCGGCGAGCCGGCGCGCGTGATGGTGGTGACGCGGCAAGGCGAACACGGCGTGCCGGTTCTGGAAGTCATTGATCGCGGCCCCGGCATTGCGCCGAAAGTCGCCGCGCAGATTTTCGAGCCGTTCTACACCACGCACGAATACGGTACCGGCCTCGGCCTGTATCTGGCCCGGCAAATGAGTGAGGCGAATCAGGCCGCACTGGAATATGTGCGCGTCGCCGGCGGCGGCAGCTGCTTCCGCCTGATCCTGACGCCACCCGCGCGCAACCCCACGGACGCGGGGGAACCAGCCCGGACCGCCGCGCGTTGACCTTTTGCCCTGCCCTAGTAACCTGCGAGTTATCCCCAAGCCCTGTCCACGGAAGCTCATGACTGCACAGACCGTTCTGGTCATTGATGACGAACGCGATATTCGCGAACTGCTGACCATCACGCTGGGCCGCATGGATCTGCAGGTGGAGGCCGTCGGCACCGTCGCTGACGCGCGCTCCGCGTTGGCCGAACACACCTACGATCTGTGCTTTACCGATATGCGTTTGCCCGACGGCAACGGCCAGGAGATCATCGAACTGATCGCCGCCACCTGTCCGGACACGCCGGTGGCGATGATCACCGCGTACGGCAACGTTGACGCTGCGGTCAATGCGCTGAAGGCCGGTGCTTTCGACTTCGTCTCCAAACCCGTGGACATCCAGATGCTGCGCGGGCTGGTGCGCAGCGCGTTACGCCTGGCCGAAGAGCGCCGCAGCGGTGGCGCAACCACCAAGCCGGACGCTACCGGCAACCGCCTGATCGGCGACTCCAGCGCCATGGAACAGGTGCGCACGACCATCGCCAAACTGGCGCGAAATCAGGCGCCGGTCTACATCGCTGGCGAGTCCGGCGTCGGCAAGGAATTGGTGGCGCGCCTGATCCACGAGCAAGGCCCGCGTGCCAGCGGACCATTCGTCCCGGTCAACTGTGGTGCGATTCCATCCGAGTTGATGGAAAGCGAATTCTTCGGCCATCGCAAGGGCAGCTTCACCGGTGCGGGAGCCGACAAGGAAGGCCTGTTCCAGGCCGCGCAGGGCGGCACGTTGTTTCTCGACGAGGTCGCCGAGTTGCCGCTGCACATGCAGGTGAAACTGCTGCGCGCGATCCAGGAAAAAGCCGTGCGGCCGATCGGCGGTCGCGACGAGATTCCAGTGGACGTGCGCATCCTTTCAGCCACGCACAAGAATCTGGGTGAACTGGTGGAACAGGGCCAGTTTCGCCAGGATCTGTTTTATCGCATCAACGTCATCGAGCTGCGCGTGCCGCCATTGCGCGAACGCCGTGGCGACGTGCCGCAGCTGGCCGCGTTTATCCTGGCCGCGCTGGCAGCCAAGAGTGGCGACGGCGTCGGACAACTCTCGCCGGCCGCGCAAGAGGCGCTGGCGGCCTACGATTTCCCCGGCAACGTGCGCGAGCTGGAGAACATCCTCGAACGCGCGATGGCCATGTGCGAGGGCGTCAACATCGACGCCGCTGACTTGATGCTGCCGCAGCGCAACGGTCGTGCCGGCGCCGGCGCAGCGGCGCCCGGCACGCACGATCCCGGCGCGCCGCGCGCCACCGCCACGGATGGCGGACTGGACGACTACATCAGCAACCTCGAACGTACGGCCATCGTCAAGGCGCTGGAAGAATCGCGCTACAACAAAACCGCTGCCGCGCGGAAGCTGGGCATCACCTTTCGCGCATTGCGCTACAAGCTGAAGAAGCTCGGCATCGATTGACGCAGACCTCGCATTTGAGGCGAGGTGCGCGGTGTGAACGCCGGCGGCACTCCAGCGATGGTGGCTCCGGCGCTGCGCACCTTGAGCCGCCCGACGGGCTCTCCATATACATTCGGTCAAGAGTGCATCATTACACTATGCTGGCGGCTCCGTCTTGCCAGTGGCCAATGCTTTGCGCAGAGTGCGCAGCAACACCTGCGTGGTGACCGGCTTGTTGACGATATGCAGATGCTCCAGCGGCGGCAGCTCATGGAGATCCGGTGGCGCATCAGGACGCGCCAGCAAGATCACCCCACCGGTGTAACCGCGCTCAGTCAACGCCAGCAACGTGCGCACGCCGGTAAACAGATTCATGTTGGCATCCAGCACGGCAAGGTCGGGCAGGCCGCAAGCCGCGATCCATTGCAGCGCGGCGGTACCGCTCTGGCAGGCGTAGGACTGATAACCATAAGCGTCGAGCGTGTCGGCCAGCAGCGACAACGGGCCGGCCTCCTCCACCACCACCAGTACGCGCTCGGCGGCACCTTCAAGGTTCTCCTCAGCCGCGTCATCGTCCTCGGTGAGCAGCGTATCCAGCGGGATATACAGATCAAATCGCGTGCCGCGACCCAGTGCGCTGTCGACGCGCATCACGCCACCGTGGTTGCCGACGATGCGTTTGCACGACATCAACCCCAGCCCGGTGCCGGCCTTCTTGGTGGTGAAAAACGGCTCAAACAAATGCTCCAGCACCGCCGGCGCCATGCCCGGGCCACTGTCGATCACGCTGATGCGCAGGTAACGGCCCGCGTGCGGCTGTTCCGTGGGCAAAAAGAAATCCAGCGGCAACTCGGCGTGTGCCGTTTCGACGCGCAGCTGGCCGCCATCGGGCATGGCCTGGATCGCGTTGAGGCACAGGTTGAGCAAACACTGCTGCAACTCGGTGTGATTGCCCTCGAACGTCAGCTCCGGGTCGTCGATGGCCAATTCCATCGCCACCGCACGCGGCACGCTGCCCTGCATCAGCAGGCCGAACGCATTGAACAGCGTGCCCAGCTTCACTTGCTCCGCGCGGCGCGCGCCACGGGCGAAGGACAGCATGGATTGCACCATGTCCAGACCGCGCTTGCCGCAGTCGCGCACCAACGCGGCGATCCGCGCCAGACGCGGGTCATCACGGTAATCCTGCAAGCTGTCACCGGCCAGCAACAACGGCTGCAGCAAGTTGCGCAGATCGTGACTCAAGCCGCCCGCCAGCATGGCCAGACTCTCGAAGCGCTGGGTGCGCACCAGTTCCGCCTCGGTGCGCCGGCGCTCGCGTCGAGCCTCGGCCTCGTGCAATGCGCGACGCACGGCACTGGCCAGGCGCGCCGGATTCTGTTTCAGGATGTAATCCGTGGCGCCGTCGCGCAACGCGGCAATGGCTGCCTCTTCGCCCAGCGTGGCGGAGACGAAAATAAACGGCAGATCCTCATCGCGCGCGCGCAACAACGCCAACGCATGTTTGCCGGAAAACCCGGGCATGCTCAAATCAGACAACACGATGTTTGGCGCAAACTCATCCAGCGCCGCGACAAAACGCGTTTCGTCATCGACCAGGCGCACTTCGTACGGCACGCCGTCGCGCTCCAGCTCGGCAAGCACCAGCTCGGCATCCAGCGCGCTGTCTTCGACCTGCAGCACGCGAATAGTCGCCAGTGGTCGCTGTTCCCGATTTGGCATCCTCGTCCCCCTCCCGCTTGTATCCACTGCCATGTCCCGCGTGCTGCCAGGCTCCTTGCGCGTCGAGGTCACGCTCGACTCATTCCATCTCCGGCGCCTGATTGAGCACCGCCCAGAACTGTCCCAGCGTGCGCACTGCCTCGAAAAACTGATCCACATCCACCGGTTTGATGACGTAGGCATTGGCACCCAGGTCCCAACTGCGCGCCAGATCACTTTCCTCGCGCGACGAGGACAAAATTACCACCGGAATGCGCCGCATGCGCTCGTCCGC
>CAJDVA010000138.1_pt1 | contig 11004 bp, 9 predicted proteins | sample 7391241 | NCBI WGS metagenome assembly CAJDVA01 (sample SAMEA7055678, study PRJEB34461) | soil metagenome | biome: terrestrial ecosystem; feature: Peninsula; material: soil | place: Antarctica | collected 2016
GCCCGCGCGGCGTTTGCGCGGCTCAGCGGGCGAGCACTTCGTCCAGCACGGCCATGCGCACGAAAACGCCGTTGCCGACCTGTTCCAGGATGCGTGACTGCGCGCCATCGGCAACTTCCGGCGCAATCTCGATGCCGCGGTTGATCGGGCCCGGGTGCATCACCAGACAGCCCTTGGCGGCCAGTGCGAGGCGCCGCGGGTCCAGCCCGTAGCGAGTGAAGTACGCGGCTTCATCGGGCAATTCGGTGGCGGCCATGCGCTCTTTCTGCAGGCGCAGCATGATCACCGCGTCGGCACCCGCGATGGCTTGATCGAAATCGTCAAAGGGCCGGGTCTGCGGAAACTCCTCCGCGCTCGGCATCAGGGCCGCCGGTCCGCACAGACGGATATGTTTCACGCCCAGCGCGGTCAGCGCGTGCACGTCCGACCGGGCCACGCGTGAGTGTTTGATGTCACCGCAAATCGTGATCGTGAGGTTGTCAAAATCCGGCCGGTGCTGGCGGATCGTGAGCGCATCCAGCAAGCCTTGTGTGGGGTGCGCGTGGTTGCCGTCGCCGGCATTGATGACCGACACGCCGCTCATGGCGTGATGTACCAGTGCGTCCGGCGTGCCGGCTTCCTTGTGGCGCACGATGATCGCGTCCAGGTGCATTGCTTCGAGCGTGTGCAGCGTATCGAACAACTCCTCGCCCTTGCGTGTGGAGGAGAAGCCGATATCGAAATTGACCACGTCGGCACCGAGCCGGCGCGCGGCCAGTTCGAACGACGTACGCGTGCGCGTGGAGGGCTCGAAAAACAGGTTGAGCACGGTGCGTCCGGCCAGTACGTCGAGTTTGCGCGTGCCATGGGCACAGGCGTCGCGCAGGGCCTCGGCGCGATCAAGCAAGCGCTCGATGGTGGCGCGTGGCAGGTGTTCGAGGGTAGTGAGGTGGCGCAGACGAGGACTCATGGGCGTGTCGAGCAGATGGGAGGGAAGTCAGTGTGGGTCGGTTGCCGACGTGGCGGAGGCGCTGTGCAGCAGCCAGCGCTCAAGAATGACGGCAGCGGCTTCGGCGTCGATGGTGGCGACATCGCGGCGGCGCTTCAGCCCGGCTGCGCGTGCATGCGCAAAGCGCTGAGCCGCCTCGCGCGAACTGTCGCGTTCGTCCACCAGTGCCACCGGCAATGCGTAGCGTGTTTGCAGTTGTGCGGCAAAGCGGCGCGCGGCGCGACTGGTGGCCTGTTCTGCGCCACCCAGTGTCAGGGGCAAGCCGATCACCAGTGTTTGCGGCAGCCACTCGTTGCGCAGCGCGTCCAGCCGTTGCCAGTCCGGCTCGCCGTCGCGCATCGTCAATGTGCCCAGGGCACGCGCGCTGGAGGTGATCAGATTGCCCACCGCCACCCCGGTCAGCCGGCTGCCAACATCGAAGCCAAGCACGCAGCTCACGCGTGGCCCGCGTAGCCGGACAACTGCCGTGGATCGACGCCGACTAGGCCGGCCGCAGCGCTCCAGCGCTCTTCCAGTGGCGTATCAAACACCACCCGGCCACAGGCCTCGGTGGTGAGCCACGCGTTGGCCATGATCTCCTCCTCCAGCTGTCCGGCGTCCCAGCCGGCGTAGCCGAGCACCATGATCGCCTCGCGTGGACCCTCGCCCGCAGCCATGGCTACCAGGATGTCGCGTGAGGTGGTCACCGACCACATGTCGTTGACGCGGTAGCTTGATTCCCATGCCCCCGGTTCGCGGTGCAACACGAAGCCACGCTCCTGTTGCACCGGGCCGCCGATCAGTACCGGCGAATCAGCCAACTCATCATCGGCACAACGCAGTTTCATCTGTGCCAGCACGTCGCCGAAGCGGTAGTCGGACAGCTGGTTCACCAGCAGGCCCACCGCGCCATCCTCGTCATGCTGGCAGAGCAAGGCAACGCCACGCGAAAATGGCGGTTCGGCCTGATGTGGCATGGCGATCAGGAAGTGCCCGGTGAGGGTGTTTGATGTTGCGCTGCTCATGAGCCGACATTGTAAGCCGCTGGGTGGTGTTCGCGGTGTTATCAGCCCCACGTGAATCACTTGTTGCGCAATACATCGCCGGGCAGAAATTGCCAGGTGCGGGTGATATACAGCTCGTCCACGCTGGCATCGGCGGGTAATGCCGGGAAGGGGCCAGCGAGGCGCACGATGCGCTCGGCGGCCGCGTCCAGCACGGGCTGGCCGGAACTCTTGATCACGGTGATGCTGTGGATGCTGCCATTGCGACTGAGGCCTACGGTGAGCAGCAGATCGCCGTACAACTTCTGCTCACGGGCGACTTCCGGATAGTTCAGGTTGCCGACGCGCTGCACGCGGTCCGACCAGCCGCGCATGTAGCTGGCGTATGCGTACTCTTTGGTGTTGGCGGAGATGAATTTTTTCTTCGGACGCCTGGCCAGGGCCTCGTTCTGCGCGCGCAGCTCGGCGGCGAGCTGCGCGATCGCTTGCGGCGATGCCCGGGTCGGGCCGTGGGATCGCGCCGGAGAACATTTGCGATGGTCGCGCCGCCCGGTCGCTCTGGCCGCCACCGCTGTTGTTTGCCTGCGCGAGGAAATCGGCCTTGTCCGGTGCCTCGTGGTTGGCCACGTTGACCAGGGTTACGTCCAGCGTTGGCAGCCCAGGTTCGGCCTGCGCGAAGTGGAACGTGACACCCAGCAGCAACACGGCGTGCAGCAGCAGCGAAAACAGCGCGGTGGCACCGATCGGATTGGCTGGCGTGATGGCGTCGGGCGAGCTGCTCACGCGACGTGTGCGCCGCTGTGGCGCTGTTCGATGACGGCAAACAACTGCGCGCTGATGTTCAGGCCGAATTGGGTGTCGAGCTCGCGGGCGCAGGTCGGCGAAGTGACGTTGATTTCCGTCAGATAGTCGCCAATCACGTCCAGTCCGACAAACAACAGGCCGCGCCGGCGCAACTCCGGGGCCACTTGCTCCACGATCCAGCGATCCCGCGCGGACAGCGGCACGCCCTCGCCACGGCCGCCGGCGGCGAGGTTGCCGCGAAACTCGTTGCCTTGCGGAATGCGCGCAAGCGCCCACGCCACCGGTTCACCGTCGATCACCAGAATGCGCTTGTCGCCGGCGCTGATTTGCGGGATGTATTTCTGCGCGATCGTCAATTGCGCGCCGACACCATGACTGTCACCACCAAGCAGCGTCTCCAGCATCGAGTTGAGATTGCTGTCGCCAGCCTTGACGCGGAAGATGCCGCGCCCGCCCATGCCATCCAGCGGCTTGAGTACCACCTCGCCGTGTTCCGCCGTGAAGCGACGCAACTCTGCAGCGTCGCGACTGACCAGCGTGGGCACGATGCATTGGGGAAACTGCAGCGCGAACAGTTTCTCGTTGCAGTCACGCAAGGCACGCGGGTCGTTCACCATCATGACGCCGCCGCGTTGCGCGGCCTCCAGCACCAGCGTGTCGTAAATGAACTGCGCGTCGACGGGTGGATCCTTGCGCAGCAGCACCACATCCATCTCGCGCAGGTCGCGCCATTGCGGCTGGCCCAACGTGTGCCAGTGCTGCGCGTCCTCTTTCACCGCAAGCGGGGCGAGGCGTGCCCACGGTGCGCCATCGCGCAGGGCCAGGTCTTGCTGCTCCATGTAAAACAGTGCGTGACCGCGCCGCTGCGCTTCCAGCAACAGGGCAAAAGTCGTGTCCTTGGCCAGCTTGATGGACCCGATCGGATCCATCAATACGGCGACTGACAACATCATCGTGTGTTCCTCGTAACGTCGATCTGCGTCGGCTGGGCGCCGATGGTCACTCACTGCGCATGGTAGGGCCGATGGTCGCCGACGTGGCGGATCGGCGGCAAGTGCGTGCTGTCGATGGTTGCCGCGACCGGCCTGATGGTGCCGTTGTGCGGCAGACCCGTACCGCTTGCGCACGCCCAGGCGATGATTATTGCTTGACAGTCTCGGCGGGCAGGCGGTACACAACAAACGTGACATGTCCCGCCGCAGAGCGGGCGCAGGCGGATTTGTTCTCGTTGTTTTTTCATGCGCGCCGCTCGGCACGGCTGTTGCATGCCACAAAACCTGTCCCGAGCTCGGGATGGGCCGTTGGGGGAGCCAAGTGGATTCAAACGCAAACGCTAACGATCTGACCGGTCTCAAGGTCATGGTGATCGATGACTCCAAGACCATTCGCCGTACGGCGGAGAGGCACTGGCCAAGATCTCCGATCAGAAGCCCGCCATCATCTTTGTCGACATCATGATGCCGCGTCTGGATGGGTATCAGACCTGCGCGTTGATCAAGAACAATCCGCAGTTTCGCGCCACGCCAGTCATCATGCTGAGTTCCAAGGACGGCCTGTTTGACAAGGCCCGTGGACGTATCGTGGGCGCGGAACAGTACCTGACCAAACCGTTCACGCGAGACGAACTGCTGGGTGCCATCCGTCGCCACGTCGTCGCCGCGCCCGTACGCTGATTGCAGATTCCGAGGGGGATCAGTGGCCAACATTCTCATTATCGACGATTCGCGACGCGCACGCTGACCCGCGACCCCGCCACCGCCAAGGTGCCGATCGTCATCATCACCACCAAATCGATGGAGACCGATCGCGTGTGGGGCCTGCGCCAAGGCGCGCGCTCGTTCATCACCAAGCCGGTGAACGAGAAGGAATTGCTGGCCTGCATTGACGACTTGTTGCCGAGCGCACCATGACTGATTCCGTCAATCGCACCCCGTTTGAGATACTCGCCCGCTACGAGCGGTTGTCGCTGGCCCACGCGTCCGAGGTGCAAGACAAGCTGGACGCACCCGGTTTGTGGCGCGGCATCGGTTTTCGCGTCGGTACGCGGCTGCTGGTAACGGGTATTGACGAGATCAACGAACTGCTTGCCGTGCCGGTACTGACGTCCGTGCCCGGTACCCAGCCATGGCTGCTCGGCGTCGCCAACGTACGCGGCAACCTGGTGCCGGTGATCGATTTCGCACGCTTTCTGTTTGGCGAGCGCACGCAACACTCCGATCGCACGCGACTGCTGATCGTGCGTCAGGGTGGCGGCAACGTCGCGTTGCTGGTGGACGAGGTGTTTGGTCAGCGCACGGTCGACGAGGAGCAGCGCCGCGAGGCCGCGCCCGAGGACGATCCGCGCCTCACCCGCTTTGTCGACAGCCGCGTGGGCGAGCAGCAATTGGCCATTTTCAGCATGAGCCGGCTGGTGCGGGCTCCGGATTTCCGTCAGGCCGCCGCGTGATCGGGTGGCGTTGAGTTGGTGAAGGGCCGACCACCCGGTGTGGCCGGAAACGAAAATCAATCATTCACAGGCGGGCGCTCGCGCAACACGCGGCGAGGTCAGCCAAGATGTAGACGGACGAGGTGAACATGAGCACTACAGGGGGCGTCAGCAGGGAGCGGGGTTACACCGCACTCATTGTCCTGCTGCTGATTGCGATTGGTTTTGCAGCGCTGGATTTCTTTCTGCTCAACCAGAAGAACGGTGAGGATCGCCAGGCAATCGCACTGACCACGCAAATCCAGGTGCTGTCGCAGCAGACGGCGAAATTTGCGTTGGAGTCGGCCAACGGCAACGTCGACGCCTTCAGGGAGCTGGAGGGCACGCGCAACGCCATCGACTCTGCAGTGCAGCGGCTGAAGCGCGGCGACCCGCAAAGTGGCATGCATGCCTACGCCAACAACAACAGCACACCCAGTGGGCGGGCGGTGACCGCGCTGGACACGGCGTGGCGTCAGCTGGATGCGGATATCCGCAAAATCCTTTCCAACAAGGCAGTCGTGCTCGATTCCGGGCGACGTGCAGACACCTTGTCCGCAGATGCTCGGCACGTCGCGCCAGATGTTGTCTGCTGACCGCATCATCCGCCGCGTGCAGGAAGTGGTCCAGGGTGGCGAAAACTCGCTGCCCGCCGCCGATGGTCTGTCGCGTGACGCGCAGTTGTACGGGAACGTTCTGAAGGGCCTGCTGGTGGGCAGCGCCGACAGTGGTGTGCGGCCGATTGCCGATGCCAATGCACACAAGATCCTCACCGAGATCCAGGCTGGCTGGGAGAAGCTGACTGACCCGGTGGCCAGGTTGGTCGCCGCTGCAGGCAACATCACTGACGTGAAGAGTGCCGGCAACCAGGCCTCGCTGGATTCGCAAACGGTGTTGTTGCGAGCGAACGATTTGTCTGAGCAGGTCGGCAAATTGCCCTTGCGCCGGTTGTTCCCGAACGTGTGGTGGGGTTTGTTTGGCGCAATTGCAGCGGTGGCTTTCGCCCTGTTGCTGGTCATCACCCTGGTGGGCGACCAACGCCGCCGGTTTGCCAGCAGTATCGAACTGAACCAGCGCAACCAGGAGGCGATCATGCGCCTGCTGGATGAAATGGGCTCGCTCGCGGAAGGTGACCTCACGGTCAAGACCACGGTGTCCGAGGACATCACCGGCGCGATTGCCGACTCGGTGAACTACGCCATTGACGAGTTGCGATCTCTGGTTACCACCATCAACGAGACGTCCGAACAGGTGTCGTCCTCGGCACAGGAAAGCCAGACGACGGCGCGCAACCTGGCTGACGCTGCGCAGCAACAGGCGCGGCAGATCAGTTCGGCAACCTCAGCCATCAACCAGATCGTGAGTTCGATGGACACGGTGTCCAGGGATTCGGCCGAGTCGGCCGACGTGGCCGAACGCTCGGTGAAGATTGCCTCGCGCGGTGCCGAGGTGGTGCGCGAGACGATCTCCGGCATGGACTCGATTCGCGATCAGATCCAGGAAACCTCCAAGCGCATCAAACGCCTGGGTGAGTCATCGCAGGAAATCGGCTCGATCGTGGAGCTGATCAACGACATTGCCGAGCAGACCAACATCCTGGCGCTGAACGCGGCGATCCAGGCGGCATCAGCCGGTGAGGCTGGTCGCGGTTTCGCCGTGGTTGCCGACGAAGTGCAGCGTCTGGCCGAACGCTCGACCAGCGCCACCAAGCGTATTGAAACGCTGGTGCAGGCGATTCAGTCCGATACCAACGAGGCGGTCAATTCGATGGAGCAGACCACCGCAGAGGTGGTCGCTGGTGCACGTCTGGCCGAGGATGCCGGTAGCGCGCTGGGGGACATCGAGCGCGTTTCGCATGATCTGTCGGCGCTGATTCAGACCATCTCCACCGCAGCGCGCGAGCAGTCAGCAGCGGCCACCGATATTTCCGTGTCCATGAACGCGATCCAGGAGATCACTTCGCAGACGTCGCAGGGTGCGAGCCAGACCGCCGATTCCATCGGTACGTTGGCGCAGTTGGCGAGTGACCTGCGACGTTCGGTGGCGCATTTCAAGCTGCCCGGCTGAGGGTTGCCAGGTGGATATCCGCATTTTGACGGGGGGCAATCTCGCTGTTGCATGACGTACCTGTCGCGCAGTGCCGAGAGAGGCGCATGAGACTTCAAGATCACATCGATTTCACCACGCTGCAATGGGTCAAACCGGAGCTCGACGAGACGCTGTCAGTCGCGCGCGAAGCATTGGAAGCCTATGTCGAGCAGCCCGAAAACGCGGGTGCCATGCGTTCGTGCGCAGACCACTTGCATCAGGCTCACGGCACGTTGCAGATGGTCGAGCTGTATGGCGCGGCCTTGGTTGCCGCGGAGATGGAGACGCTCGCTGCCGAGCTGATCGCCGGCGGTATCACTGAACGTGAGGAAGCCTACACGGTCATGATGCGTGGGCTGATGCAGCTGCCCGACTATCTGGAGCGTTTGTCCGGCGGTCATCGCGACGTGCCGGTGGTGTTGTTGCCGCTGTTGAACGATCTGCGCGCCAGCCGCCAGCAGTCACCGCTGCCGGAGTCGGCGCTGTTTCACCCCAATCTGGACGCGTTCCTGCCCGAGCAGGCACCGGCCGCGCTGAGTGACCTGCAAGCGCAGGCTTATCGCGACGACTTGGTCGATCTGCGCCTGCATTTTCAGCAGCAACTGCTTGGCTGGTTTCGTGGGCAGGATGTCCCGCAACGGTTGCGCAGTATGCGCAAGACGCTGCTGGCGATTACTGCGCGCTGCTACCACGTCCACGGTCGCCGCCTGTGGTGGATTGCTGCCGGAGTGCTTGAGGGCCTTGAGCAAGGCATGCTCAAGAGTGATGCCAGTGAGATACGCCGGTTGATAGCGCGTGTCGATCGCAATATCCGCCAGCTGGTCGAATCGGGTGAGGACAGCCTGCGCGGCAATGGCGCCGATGAAGTGGCGTGCAGGTTGCTGTACATCGTTGCCCAAGCCAGGCAATCCAGTCCGCACATGGCGTTGCTGCGCGAGACCTATGCGCTGGACGCGCTCGTGCCGGCGCCCGGAGAGCTGGCGCACGCGCAGGGTTCGATGGCCGGACACAATCGCGCGCTGCTGGATTCCGTGTCGCGCGCACTGAAAGACGACTTGCTGCGGGTGAAGGAGGCGCTGGATCTGTTCTTGCGTCAGCCCGATGCCGATCCGGCGCAGTTGTCGGCGCAAGGCGAGGTACTTGAGCGCGTCGGCGACACGCTCGGCATGTTGGCATTGGCCGCACCGCGCCGCGTGGTGGGTGAGCAACGCCGCGTGCTCGACGAACTGGCCAACCGGATGCGTCCGGCCGATGAGGAAACTCTGCTCGATGTGGCAGGTGCCTTGCTCTACGTCGAGGCGTCGCTGGACGACCATATCGAGCGGCTCGGCTCCAGCGATGGTGCGGACGACGCGGGTGCCCGTGAGCAGGATCTGCCGCGCGCCGAGGCCCTCGGCGTGGTTGCCGCGCTGATGGCCGAGGCCATCAACAATACCGACAGGGTGAAGGAGGCCATCGTTGCCTTCGTCGAGTCCGGGTGGCAGCACGACCGTCTTGTCGGCATGCCGGCACTGATGGAGGAAGTGTCAGGCGCCATGCGCATGCTGTCGGCGCCGCGTCCAGCTGAGCTGGCCCAGGGCGTGGGGCATTTCATCGACTATGAATTGCTGGCCGACCGACGTGTGCCCAGTGGCACGCAGATGGATTGTCTGGCCGATGCGCTGGCGGCACTGGAATACTATCTGGAGGCGGCACGCGACCACCGCGGCGGTCTCGATCACATCCTTGATGTGGCCGAGCACAGTCTTGGCCTGTTGGGTTACTGGCCGTTGCCCGCAGGACGCGAGAAGCGAGCTGAAGCGTCGCACACAGGTACCGCCGTGACGCACGGCAACGATGTCGTCGCAGCGCCGGTTGAACTGTCGGAAAGCGTCAGTCTGGTTTCCGGTAATGACTTCGGACAATTGTTTGTCGGCTCCAGTGCGGCGCCGGTCGAGCGCGGGCAGGATCTCGACGGACTGCGCCTGGCGATCACCGAGCCGACTGCGCCACCGCCGCCCGAAGACCATGTCGACGATCCGGATGGCGATTGGGACGAGATCGAGGAAGAAGTGTTCGAAGAGGTACCGGTACGCGACGCGCTCGCGGCCGACACCCATTTCAACGCAGACGCCGAGGGTATCGACGACGATATCCGCGAAATTTTTCTGGAGGAAATGCAGGAAGAGATCGACAACCTGCGTGCCGCCGAAAACGTCTGGCTGGTCGATCCGAGCCAGTTGTCGGCGTTGACTGGCATTCGCCGATCATTCCATACCCTCAAGGGTTCCGGCCGATTGGTCGGTGCCGGTGTGCTCGGCGAGTTCGCGTGGAAAGTGGAGAACATGCTCAATCGCGTGCTCGACAACAGCATCGAGCCGCATGCGGGTGTGCAGGCGCTGGTGCACCACGCGATCAATGCATTGCCAGGTCTGCTGGCGGCACTCAAGGGCGAAGGCGCGCCAGATGCACCGCTCAGCGCGATCATGCTCACCGCCGAACAGTTGGCGGCCGGCCAGCCGGCGCGGCTGGAAGACCAGGCACCAGCGGGTACGGAAATGGTGCGTCGCGTGGTGCGTCGACGGGTACCGCGTATCGATGCCACGGCGGTGCCGCAGGCCGGCCTGACCGATGCCGACGCTGCATCCGGGAACACGCTGCCCGGGCCGGAATCAGTCATCAGTTTGCCGGTCATGCCTCCAGTGGATCCGGTTTTGCTGGAAATCCTGCGCAGCGAAGTTGCGCAGTACGTGCAAATGCTGCGCGCGGCCATTCAACAGAGCGGTCACGAGTTGCCAATCAGCGAAGAGCTGCTGCGCGCGGTGCATACCTTGCACGGCGCCATCGCGATGGTCGATATCCCGTTGCTGACGCAGTTGCTGGCGCCACTGGAAGTGCTGTTCAAGCGCCTGCGTGCGTCGGTCGTGCCACTGTCCGCCGATGGCGTGCGGGTGCTCGGACAGACCGTCGACGTGGTTGATCACGTCATGAGTCAGTTCGACGCAGCGCAGCCGCAACTGCCGAACGTGGATGCGCTCACCGCGCAGCTGATCGAGTTGCGTGACCGCTATCCCGAGTCACAAGTGGCGCACGTGGTGTTCGAACCGCGTCCGGATGAGGTTGCGTCTGCAACTGCCGCGGGCGCACCAGCTGCGCAAGAGTCCAGTGCTGAGGAACCGGCAACAGAGGCCGTGTCGGAATTGGAGCCGCAAGCGGTTGCGCCAGCGGATGAAATCGATGCGGCGCATCGCGATATGGATGCCACGGTAGCGGCGTATCTGGATACGCAGATAGCCGGCGCCGGCGCCGACGCCGAGGACGTGGCTGAATCACCGGCCACAACCGATGGCGAGATGGCGGATGCAATGGCCGCCGACGCGCATCACGATCGGCTCACCGCGCAACTGGTCGCTGCGCTGGATGCTTTCGAGCCGGAGGCTGCCGCACAGGCAGAAGCGGAGCGGATCGCAGCCGAGCAAGCCGCAGCGGAGCAAGCCGCAGCAGAGCAAGCTGCAGCGGAGCAAGTCGCAGCAGATGATGCGGAAAACGCACGTGAAGCGGCGAGTCATGCGACGCAAGAGCACGAGAACACGGCCACTGACCTGCCCGCAGCGACGGGCTTGATCGACGCCGATCTGCTTGAGGTGTTCATCGATGAGGCGCGCGAGTTGCTCGATCACGCCGACGATGTGTTGGCG
>CAJDVA010000054.1_pt1 | contig 10873 bp, 11 predicted proteins | sample 7391241 | NCBI WGS metagenome assembly CAJDVA01 (sample SAMEA7055678, study PRJEB34461) | soil metagenome | biome: terrestrial ecosystem; feature: Peninsula; material: soil | place: Antarctica | collected 2016
CACGGATTTCTACCCAGCTCGGGCAAGCTGGTGACGCTGCGCTTGCCCGCCGTATCGGCGACCGTGCGGCTGGATGGCGGCGTGGTCGAAGGCGACACGGTCACGATTTTCTATGATCCAATGATCGCCAAGATGATCGTGTTTGCGCCCGACCGCGTGCAGGCATTGCAGCGCATGCGAGAGGCGCTGGCCACCTGCGAAATCATCGGCCCGAAATCCAACATCGGCTTCCTTGAGCGTCTCGTGCGCCATCCGGCGGTGGTCGAAGGGCGTATCGATACCAGCTATCTCGACCGCCATCTGGACGAGTTTGTTGTCGGCGACACGGCACCCGCCGATGCTGTCTTGTTCGCCGCTGCTACGGCGGCGCTGCTCCACGACGAACAGCACGCGCGGGCGCAACCGGGCGATCCGCATTCACCGTGGTCGCGCGTGGACGCATGGCGCATCGGCCACGCCGGCAAGCGCATCGTGGCGCCAACGGCCAGCGCTACAGCCTGCTGCGTGCGCCTGCCTACGTGTGGGAAACGACCGACGCCGCCGGCGGCAACCAGGTCATCGCGCCAATGCCCGGCCGCATCGTGCTGGTGAAAGCCCACGCTGGCGACACGGTGGAACAAGGCCAGGATTTGCTGGTGATGGAAGCGATGAAAATGGAACTGGCATTGAAGGCGCCGCGCGCCGGCACCATCGAGAGCATCAACGCCACGCCGGGAGAGTTTGTCGAAGCCGATGCGGTACTGGTGCGCTTTGCCAACTGACACGCCAGCAACTCACGGGCTACCGCACCCTACGAGCTATCGCCCCCGTAGGGCGGGCACTGCCCGCCGACTTTCCGATTCCTGCCGAGCACCTCGGCAAGTGCGGCGGGCACTGCCCGCCCTGCGGCGCCCTGCGCCGCTGCGCGGAACCATTGCGCGCACGGCGCACTCAAACGTGAGCACAAGGAGCATGACATGACTTCTTCCGACCACGTCCGCATTGTCGAAGTCAGCGCCCGCGACGGCTTGCAGACTGATCGACCGTCTGTCGGCCACCGGTCTGGCTACGATCGAGGCCACCAGTTTCGTCAGCCCGAAGTGGGTGCCGCAACTGGCCGACGCCGCCGAGGTGTTTGCCGGTATCCGCAAGGTAGCGGGCGTCAGCTATCCCGTGCTGGTGCCAAATCTGCAAGGCTATCAACGCGCGCGCGAAGTCGGCGTCACCGAAATCGCCGTGTTCACCGCGGCGTCCGAGGCCTTCAACCGCAAGAACATCAACGCCTCGGTGGACGAATCCATCGAACGCTTCATCCCCGTGTTCGAACAGGCACGGAGCGACGGTGTGCAAGTACGCGGCTACATTTCCACGGTGCTCGGCTGCCCGTACCAAGGTGACGTGCCGCTGCACGATGTCGTGCACGTCGCGCAACGCCTGCATGCACTGGGCTGCCACGAGATATCCCTCGGCGACACCATCGGCGTCGGCACGCCGGCCAAGGCGCGCGCGATGCTGCGCGCCGTGGCGCAGGAAGTGCCGATGGCTGCGTTGGCGGTGCACTTTCACGACACCTATGGTCAGGCGCTGGCGAATATTCTGGCGTGTCTGGAAGAAGGCGTGCGCGTGGTCGACAGTTCAGTGTCCGGCACCGGCGGCTGCCCGTATGCGAAAGGCGCCACCGGCAACGTGGCCAGCGAGGACGTGGTCTACATGCTGCACGGCATGGGCATGCACACCGGGATCGATCTGGACCGGCTGATCGCCACGGGCGCGTGGCTGGCGCAGCAGTTGCACAAGGACACGGCCAGCCGCGTCACCCGTGCCCGCACGGCGGCTATCTGATGCCACACAACGAGTCCGCAAATCTGCTGCGCGCCAAGTTTTCCATACGGCCGATCCGTGCCAGCGACGACGCAACGGTGGCTGCGATCATCCGCGCAGTGATGCCGGAGTTTGGTGCGGACGGCCCCGGCTTCGCCATCCATGACGCCGAGGTGGAGCACATGTGCGCGGCGTACACACGTCCGCGCAGTGCGTACTTCGTGGTCGAACGCGATGGTGAACTGCGCGGCGGCGGCGGCATGGCGCCGCTGGAAAATGGCGAGCCGGATGTGTGCGAGCTGCGCAAGATGTATTTCCTGCCCTCCGCGCGCGGCATCGGTGCCGGCAGCGCGATGATCCTGCGCTGCCTGGACGCGGCCCGCGCCGCCGGCTTTCGCCGCTGCTATCTGGAAACCCTGACCGGCATGGACGCGGCACAGACGCTGTACGCACGCACTGGCTTCAAGCCATTGCGCGCACCCATGGGCGGCACCGGCCACTTCAGCTGCGACCGCTTCTACATCCGCGATTTGTGAGCTTCGCTGATGCGTAGCGCAGATCAAACAACGCCATGTGATCGCCATGGCAACCGCGAATCCAGCCTGCGCCGGAATGACGAAACGATGCAGATTGACGACGCGCCGGGAATGCCCAGCACGGACACCACGACCGCGGGTCACGGCCACAACAACAGGTTCCACTGCGCCGTGATCGCGGTGGAGACCAAAGACTGCTCGCGCTGAACCCCCATCGCGCGCAGCCAACGTCTCCGACCACTACTCATCCCTCCACCCCGTCATTCCGGCGCAGGCTGGATTCGCGTCTGCGCCGCACGCGGCGCCACCACTGATCCCGCCTGCAGCCTCTCCGCAAACCGACTCGCACCCACCCCGTCATTCCGGCACAGGCCGGAATCGCGTCTGCTCCGCCCGCGGCGCCACCGCTGATCCCGCCTGCAGCCTCATCCGCAAACCGACTCGCACCCCGACTCGTCATTCCGGCGCAGGCCGGAATCGCGTTTGCTCCGCCTGCGGCACCACTACTGATCACGCCTGCAGCCTCATCCGCAAACCGACTCGCACCCCACCTCGTCATTCCGGCGCAGGCCGGAATCGCGTTTGCTCCGCACGCGGCGCCACCACTGATCCCGCCTGCAGCCTCTCCGCAAACCGACTCGCACCCCGACTCGTCATTCCGGCGCAGGCCGGAATCGCGTTTGTTCTACACACGGCGCCACCACCAACGCCCGCCCTCGCCAGGATCGGGGCCAGGAGACACCAGACAAAACCCCAACCTCAGTTGGAGAGAAAAATATCGGCAATGACGCCGGAGGCGATTGCAATCAACAAGTAGTCACTGTTGTCACTGCGTACCCAGTGATAGCCCCGCGGCGGCTGGCGCAGGTGATAGACCTGCCAATCGTCGACTACATAGCGACTGCTGCGGTATTCAACGGGCACATAACCACCCTTCTTGTACCAGCCCTCATGCCGACCACGGTCGTGCATCACGTAATAGTTGCCGTGACGGTCGTACCTGCCGTGTTTGTCCTGGCGGTAATCGCGATCGTTGTAGTTGCCACGGTCATCGCGATCAGCATAACTGCGGTCAGAATCCCCGCGCCGGTCATGCTTGTCTCGCTTGTCTCGCTTGTCCTGTTTGCCGTGCCCACCGCGATCGCCGTGATCGGCCTGACTTTGCTGATTGCCCTGGCCACCGTATTGCGGCGGATCGGCGAGCACCGCTGTCGCCGCAAACAGCAAACCTCCCGCAAGAACGACCAAGACTTTTTTCATGATGTGTTTCCTCAAGGGCGAAATACCGACAATCAGGGTGAAAGCTGCGGCCACGCGCCGCATCGCTTCGGCATGCAGCGGACGAGCACGCTGACCGCTTGGCCACGCGCCGCTCAAACTACCCGCCGGCATGTGACGGCCCCATCACGAGCATAGCGCGCTCAGCTAATATGACGGTTTTCCCGCACGCGGACACTCCATGCAACTCGATCAAGTCAAGGCGATCATTACCGGCGGCGCCTCCGGCCTCGGCCACGCAGTGGCGCAGCTGCTGGTTGCCAGTGGCGGCAAGGTCGCGTTGTTCGATGTCAACGATGAAAAGGGCGCGTCTGCGGCGAAAGAGCTGGGCGCTACCGCTCATTTCTTCCGCACCGACGTCACCTCCGAAGATGGCGTGGCCACCAACGTCGCCGCCGCGCACAGCACGATGGGCGGCCTGAACGTGGTGATGAATTGCGCCGGCATCCTTGGCGCCGGTCGCGTGCTGGGCAAGCAAGGTCCGATGGCGTTGGCCAACTTTGTCGGCACCATTACCGTGAACCTGATCGGCAGCTTCAACGTGGCCAAGGCCGGTGCGGCACTGATGCAGACCAATGAACCCGGCGCAGATGGCGAACGCGGCGTGATCATCAACACCGCCAGCGTTGCCGCGTACGAAGGCCAGATTGGCCAGGCCGCCTACTCCGCCTCGAAGGGCGGCGTGGTCGGCATGACGCTGCCGATGGCGCGCGAACTCGCGCGCTTCGGCATCCGTGTCGCGACGATTGCACCGGGTATCTTCTGGACGCCGATGGTCGATGGCATGTCGCCGGAAGTACAGGCTTCACTCGGCGCCTCGATTCCGTTCCCGTCGCGTCTGGGCAAGCCGGAAGAGTTTGCCAGCACAGTGTCCTTTATCCTCGGCAATCGTTACATCAACGGCGAAACGATCCGTCTGGACGGCGCGGTGCGCCTGCAGCCCAAGTAATCCCTGCCCATACCCTCATCGTCATTCCGGCGCAGGTCGGAGGCGCTTTGCAACGGCGTAGCTGGCCATCCAGCGTCCGCATCGCTCAGCAAGTCACTGGATCCCGGCCTGCGCCGGGATGACGGACATGAAACTCTCCAGACATCTGGTACCACACCCATGAAAGCTTCCGACACCAAGAAAGGCAACGTGATCGAACACGATGGCACCGTGTATCAGGTGCGCGACGTGGAGCGCAGTTCGCCCAGTGCTCGCGGCGGCAACGTCACGTTCCGCTTCACGCTGTACACGATCCCCGGCGGGCGCAAATACGACCTCAGCCTGCGCGCCGAGGACGAATTGAAGGAGATGGATCTGGTGCGCCGCGCGGCCAACTTCTCGTACAAGGACGACGACACGTTCGTCTTCATGGACGCCGAGGATTACACGCAATACCCACTCTCACCAGAGACCGTCGGCGACAGTGCGGGCTACATCGTGGAAGATGTGGAAGGCTATTACGTGCAACTGATTGACGACGTGCCGGTGGCGTTGCAAGTACCAAGCAGCGTGATCCTGACGGTGCTGGACACCGCGCCGGAAATGAAGGGCTCCAGCGCGACCAAGCGCAACAAACCGGCCAAGCTCAACACCGGCATCGAGATTCAGGTGCCTGAGTACATCGGCGTCGGCGAGAAGGTATGGGTCAACACGCTCACCGGAGAATTCGCCGGTCGCGTCTGATCCAACTGGCCGCAAGGTCCACACGTCGGCGAGCGTGCGTCGTGGCAGCGCATCCGGCCATGGGCCAGAATGGGGCATGTCCGAACACCCGCCCAGCGCCGACGCCAGCCCCGATCTGAGCGCTCCCGGCCTGTATCTGAGCCGCGAACTGGCTGCCCTGGAATTCAACTTCCGCGTGCTGGCGATGGCGCGCGACAGCGCCGTGCCACTGCTGGAACGATTGCGCTATCTGAGCATCGTGGCCAGCAATCTGGATGAATTTTTCGAAGTACGCGTGGCGATGCTCAAGCATCATCATGCATACGGCTCGGCCGCACCCGGCCCCGATGGCGTGCCCTCGGGCGAGCTGCTGACGCGTATCCGTTCGCGCGTGCTGGACCTGGTCAGCGAGCAATACGCGGTGTGGCGCGACGATCTGCGCCCGCAGCTGGCTGCCGAGCGCGTGTACATTGCCGATCGCACGCAGTGGAATGCGCGCCAGCTCAGCTGGCTGCAGGGCTATTTCGAGCACGAAGTACTGCCGGTACTGTCGCCACTGGGCCTCGACCCGGCGCATCCGTTTCCACGCATCCTCAACAAGACGCTGAACATTGCCGTGGTGCTGCATGGCCGCGACGCGTTTGGCCACGAGAGCCACACGGCGCTGGTACGCGCGCCGCGCTCACTGCCACGCATCATCGGCATACCGGCCGAGATCGGCGGCGCTGGCGATCACTTCGTGTTCCTCGCCGAGTTGCTGCAAGCGTTTGCCACGCTGATGTTTCCGGGCTTCCGGGTGGTCGGCTCGTATCAGTTCCGCGTGACGCGCAACAGTGAGCTGCTGGTCGAGGAGGCCGAGGTGGAAAACCTGGCGCTCGCGCTCAGCGAAGAATTGCCCGGACGTGGTTATGCGCGTTCCGTGCGACTGGAAGTCGGAGACAATTGCCCGGCGACCATGACCGCGTTGCTGGTGAAGAATTTCGAACTGGAAGACACCGACGTCTATCGCTGCGACGGACCGGTCAACATCATCCGCGCCGGGCTGATCTACGAATGGCTGGATCGCCCTGACTTGAAGTTCACACACTTCAGCCCGCAACTGCCGCCAGCGCTGGAAAGCAAGAAGAACAAATTCGATCTGATCGGCCAGCGCGACGTGTTGCTGCACCATCCCTACCAGAGCTTTGCCGCGGTGATCGACTTGCTGCGCCAGGCCACCATCGACCCGGATGTACTGGCCATCAAGCAGACGCTGTACCGCGCCGGTGAAGACACGCCGCTGGTTGATCTGCTAGTGGATGCTGCGCGGCACGGCAAGGATGTGACCGTGGTCATCGAGCTGCGTGCGCGCTTTGACGAGGCGGCCAACATCCGCCTGGCCACGCGCCTGCAGGAAGCCGGCGTGCAAGTGGTGTATGGCGTGGTGGGTTTCAAGACGCACGCCAAGATGATGTTGATCGTGCGCCGCGAACGCGGCGCGCTGCGCCGCTACGCGCACCTGTCCACCGGCAACTACCATCAGGCCAACAGCCGCATGTATACCGACATCGGCTTGATGACCGCCGACCCGGACATCACCGAGGATTTGCACAAGGTGTTTCAGCAATTGTCCGGGCTGGGGCCGATCATCCACCTGAAGCGGCTGCTGCATTCACCATTCACGCTGTACTCGGGCGTCATCTCGCGCATCGAGCGCGAGACCGCGCACGCACGCGACGGCCGCCCGGCGCACATCGTGGCCAAACTCAACGCCTTGAACGAACCACATGTGATTGAGGCGCTGTACCGTGCCTCACAAGCCGGCGTGGAAATCGACTTGATCGTGCGCGGCGCGTGCACCCTGCGTCCGGGGTTGCCTGGCGTCAGCGAGCACATCCGCGTGCGTTCGATCGTCGGCCGCTTTCTCGAACACAGTCGCGTTTACTGGTTCGCCAACGACACCGCGCCGGAGTTGTTCTGCGCCAGCGCCGACTGGATGGAGCGCAACCTGCTGCGCCGCATTGAGATCGCCTTTCCCATCCTCGACCCGGCGCTGGCCGCGCGCGTGTTCGAGGAAACGCTGGCCAACGCGTTGGCCGATAACACGCAAGCGTGGCTGCTCGCCAGCAACGGACATTACGTCCGCGCCCAACCGGGCGACCACCCACCCTACAGTGCGCAACATGGCTTGCTGGAACGCTTCAGTCGATGACCGCCAGTCTGCACTTCGTCAATATCGCGCGCCCGTGCCAGAATCATCGCCTTGCCACTCGGGGAGCCAGCGCGTGAGTCCAGTCGAGCAGACCCCGATCCGCGATGGCGAACTGATTGCTGCAGTGGACATGGGCTCGAACAGTTTCCACATGGTGGTGGCGCGCATGGAGCACGGCCAGCCGCGCGTGATCGACCGCCTGCGCGACACCGTGCGCCTTGCGGCCGGGCTGCGTGTCGATGGCACGCTGGAGCCGGCGCGGCGCACGCGCGCCCTGCACTGCCTCGCACGCTTCGGCCAACGCATTGCCGGTCTGTCGTCACAGCGTGTACGCGCGGTGGCGACAAACACCGTGCGCCAACTCGCCTACCCGGAAACTTTCCTTGCCGCTGCGGAGGCGGCGCTGGGCCATCCGATTGAAGTCGTCTCCGGCCGCGAGGAAGGACGTCTGATCTTTCTCGGCGCAGCGCACGATCTGCCCGCATCGCGCGAACCGCGTCTGGTGATCGACGTCGGTGGTGGCAGCACTGAATTCATCATCGGCCGCGGCCTCGCCCCGCTGCACACCGAAAGCGTGCAAGCGGGCTGCATCGCCTCGACCTTGCGCTTCTTCCCTGACGGCAAACTCACGCGCACGCTCTGGCGCCGCGCGACGACGGAAATCGGCGTGTTGCTGCAGCAGTTTGCCGAGGACTATCACGCCTCGGGATGGCAGGATGCGTACGGCTCGTCCGGCACGGCCAAATCCATCGGTGCGGTCGTGCAGGAGCTGAAGTTTTCCGACGACGGCATCACTGCTGCGGCGCTGGCCGCGCTGCGCGACGAGCTGATCCGTCAGGGCCAGATCAGCGCGCTCAAGCTACCCGGATTGATGAAAGACCGCGCGCCGGTACTTGCCGGCGGCGTGGTGATCTTCGAGGCGGCGTTTGCCGCGCTGGGCATCGAGCGTCTGCAGGTGTGCGAAAGCTCGATGCGCGAAGGCCTTCTCTGGGATCTGCTCGGCCGCGCTGGTGGCAGCGATCCGCGCACCGCAAGCGTGGACGCACTGGCCATCCGTTACGCGGTGGATCGTGCCCAGGCGCGTCGCGTCGAAGCCACTGCGTTGATATTGTTTGATCAGGTTGCCGCGCCGTGGAAGCTTGGTCCCGACGCCCGCGAATGGCTGTCCTGGGCCGCTCGCGTGCACGAGATTGGCCTGGCCATCGCGCACAGCCAGCACCAACACCACGGCGCTTATATCCTGCGCAATGCGGACCTGGCCGGCTTCTCGCGACAGGAGCAGCAACTGCTCGCCGCCGTGGTCGAGTCGCATCGGCGCAAGCCGGACAAAGCCATCATCGCCGCGTTGCCGCAGCGCTACGGCGACCTTGCACGCTACATCACCGCGTTGCTGCGTCTGGCCGTACTGTTTCGCCGCGCGCGACGCGCCGAATCCCTGCCATCGATGACGCTGCATGCCACGCGTCGCCGCCTGCGCCTCAGTCTGCCGGGGGCGTGGTCGAAGCAGCACCCACTCAGCGACGCCGACTTGCAACAGGAACACGCGCCAATGGCCGAGCTGGGACTGAAGCTGGAGTTGTCGAGCACGCCGGCCCCATGAGTACCCGTGACCACGCGCTTGCGGACCGGCTCAGCTACGCCCGCGTATCATGGCGCCAACACGCCACCGGCCTGACATCCATGCTCAAGTCTCTGCTCGTCACGCTGCTGCTGTCGCTGCCGCCTGGTCTGGCCGCACAGTCCGCAAAAACGGCGCCGGCCGTCGCCGTCGCAGCACCTCAAGTGGTGTTGAACACATCGCAAGGCGACATCACGCTGGAGCTTTATCCGGACAAGGCGCCCAAGAGCGTCGCCAACTTTCTGCAATACGTGCGCGACGGTTTCTATGACGGCACCGTCCTGCATCGGGCGATCCCCGGCTATCTGGTGCAGGGCGGTTTGTACACGCGCGACCTGCAACCCAAGCGCACCCGCTCGGCGGTACCCAGCGAGGCAGACAATGGGCTGTCCAACTTGCGCGGTACCCTGGTCGTGGCACGTGGCGCCGATCCAAATTCGGGCACCGCGCAATTCTTCATCAACCTGGTCGACAACCGTCGGCTGGACTTTGTCGGCAACCAGAGCGGCCTGACCTGGGGCTATGCCGTATTCGGCAAGGTGACCAAGGGCATGGACGTGGTCGATCACATCGCCGCACTGCCGACTCATGCCCTCGGTCCGTTTGCCGGCGACGTCCCTGCTCCGCTGGTAGTCATCACGCGCGCCAGTGTGGTCGGCGAAAGCGCGCCAGCAGCAGGCAGTACCCCCGCCAGCGCGGCATCGACGCCCGCAACCAAGGCCGGCAAGAAGCCGGCGGCCCCCGCCAAGACCCGCCGCGCGCACTGATACCACGATGACCACGCTGTTCATCGCCGACCTGCATCTGGACCCCAGCCGGCCGCACATCACTGCGTTGTTCGAGCGCTATCTCGCCAGCGACGAGGTTCGTCACGCCGAGGCGCTGTACATCCTCGGCGATCTGGTGGAGGCATGGATCGGCGACGACGACGATGCCGAACTGCCACAACGCATCGCTGTTGCCACGCACGCGGTGCGCGACGCTGGCGTGCCGGTGTACTTCATGGTTGGCAACCGTGATTTCCTGCTCGGTGCAGCCTTCGCCGCGCGCGCCGGCTTCACGCTGCTGGACGACGGCACCGTTCACGTCATCGCTGGCCAACCTACGCTGTTGATGCACGGCGATGTGCTGTGTACCGACGACGCGGCATATCAAGCGGTCCGCGCCCAGGTGCGCACCCCACAGTGGAAAGCGCAGATCCTGTCCATGCCGCTGGAAGCGCGCCGCGCGTTCGCGGCCAAGGCCCGCGAAGACAGCCGTGCTCACACCGCCAGCACCATGGAAAGCATCATGGACGTGAACGCGGACGCCGTAGCCGCGGCCATGCAGCAGGCCGGCGTAACTCGACTGATCCACGGGCATACCCACCGGCCGTCGGTGCACGCTTTCCAACTCAAAGGGAAAGCGGCCGAACGCATCGTGCTTGGTGACTGGTACGAACACGGCTCGGTATTGCGCGTGACAAAAGACAAGGTCAAGCAGGAAGGCAATCATCAACGAGGCACCGCCCACGTCGCTTCCCACGCGAGCGGGGGAAGTTGCCCGAAGGACTGATGAGGGCATTTCTGCACGCGCGCCAGACCAGCAGCGCATCGTGGCATGACCGCGGCATACACAATCGCCTCGACATGCGCCGGTTCGTCCGCCACTGCCTCTCCGCCAGATACGCAAAACGCCCCGTGAGGGGCGTTTTGCGTATCTGGCGGAGAGAGAGGGATTCGAACCCTCGATAAGGCTTTAGACCCTATACTCCCTTAGCAGGGGAGCCCCTTCAGCCACTCGGGCATCTCTCCGGGGTT
>CAJDVA010000149.1_pt1 | contig 10596 bp, 8 predicted proteins | sample 7391241 | NCBI WGS metagenome assembly CAJDVA01 (sample SAMEA7055678, study PRJEB34461) | soil metagenome | biome: terrestrial ecosystem; feature: Peninsula; material: soil | place: Antarctica | collected 2016
GCAATGCGCCGCCGGAAGCGTTCGAGGACGCTGCGCACCACGGCGTCGGTGTGGGCACCAAGCATGATCACGAACTCCTCGCCGCCAAAGCGGAACAGCACGTCGCCGCGACGGAAACATTCGCGCATCTGTTGCGCCAGCAGCAAGATCACCTCGTCACCGTACAGATGTCCATAGGTGTCGTTGACGCGCTTGAAGTGATCGATATCGAGGATCGCCAGCCACACCCTTTTCGCCGGCAGCGCATGGCGACGCTCCAGCAGCGGCCGCGCTACCGCTTCATCGTCAGCCCCATCTGTGCCCTCCGAACGCAGCAGGCGTTGCAGGTGCCGATCGAACGTGCGCCGGTTGTACAGGCCGGTCAGCTTGTCGCGTTCGCTTTCGCCGAGCAGCGCGGTGTAGTTGGCGTAGATGCGGGCAAACCCTTCGACCAGCGGGCGCATGGCATCTACCGGCATGACGCTTTCCACCTGCAGCGCACCCAGTGCGCAGCCATCGCGCAACATGGGCACAATCAAACGATGGCTGCCGTCGGCGCGCACCTCCGCGCGCACCTGCGGACGATCGATGCACGCCTGCAACAGCGCAAGCGTGGCGTCATGCGGATCGGCCTCCAGCACGCAGACGTGGTAGCGACCCTGCGCGTCCGGTACGCATTGCACGCTGCTCACCAATTGCGCCGTGCCCTCGAGCAGACGCTTGCCCAGCGACACGCTGCGCGCCGAGGTGAGCTCCGCCAGCGACAGCACCAGGCTGTGATCCAGCGCGTCGATATCGCGGTGATGGGTAAACGCGGCGACCGAGTCGATCAAGCGCGAGTGCGCCAGCATGCCAGTCACGCTCACCGCTGCGTGGTCCAGTACGGCGGGCACGTCGTACGTCACGCTCTCGCCGGCAGACGGCGCTTGCGTACGGTCAAGGCGATCGAGTTTGCACTCCGACATGGGTGGTCCAGACACACAGTGCTGCACTTGCAACATGAAAGTGGCGTAGCCGGACCCGGCACACCTGAGAATCTATCGGCGTGCGTCAGCAATACTTGAGCCGGCGCATGCAATACCGACCACGCGCGCCGCTGGCATGCTTCATCCCGGGCTAGCGCGGGTGCGACTCGGCGCGCAGCCCGCGTGGATGACACGCAGTAAACTTTCACGCATGGCTTCCCCTCCCCGCAAACGTCAGCAACGCAAGAGTGCGCCTGCCACGCGACCGCGCCCGGGTGCGCCGAGCGCCAGACCCGCCAGCAAGGCGGCCACGTCGCATCCGGCCGACAGCTCCACACGGGCCACACGCGTCCTGACCTGGCTGCTGCAGAAACTGCCCGCGCGACGGCGCGCGAAAGCCCTGGATTATCTGGTGCTGACGCGCATGGATCGCCCGATCGGCGCGCTGCTCTTGCTGTGGCCGACATGGTGGGCGTTGTGGCTGGCGGCCGGCGATTTTCCACCGTGGAAGCCACTGCTGATCTTCACCATCGGCGTGTTCGCGATGCGCGCGGCCGGCTGCGCCATCAACGACTACGCCGACCGCAAGCTTGACCCGCAAGTGCAACGCACCGCCGGCCGCCCGCTTGCCAGCGGGCGCGTGACGCCGCGTGAAGCGCTGCTCGTATTTGCCGTGCTGCTCGCGTTGTCATTCGCGCTGGTGCTGTTCACCAACGCGCTGACGATCAAGCTGTCGTTTGTCGGTGCCGCGCTGGCCGCGTGCTACCCCTTCAGCAAGCGCTATACCAACATGCCGCAAGTGGTGCTCGGCGCGGCGTTTGGCTGGTCGATCCCGATGGCGTTTGCGGCGGTGCTGGGCAGCGTGCCGCCGATCGGCTGGCTGCTGTTCATCGGCAACATCCTGTGGTCGGTGATTTACGACACCGAGTACGCCATGGTTGATCGCGAGGACGACCGCAAGGCTGGCGCGAAATCCACCGCGCTGCTGTTCGGTGATGCCGACGTACCGATCGTTGGTGTGTTGATGGGCACCTTCCTGCTGACCATGCTGTTCGTCGGCCAGCGCGCCTTGCTGGGCTGGCCCTATTGGACAAGCTGCGTTTCGGCACAACAACTGGCTTGGATTGACAGTGTGGATCGGGATCGTGCTGGCGCTGGCGATGCGCTGAGCGCTCAGTGCTGACCGCGGGGCGCCGAGCGCGGGGCGGCACCCATTGATCGCTGATTGCCGAGTGGGGCTGCTCGCGAGGTCCTGAAACCCCTCGTTCCCGTGGCGTCGCCCAATTTTGTTGGAGCGGCTTCAGCCGCGCTGCTGGTTGCGCAAGAAACATCGCGCACAGAGCCTGCCCCGCATTCGATCCGGGAATGCGCTCCTGCCGAAGGTCAGCGAGATCCCGTCACCCACCCGGCGTTGGCGCCCGCGCCAGTGCCCAGACATCCACGGTTTGCACGCCTGCGTGCTTGAGAACGCGCGCGCATTCGGCGAGCGTGGCGCCAGTGGTCATGACGTCATCGAGCACGCCAACGTGTGCCGGCAACGTGACACTGGCGGAAAGCGCAAACGCATCGCGCACATTGTGGCGACGCGCACGCGCGTCCAATTCGGTTTGCGCATGAGTAGGACGCACGCGGCGCAGCACGTCGGCACGCAGTGGCACACCGAGTGCGCGCGCCAACGGTTTGGCCAGCTCCAGCGCCTGGTTGTAACCACGCGATCCAGTGGCCAGCCGTAGCGAAACGGCGCCCATGCCGCATCCCACGGTGGTGCGTGACGCTGGCACTGCCCGCACAACGGCGCCGACGTACCCAACGGCAACGCACAGCGTGCGCAGCAACGTGGATTGCGCGGCAACTCGGCGGCGCAATCGGCACACAAATCCATGCCTTCAGCACCCGCCGCGCCACACAGCAGACAATGCCACGGCAACACGAACTGCCGCAGATGTTGCCACGCGCTGCGCCAAGCATGCATGCGCCGGTCCGCTCAGTACGCCGGCTTGTACAAGGCGGCGTCGAGGATCGACCACAGATGGATCAGCCAGCCCAGCAGGACCAGCCACAACAGCGCGGCCAGCACGAACATGATGATGGCCTTGAGCAAGCGACCCTGCACCAACTGGCCGAGTCCGGGGATGAAAAAGCTGCAGATCGCGGCGAGCACATTGCCGGTGCTGCCTTGTCCGTCACGCATGCCGATCCACTTCCTGTCAGTACGGTCAGGTGATGGTAGCGGCTGGCCGGAATTGGCGCTGCGTCAACTCAATGAAAACTTGTGTAGTTGACGCGATCACCTGCGCCTCGCACACTTTGCCGCTACGCGCATTCAAGGATGGCATCGCATGCCTGACACCGTTAGCCGCCACGACTGGACCCGCGAAGAAGTGTCCGGGTTGTTCGATCTGCGCTTCAACGACTTGCTGGATCGCGCGCACCAGGTGCACCGCACGTATCACGACGCCAACGCCGTGCAGGTATCCACGTTGCTGTCGATCAAGACCGGGGGCTGCCCGGAAGACTGTGCGTATTGTCCGCAGGCGATGCGCTACCAAACCGGCGTGCAAGTGCAAAAACTGCTGAGCGTGGACGAGGTCCTCGAACGCGCGAAGGCGGCCAAAGCCGCCGGCGCCAGCCGCTTCTGCATGGGCGCGGCGTGGCGCGGGCCGAAGGATCGCGACATCCCCAAGGTCGCCGCCATCGTGCGCGCGGTGAAGGATCTTGGTCTGGAAACCTGCGCCACGCTCGGTCTGCTCGGCGATGGTCACGCGCAGGCACTGAAATCCGCCGGACTGGATTACTACAACCACAATATCGACACCGCGCCGGAGTACTACGGCGAAATCATCCACACCCGCGAATATCAGGATCGCCTCGACACGCTGGAACAAGTGCGCAACGCCGGCCTGAAAACCTGCTGCGGCGGCATCGTCGGCATGGGCGAGACCCGGCTGCAGCGCGCCGGATTGCTGCAGGCGCTGGCCAACCTGCCCGAGCACCCGCAGTCGGTGCCGATCAACCAGTTGGTACCCGTCCTCGGCACGCCGCTGGCCAACGCCGAGCCACTGGACCCCTTCGAGTTTGTGCGCACCATCGCGGTGGCGCGCATCGTCATGCCGCTGTCCATCGTGCGGCTTTCCGCCGGTCGCCAGCAGATGGATGACGCGGTGCAGGCGCTGTGTTTCTTCGCCGGCGCCGGCTCGATTTTTTATGGCGAAAAACTGCTGACCACCGGCAATCCGGAGGTCGAAGCCGATCGCGCGTTGTTCCGTCGGCTGGATTTGCATCCGCTGGAAGTGACGCTGGACGACGGCACGGTACCCGCCGGCCTGTTCGGCGCGAATGCCGATTGCGGCAGCTGCGGCACCGCTTGCAGTTGCAGCGCGGCAGCGTGAAACCGTTGACCGCACAGATGACGACGGCCCGCACGCACGGGTTCCGTTCATGGTTCGACAAGCTCACCACGAGCGGAACCCACCACCTGCCGGGCATCCAGCGCCTGTCGTCGTGCCGGTTCAGATGCTGCTCGCTGCGCGCGAGTTCGCCAGCGCAGCGGCGCCACGCATGACTCGTCCCGAACTGCTCCCGCGCCTCGCCGCGCAATGCACCGCGCGCGCGCAACAGCATCTACTGCGGCGCCTGCGCAGGATCGACCACGCCAGCGGCCCGTGGCTGGAGAGTGGTGGCCGGCAACTGCTGTCGTTTTGCAGCAACGATTACCTCGGCCTGGCGCAACACCCCCAGGTGATCGCCGCGTGCAAGCGCGTGGCCGATGACGAGGGCGTCGGCAGCACCAGCGCGCATTTGATCTGCGGTCACCGCGCGGCGCACGCGGAACTGGAACAAGCGCTGGCAGCGTGGACCGGGCGCGAGCGCGCGTTGCTGTTTTCCGCCGGCTACATGGCCAACATCGGTGCGCATCAAGCGTTGCTCGCGCGCGGCGATGTGTGCGTGCAGGACAAACTCAATCACGCCTGCCTGCTCGATGGCGCGCGCCTGTCTGGCGCCGAACTGCTGCGTTATCCGCACGCGGATGTGGCCGCCGCCGCACGCCAGCTCAACACGCGCCCGAATGCCGCCGCGCTGCTGGCGACCGACGGCGTGTTCAGCATGGATGGTGATGTCGCGCCGCTGCGCGAACTGGCCGCGCTGTGCGCGCAGCAACACGCCACGCTGATGGTCGACGACGCGCACGGGCTGGGCGTGTTCGGCGTCAACGGTGCCGGCAGCGTCAACGCCGCCGGACTGGGACAGCGCGAAGTGCCGGTGTTGATGGCGACGCTGGGCAAGGCGCTTGGTTGTCATGGTGCGTTTATTGCCGGCCCGGCGGCGTTGATCGAAGGCCTGCTGCAAGGCGCACGCACGTACATCTACACCACCGCCATGCCGCCGGCGCTGGCCGCTGCAGCGCTGGCCGCCGTGCACTTGGCGCAGAGCGAAACCTGGCGCCGCGAAAAGCTGACGAGTTTGATTACGCGGTTCCGCAGCGGCGCGCGCGACCTCGGCCTGCCGTTGCTGCCCTCCTCCAGCGCCATTCAGCCACTGCTGCTGGGCAGCGCCGACGCTGCGCTGGCGACGGCGCTGGCGCTGGAACAACGCGGTCTGCTGGTCAGCGCCATCCGCCCGCCAACCGTGCCCGTGGGCAAAGCACGCCTGCGCATCACGTTGTCGGCGGCGCACGACGAAGATCAGGTCGATCAACTGCTGGCGGCGCTGGATGCCGCGCGCCCGCTCGTCGCCGCCGCCGCCAACGCATGACCCGCTGCCCTGCACCAGCTTCGTCCGCCATGCATGACCTCCGACAGAGCCGCGCCACCCACGCCTCGTATAATGGCCTGCTCGCTCCCGCTGATCCGCGCATGTCGATCGTCAACATTGCCGCCTACAAATTCGTCAGCCTGGCCGACACGCCGGCGCTGCGCGAGCGCCTGCTTGCGTGCTGCACCGAGCTGGCGTTGAAAGGCACGATCCTGCTGGCGCCCGAAGGCATCAACCTGTTTCTGGCCGGCGAGCGTGCCGCGCTTGACGCGTTCCTCGCGCAGTTGCGCAGCGACGCACGCTTCGCCGACATTCCAGTGAAGGAATCGCTCTCGGCCGCAGTACCGTTTGGCCGTCTGCGCGTTCGTCTCAAGCGCGAAATCATCACGATGCGCCACGCCGCGACTCAGCCGATGGATGGTCGCGCGCCGGCGGTGGATGCGCCCACGCTGCAACGCTGGATCCAGCGCGGACACGATGACGACGGCCGCGAGCTGGTGCTGCTGGACACGCGCAACACCTACGAAACCGCACTCGGCACGTTCACCGGCGCAGTGGCTTACCCACTGGCGAATTTCGGCGACTTCCCCGCCGCGATTGCCACCGACCACGCGCGCTACGCGGACAAGACGGTCGTGCCGTATTGCACCGGCGGCATCCGCTGCGAAAAAGCCGCGTTGCACATGCGCGCGCTGGGCATGACTCACGTGTATCAACTGGACGGCGGCATCCTCGGCTATCTCGAACACACCGACGGCAGCGGCTGGCGCGGCGACTGTTTCGTGTTTGATCAGCGCGTGGCGGTCAATGCCGACCTGGCGCCGACGCAGGCCAAGCTTGCGCCGGCACAAGCGCACAAGGCAGAAACGCACGTCAAGCCCGCGTCGCACACCGCGCCATGACCTTGCATATCGACAAGCTCGGCCACGGCCCGGTGCCGATGGTGTTGCTGCACGGCTGGGCCATGCACGGTGGGGTCATGCGGCCGCTGGTGGACGCGCTGGCCGAGCAGTGCACGCTGTACGTTGTCGACCTGCCCGGTCACGGCTGGTCGCGCGCCAGCACGGTGCCACTGGAACCACGCGCGTGCGCTGTCGCCATTGCCGCACTCACGCCGCCGGCCATCTGGGTCGGCTGGTCGCTGGGTGGCCTGATCGCATTGACCGCCGCGCTCGACTTGCCGCAGCACGTGCGCGCGCTCGGCATGCTGTGCGCCACGCCCAAGTTCGTGCGCGACGCGAGCTGGCCCTGCGGTAGCGACGCCACGCTGGTGCGCCAACTGGCCACCGACCTGGAAACCGATTATCACGCCACGCTGGAGCGCTTTCTCGCGCTCGAAGCGATGGGCAGCGCCGACCCGCGCGCCGAGCTGCGCGAACTGCGCAAGCTGGTGTTTTCGCGTGGCGAACCGGATTTACGCGTGCTGCAGGAAGGTATCGGCATACTCGACCACGCCGACCGTCGCGCCGCGCTGCCCGATACCCCCACAGGCGATGCAATGGTCAGCGACGCGTTGCGCCGGCGGTTACGTCGAGATCAACCAGGCCAGCCACGCGCCCTTCTTTGGCCACGCCGACGCCGTCACACAAGCCTTGCAACCGCTGCTGGCCACCACCTCCACCGAGCAAACGCGATGAGTGAATTCCTCCTCGATACCCCGCAAGTGCAGCGCAACTTTGCCCGCGCCGCCGCCAGCTACGAACAACACGACGCGTTGCAACGCGAAGTACAGCAACTGCTGCTGGAACGCCTGACGTTCTATCTGAAGACGCCCGAACGCATCGTCGATATTGGCGCCGGCACCGGGCGCGGCACGGCCTTGCTCAAGGCGCGCTATCCGAAAGCGGAAGTGATTGCCATCGACCCCGCGCTGCCGATGCTGCACGCCGCGCGCCACCACAGCACCTGGCGCAAACCGTTTCTGCGCGTGGCCGGCGAGGCCACGGCGCTGCCACTGGCCGATCACAGCGTCGACATCCTGCACTCCAACCTGTGCTTCCAGTGGATCAACGATCTGCCCGCGCTGTTTGCCGAATGCGTGCGCCTGCTCAAGCCGGGCGGCATGCTGGTGTTTTCCAGCCTCGGTCCGGACACCCTGCAGGAGCTGCGCGCGGCGTGGGCGCAAGTCGACGAACAATCGCACGTCAGCCGCTTCCTTGACATGCACGATGTCGGCGACGCCGTACTCGCCGCCGGCCTGCGCGATCCCGTACTGGACGTGCAGCGCTACTCCATGACCTACAGCGAACCGCGCAAGCTGCTGGAAGAACTGCAAGGCCTTGGCGCCACCAACGCCGACCACGACCGCGGCCGCGGTCTCACCGGCAAGACGCGCTACAAGCGCATGCTCGCCGCTTACGAAACCATGCGCGTGGACGGCCGCATCCCCGCCATGTGGGAAGTCGTCACCGCCCACGCCTGGGGCCCGCCACCCGGCCAGGCCCGCCGCGCCGGCGGCGTGGAGATCGCCAGTTTCTCGGTGGACAGTTTGCGTGGGTCGCGGCGGCAACGCTGAAAGCAAACGCATGGCGCGCCGGAATGTCATGAGAAGTTGAAAAATGAACCTGGGCTACCCCTGACCGCTCGACTCCCTGACCGCTCTGTTACCAGGGATCCCCTGCCGGGAGTGTTGTGCGGGTGCCGACGCTGACAGGCCGCCGCCTCTTGTGAAACCACCCCAACGCAATCAAGTTACAGGTTCCCGGCAGCGCGCAGTCCCCATGATCTTCCGCTGGTTCGAATCCCTTATCGATGCGTTCAAGGAGCCGGATGACGGCATGCCGCCGCAGTCGGTATGGCGCTTCTATGCGTTCTACCTGCGCCAGGTGTGGCCGGTGTTTGCGGTGGCGATCGTGGTCGGCTTTGTGGTAGCCATTGTCGAGGTGTCGCTGTTTGGCTTCATCGGCAGCATTGTGGACATGGCCAAGGGGGTGCCGGCGACAGACTTTTTCCAACGGCACGGTCGCGAGTTGCTGTGGATGGGGTTTGTCGCGCTGGTTGTCCGGCCTGTCGCCATTGGCTTGCACGATCTGCTGGTAAACCAGACGATCGTGCCCAGCCTGACCAATCGCATCCGCTGGCAAAACCATCGCTACGTAATCCGCCAGAGTCTGGGGTTTTTCCAGAACGATTTTGCCGGGCGCATTGCCAACCGCATCATGCAGACTGGCGGCTCGCTGCGTGCGTCGGCGGTGCAGATTGTCGACGCGATCTGGTACGTCACCATCTACACCGGCAGCGCCGTCGTGCTGTTCGCGCAGGCAGATGTCTGGTTGGCGGCGCCGCTGATCGCTTGGGTGTTCGCATATATTGGCCTGCTGGCGTTGTTCATTCCGCGCATCAAGCAGCGCTCATGGGTGGCGTCGGAAGCGCGCTCGAAACTGATGGGGCGCATCGTCGACGGCTACAGCAATGTGTTGACGCTCAAACTGTTTGCGCACACGCGACGCGAGGAAGCCTACGTCGCCGAGGCGATGGCCGAGCAGACCACCAAGTTGAGTCGGATGACTCGCGTCACCACCGCGATGGATGCCAGCATCACCACGCTCAACGGCTTCCTGATCGTCGGCACCTCGGCGCTGGCGCTGTGGCTGTGGAGCGAAGGTCGAGTGACGGTGGGGGCGATTGCGCTGTCCACCGGACTGGTCATTCGCATCAACAACATGTCCGGCTGGATCATGTGGGTGGTCAACGGCATCTTCGAGGACGTTGGCACCGTGCAGGACGGCATCACCACGATCTCGCAACCGCGTGCGGTGCAGGACCGTGAAGGGGCGATGCCGCTGGAAGTAACCAACGGCGCGGTGACGTTCGAGCACATCCATTTTCACTACGGCAAGCGCAGCGGCGTGATCGCCGGCCTCGACCTGAACGTGTGCGCGGGTGAAAAGATCGGCGTGGTCGGCCCCTCCGGTGCGGGCAAGTCCACCTTGGTCAATGTACTGCTGCGCCTCTACGACCTGGAAGCCGGGCGCATCCTGATCGACGGTCAGAACATTGCGCAGGTGACACAGGAAAGCCTGCGCTCGCAGATTGGCGTAGTCACGCAGGACACCTCGCTGCTGCATCGCTCGATTCGCGACAACCTCTTGTACGGACGGCCAGACGCCAGCGACGCGCAGATCGCCGATGCCGTGCGCAAGGCCCGCGCGGACGAGTTCATCCCGCAGCTCAGCGATGGACAAGGTCGAGTGGGTTATGACGCGCTGGTCGGCGAACGTGGTGTGAAGCTCAGCGGCGGCCAGCGCCAGCGCATTGCCATCGCCCGCGTGCTGCTGAAAGACGCGCCGATCCTGGTGCTGGATGAGGCCACTTCCGCACTCGACTCCGAAGCCGAAGCGGCGATCCAGGACAGCCTCGACATCCTGATGCAGGGCAAGACCGTGATCGCGATTGCCCATCGCCTGTCCACCATCGCGCGCATGGACCGGCTGGTGGTGCTGGACAAGGGCGTGATCGTGGAAAGCGGCACGCATGCACAGTTGATCGCGCACGGTGGCTTGTATGCGCGGCTGTGGCGCCGACAGACCGGCGGGTTTGTGGCGGCGGAAGACATGGCCGGGTGAGCGTTGGTGAAACGGCGACCGATGGCGCTTTGCTTCGGATTCCCCGCCACGCAAAAGGTCCATCCTTGCCCGCACAACAAGGCAACAAAGTAGCCGGGTTGATTTATCTCGCCAGAAGAACCAGCCTGACGCGCTTTCTCGACACCCTTCCCGGCCGCTCATTTTTCCGGCTCCCCCATGTCCAGCCCATTTACCAACGCAATACACACCGCAGACCTCGCAGGGCACCCGCTTGCCGCAGACGAGACCTTGCTGGAAGCGCACCACCTGGCCTTCCACATCGAAGGCCGAACGCTGTGGCAGGATTTCGATCTGGTGCTGCGCGCGGGCGAGCG
>CAJDVA010000121.1_pt1 | contig 10454 bp, 6 predicted proteins | sample 7391241 | NCBI WGS metagenome assembly CAJDVA01 (sample SAMEA7055678, study PRJEB34461) | soil metagenome | biome: terrestrial ecosystem; feature: Peninsula; material: soil | place: Antarctica | collected 2016
GTTCATGGCGCACGTGATGCCCGAGCACGCCGAGCGTGTCAAGCGGTACCGCGACGACGCCCCGCTGTTCAGCCGGTTCCAGATCGAGCACCAGATCGAGTCGGCCTATGCGCGCACCGTGCAGCTTCCTTCCGGCGGTGCCATCGTGATCGACCATACCGAAGCGCTGGTGTCGGTGGACGTGAACTCGGCGCGCGCCATTCGCGGCGGCGACATCGAGGAAACTGCCACCCGCACCAACCTGGAAGCCGCCGACGAAGTGGCACGCCAGATGCGCCTGCGCGACCTTGGCGGCCTGATCGTGATCGACTTCATCGACATGGAAGAGTCGCGCAACCGCCGCGACGTGGAAAACCGCCTGCGCGATGCGCTGCGGCAAGACCGCGCACGCGTGCAGTTTGGCACCATCAGCAAGTTCGGCCTGATGGAGATGAGCCGCCAGCGGCTCAAGCCCGCGCTGTCCGAGGGCGCCTCCATCCCCTGCCCGCGTTGCGGCGGCTCGGGCCATATCCGCGACACCGAAAGCTCGGCGCTGCAGATTCTGCGCATCATCCAGGAAGAGTCCATGAAGGACAACACCGCCTCGGTCATGTGCCAGGTGCCGGTGGACGTGGCGTCCTTCCTGCTCAACGAGAAGCGCACCGAAATCGCGAAGATCGAACTCAAGCAGCGCATCAACGTGCTGATGGTGCCCAACAAGACGCTGGAAACGCCGAACTACCGCCTGGAGCGCCTGAAACACGACGACCCGCGCCTTGACGGCATGGAAGTCAGCTACAAGATGGCGGAAGAAGTCGAAGACCCGACCACGGTGACGCGCCGCTCGCAGGAGCGCAGCAACAAGCAGGAGCCGGTCATCAAGGGTGTGCTGCCTGATGCGCCGGCACCGGCTCCCTTCCCCAAACCGGAACCGGTCCGGACACCCGTGGCCAAGGTAGCGCCCGTGGCCGCGCCAGCCCCGGTCCCCGCGCAAAGCGGCTTCTTCGGCTGGATCAAGGGCTTGCTCGCAGGCCAGCCGACTGCCGCGCCGATGGCAGCGCCCGCCGTCGAGCCCCGGAAAGAGGACAAACGTGAAGGTCGCCCGGGACGCGATGGCGAAGGCCGTGGCGGCCCAGGCGGTGAGCGCCGCGATGGTCGCCGGGGTGAGGGCCGCGGCGGTCGTGACGGTGAGCGCCGCGATGGTCGCCGGGGTGAAGGCCGCGGCGGCCGCGATGGCGAACGACGAGGTGAAGATCGCGCTGAAGGCGCTGTCGCCGGCGCTGCACCTGAAGGTGAAGGTCAGGGCCCGCGCGGTGAAGGCCGCGGTGGTCGTGGTGAAGGTCGCGGCGGTCGTGGTGGTGAACGACGCAATGACCGCCAGGGTCCGCGCGAACGTCACGACGGCGAAGGCCGGTCCGTGGCGCCGGAAAACGCGGGAGCAACCGCAGCCGGTACAGCAGAGGCGGTGGACGGCGCAAGCGGCGAGCCAAGGCAAGACCGCCAACCGCGCAACGGTGAGCGCCGCGAACGAGGCGGGCGCAACGAGCGTGGCGAACGCGGCGAAGGCCGCGAAGGCCGGGGCGAACGTGCTGACGGCCGGGCGGAGGGCCGGGGCGATCGCCGCAATGACCGCCGGGACGAGCGCTCGCCGGGCACTGGCGAAACCATCAACGGCGCTGAACCGCTGTTGTCCGAGGGCGCCGGCGTAACGGCCGTGGCGGCCTCCATGGCGGCAACCGCTGTTGCAGCGGCGAGCGAGGACCAGGCAGGCGATGGGTCGTTTGAGCGCACCGATGGTCAGCGCGAGCGCCGCTCGCGTGACCGCTACGGCCGCGACCGTCGTGAACGCGCTCCGCGCGATGCTTCACAAGCCGCTGAGTCAGCGCCGTCCGATACGCCCGATACCGGCGAAACGGGTGTCCCCCAGGAGACGGTGCAACGCAGATCGTACTTTGACACGGCTCCGGCCGCCGCCGAGCCGGTCGCCGCTGAAGCGACAAGCACCCGCCCGACGCCAGCGGTGGTCGCCCCGGCTCAAGCACCCGCATCGGTGATGACAGCACCCGTTGCCGCGTCACCGGTGGCGGTGCCTGCCATCGTGACCCCGCCTGTGCACGCGTTGCCCAAGGTGACGGCCTTCGAGCTGCCTCTGGCCGAGCTGACGCAAGTCGCTGTAGGCTCGGGGCTGCAGTGGGTCAATTCCGATGTCGACAAGATCGCCTCCGCGCGCGCCACCATGGCCGCCGAGCCACGTGCGGTGCACGTGCCGCGCGAGCGTGCGCCGATCGTGCCAGCGGACGATGGCCCTTTGGTTCTGGTGGAGACCAAACGCGATTTGCGTGAGATGACGCTGCCGTTCGAGCAAACCAACCCCGAAGCGACGCCGTAAACCAGTTGGGCGGGACACCGCCCAGCGCGGCACTGCCGCTCTTGCAAAAGCCGCCGGGAAGGCAGCCCTGGCGGCTTTTTTCATGAGCCCGCTACAGCTGTGCGGCGCGCTTCCAGGCCTGAGCGGCCACTGCGTCATCACCGCGCTGCTCGGCCAACTGGGCCAGCGCACGCCAGGCATTCCGATGCAGGCCCGCGTCCTGCAGTCCTGTCGTGGCCTGCAGGAGCAGCTGCTGTGCCTTGCCCCAGAGCTGGCGCTGCATGCACGCCATACCCGCCAGGTACTGCAACCGGGCGTCTCGCGGATTGCGCTGCTGGGCCATCTCGATGCGGGCCAGCCACGACGCATCGAGCGAATCGAGTCCCAGTTCCAGCGCGCGCACCAGTTTGATGCTCTGATAGTCACCGAGTCCGGATGACGACTCGCCGCCCGACGCCACCATACGCTCCCACACCGGCAGCAGCCACGCGCGGGCGATCGCGGCATCTCCCTGCAAGGCCACCATGCGCTGGGCCGCCTCGATCGCCACCTCGGGCATGACACGCTCGGCGCTCTCCAGCGCGTTCCACACGCGCAGCAACTGCGCTGTGTCATAGGCGCCGTTGATCAGCTCGGTGACCAGCCCCCGCACAATGCTTTGTGCCGCATCGCCCGGAAACGCCCGGTGCTTGGCCAGCAAGCGCGCCGTCTCCAGCGCGACCACTGTCTGGCGCGCCAGACGAGCCGCCTTGAGTTTGATGCGCAGTGCCAGCGTGCGGCGTGCCACTCCCTGCGGGAGCTCGTCGAGCCAGGCCAGCGCTACCCGCGCTTCGCGGTCGTCGAGTGCCCAGCGTGCGGCCAGCAGCTGCGCGCCTTCCCGCGTTTCCTGCCCGAGCGCCACGTGCCGTTGCGACGGGTCTTCCAGCGCGCGTGTCAGGTGCTCATCGCGCCCCGCCTTGTCTTGCAACGCTTGCGCACTCTCGGCCGCAACAAGGTGCGACAGGGCGCGCAACTGCAATCCATTGACCAGCTTCACGCCAGACGCGCTCAGAGCATTTTCCTGGCTCAAAGCCGTTTGCGCCGACTTGCGTGCGCGGATGAAGCGCCCCGCCAGCAGGTATGACTGCGCGTCCATCAGCGCTGCGTGCATGGCCCGTTCCTTCTGCTGCACGCGCCAGCGTTTCGCTTGTCTGGGTAAATCAAACAACGCTGCGAGCGCGCGCAAGGCCCCATAGCTCAGCACAAAGGCAGCCAGCAGCAGCAATACCACCAGATTGAGAGAGAGGTCGACCCGGTACGGGGGCCAGAACACGGTGATAACCCCCTGGTTGTTGCCGGCAAACAGGGCAACCGCCACTGCCACGCCAAACAGGGCCACCAGCCACAGAGCGGCGCGCATTCAGCGGCCCGCCGCCGCGGTGGCCAATGCCGCCAGCGTCTCATCGACACGCGGCAACTCCACCGTCTTCATCTGGCTTTGCACCTGCTGCAGCAGCCCTGCCACGGCCTGGGTCTTGCGCGCGGCCGGATCGAAATACCGGTTCAGTGCGCGGCTGGCAGCCGCCAGATCGGAGCGCGCCGATTCAGTCTGCCGCGCCAACAGCCCAAGGCGCGCGTTGAGCAGTTTGAGTTTGAGGTTTTCGCGCAAAAAGAAAGACTGTTCGGGCGACAGCAGCATGGCCTCGGGTTGTTCAATGCGGCTCACGCGCAACAGGTTGCGTACCTCGACGTGCAGCACACGAAGCGCTCGCTGCCACCAGGCCGGTGCGCCCGCAGGGGCCTTGGGCGTCGCAGGGCGGGCCGCATCGGAACTCAGGGCCGCATTGACCACGGGCAGTTCGGCGACCAGACGAACCAGTTCATCGAGTTTGTCCAGCAAGCCCGGCGTGTCCGTCACGCTGGCTGCAGCGACGCGGTCGATATCGTGTTCGATGGCCCGCTGCACCGGCGCCAGGCGCGGCTGCGCGGCGCGTATCACGCGCTGGTCAGCGGTCTTCAAGGCGGCCAGCAAGGGTGCGATGCTGCCGGTGAGCTGGGCCTGCTGCTGCGCGAGGCGAATAGCCGAATCCAGATCGACCACGAGGTTGTCGTCGCGCGTGCGCGACAGGCTCTGCATCAAATCTTCAAGCTGCGTGCGTTGCAGCGTCACTTCGCTGAGCCGCTCGTCGGACACGGCCTGGCGCGCCGCTGTTTCGCGGGCCAGATCGAGCGCCCCTTTCGCCATGCTGTGTGCCTCGGCCGCACGTGCACCCGAATCTGCGCTCTGACGTGCCAGTTGACCCTGGATGGAAGAGAGTTTCTGCCACAACAGCACACTGGACAGCAGTGCCAATCCCGCAAGCGCGACAAGAATGATCAACAGCAGGCGCGGCACGGCACTGTGCGCGGCGGCCACAGGCGCCAGCGCGGCACCGGCCGGATCGGCTCCGGGCCCAGTCTGCGGGATGGCGGCGTCGGCAGTGGGCTCGGTCGCGTTCATGGCACAGATTCTATCGACGCCACCACATCGTCCAGCGTCGGGCGTGACTCGGCAGTTTCACCAGGTGGTGAATGGCCTGCGAACTGCTGAACAGCCAGATCGAACCATCCTGCGCGGCCTGCTGCGCCAAAGCAGTCTGCTGCGGGCTGAACACCGGTGCGCGGCGCTCGTACGCCACCACCACCTCCACCTTCGCACCCGCGCCGGCCAATTGCCGCGCGAGCCAGTCGCGCCCCGCACTGGCGCCGCCGTCGCTGCCGCGCACGATGAGTACGCGTGCCCCCGCCGGCACGCCCGAACGCACGCGCTGCCACAGCGCTTCCGAGTCGAACTGACCCGCTTGCGCATCCGGCGCCTCGATGGCGCGCGCCGCCACACCGGCTTGCTGCAAGGCCGCAACCGTGCCCGGCCCAGGCGCCCAGCAGCGCGGCGACAAACCCGCGGTCACTCTTAAATCAATAGCTGACCAAGATGATGGAATAACGGTTACAGGCAGTTTTGATGCAAAGAAATGCGCAACTGCATTGCCACTGACAAACATGACGGCAAAGTACTCTTGCAGCCGTTGCCAAGCCAACTCGAGGGCCTGGCGCGCCGACCGGTCCGTCACCGCGCCAATCGTGATCAGCGGCAACACCAGGGGATCAAGGCCGCGCGCCAACAACTGCTGGCTCCAGCCCCTGGCCTCGCGCTCCGGGCGGGTCACGATGACGCGCATGGCCACAGGCTGTTGTGACACGCGTGTGGCTAACCTGGCGAGTAACGGGCGCCGCCATCGCGCAGCTTCGTCGCCACCTGCTCACCCAGACGCTCGGCGCCAGCCAGGTCCGCGACGGCGTCAGCCCCGCGTGCCTTCACCAGTGCGCCGCCGCCATCCACATCTCCCCAGGCGGCACTGAGCTGCAGAAATTCGCCGTCGAAGCGCGCAAATGCCGCCAGCGGCATCGAGCAACTGCCGCCCATGGCACGGCTGACCGCACGCTCGGCCGCCGTGGCCAGCCAGGTGGCTTGGTGCATCAACGGGGACAGGGCATCCATCAAATCCTGGCGCCCCGAGCGTACCTCGACCCCCAGTGCGCCCTGGCCGGCTGCTGGCAGCATGTCGTCAGGCTCGAATACGCCACGAATGCGCGCGGCAACGCCCAGGCGCCTCAGCCCGGCGGCGGCCAGCACAATCGCGTCGAACTGGCCTTCGTCGAGCTTGCGCAAGCGTGTGTCGAGGTTGCCGCGCAGCGGCTCGATACGCAGGTCGGGGCGCAGCGCGCGCAGCAGCACGACGCGGCGCAGACTGGAGGTGCCCACCACGGCGCCCTGTGGCAAATCTGTCAGCGCGGCATAACGGTTGGACACGAACGCATCGCGCGGGTCTTCGCGCTCCAGCACGCAGGCCAGCACAAAGCCCTCGGGAAGGTCCATCGGCACGTCCTTGAGCGAGTGCACGGCAAGGTCAGCGCGGCCTTCCTCCAGGGCGACTTCCAGCTCTTTCACGAACAGCCCCTTGCCCCCCACCTTGCTCAGGCTGCGGTCCAGAATCTGGTCGCCCTGAGTGCTCATGCCCAGCAGCTTGACGCGATGGCCGCGCTGCTCCAGCAGGGCCTGGACGTAGGCAGCCTGCCACAAGGCCAGGCGGCTTTCCCGGGTGGCAATGACGAGAGGGGATGGGGCGGGCGAACTCAAAGTCTTGACCTGTTCGTAATGTTCGGGGAGGCCCCCGCAGCAGCCAATGCTAGCATGCACGCTCACCTCGAACCACGCAGCGCCAGCCCACGGCAAGGACGTCTTTTCATGAAATCACCCGACACGAATTCACACGGGAAACGCTTGCCAGACAGCGCAAGCCCGGGCGCACGGGATCACAACAGCGAGCGCCCGCCGGGCCGATCCCGCGACAACGAGCGCCCGCTGGTGGAAGACATCCGCCTGCTGGGGCGCATCCTGGGAGACGTGATCCGCGAGCAGGACGGGACCAAAGCGTATGAGCTGGTAGAACAGGTCCGCAAGTTGTCGGTCGCATTTCGCCGCGACGCCGACCAGGAAGCCGACAAGGCTCTCAAGAAGCTGCTCAAGTCGCTGAGCGGCGACCAGGCGGTCAGCGTGATCCGGGCCTTCACCTATTTCAGTCACCTCGCCAATCTGGCCGAGGATCGGCACCACATCCGCCGCCGCGCGGTGCACGAGCGCGCCGGCAACACCCAGGAAGGCAGCATCGAAGTGGCTCTGGCCCGCCTGCGCTGGGCCGGCATCGCGCCCAAAACCATTGCCAACACGCTGGCGCATGCCTACCTGTCGCCAGTGCTCACGGCGCACCCGACCGAGGTCCAGCGCAAAAGCATTCTGGACGCCGAGCGCGACATCGCCCAGTTATTGACCGTACGCGACGAGATCAAGAGCCGGGCGCTATTCAATCCCACCAGCAAGGACGCGCTCACGCCACGGGAGTTGGCCGCCAACGAAGCCCAGTTGCGCGCCCGCGTGATGCAGCTCTGGCACACGCGGCTGCTGCGCTTTTCCAAACTGACCGTCACCGACGAGATCGAGAATGCGCTGAGCTACTACGAGTCGACGTTTCTGCGGGAGATCCCCAAGCTCTATGCCGACCTGGAACGCGAGTTGGGTAGCCACCCCGTGCACAGCTTTCTGCGCATGGGCCAATGGATCGGCGGCGACCGCGACGGCAACCCCAACGTGAGCGCGCAGACCCTCGAATACGCGCTGGGGCGCCAGGCCGAGATGGCGCTGCGGCACTACCTGACCGAAGTCCACTTTCTGGGTGGCGAGCTGTCCCTGTCGGCCATGCTGGTCGATTGCAGCCCCGCGATGCAGGCGCTGGCGGAAAGCTCGCCCGACACCAATGAGCATCGCAAGGACGAGCCGTATCGGCGCGCCCTTACCGGCATCTACGCGCGACTGGCGGCCACCCTGAAAGACCTGACCGGCGGTGACGCCGCGCGCCATGCCGTCGCGCCGCAAAATGCCTACCGCAAGGCACAGGACCTGTGCGCCGATTTGCGCACCATCGAGGACTCGCTGCTGGCCCACCACGGCGCGGCCCTGGTCGCGCAGCGCCTGCACCCGCTGATCCGCGCGGTCGAAGTGTTCGGCTTTCACCTGGCCACGGTGGATTTGCGCCAGAGTTCCGACAAACACGAGGAGGTGGTGGCTGAACTGCTGGCCGTGGCGCGCATCGAGCCGCACTACGCCCGCCTCGACGAGCCGGCCAAATGCGCCCTGCTGCTGCAGTGCCTGAACGATGCGCGGCCGCTGCGCGTGCCCGGTGCCGGCTACTCGGCGCACAGCCGGGGCGAGCTGGCCATCTTCGAGACGGCCAGGCTCATGCGCGAGCGCTTTGGCGTGGAGGCGATTCGCCACTACATCATCAGCCACACCGAGACCGTGAGCGATCTGCTGGAAGTACTGCTGCTGCAAAAGGAAGTGGGGCTGATGCACGGCGTGCTCGGCGACGCCCAGGCCACCCACGACCTGATCGTCGTGCCGCTGTTCGAGACCATCGAGGATTTGCGCAACGCCGCACCCATCATGCGCGAGTTCTACGCGCTGCCCGGCGTGGCCGCACAGATAGCGCGCAGCGGCGCCGAGCAGGACATCATGCTCGGCTATTCCGACAGCAACAAGGACGGTGGCATCTTCACCAGCAACTGGGAGCTGTACCGCGCCGAGATCGCGCTGGTGGAGCTGTTCGACGAACTGGCCGCCAGCTCGCACAAACTGCAGCTGCGCCTGTTCCACGGCCGTGGCGGCACGGTGGGGCGCGGCGGCGGCCCGAGCTACCAGGCCATCCTGGCGCAGCCGCCGGGGACCGTGCGCGGGCAGATTCGCCTGACCGAGCAGGGCGAGGTGATCGGCTCCAAGTACGCCAACCCCGAGATCGGCCGGCGCAACCTGGAAACCCTGGTCGCCGCCACGCTGGAGGCCACCCTGCTGCAGCCGACCAAGCCGGCCACGCGGGCCTTTCTGGAGGCGGCCGCGCAGCTGTCAACGGCCAGCATGGCGGCCTATCGCGCGCTGGTCTATGAGACGCCCGGCTTTACCGACTACTTCTTCAGCGCCACGCCGATCCGCGAGATCGCCGAGCTCAACATCGGCTCTCGCCCGGCCTCGCGCAAGGCCTCGCAACGCATTGAAGACCTGCGCGCCATTCCTTGGGGCTTCAGCTGGGGCCAGTGCCGGCTAACCTTGCCCGGCTGGTACGGCTTCGGCTCGGCAGTGCAGGCGTTCCTGCACAGTGATGGTGATCAAAACAAAGCCAACCCTAATAAGGATGGGATTTCTCTGCTGCAAAAAATGTACCGCCAGTGGCCGTTCTTTCGCACCCTGCTGTCCAATATGGACATGGTGCTGGCCAAGAGCGACCTGGCGCTAGCCTCACGGTATTCAGAGCTGGTGGGCGATGCGCGCCTGCGCAAGAAGATTTTCAGCGCGATCGAGATGGAGTGGCATCGCACCACCGAGGCACTGGCCCTGATCACCGGCGAAAAACAGCGCCTGGCCGGCAATGCCGCGCTGCAGCGCTCCATCCGCCACCGTTTTCCTTATATCGACCCGCTGCACCATCTGCAGGTGGAATTGGTGCGCCGCTACCGCGCCGGGCAAGCGGACGAGCGCGTGCATCGCGGGATTCACATTTCCATCAACGGGATTGCGGCGGGCCTGCGCAATACGGGTTGAGGGGTCAAGCCGCCCACCGGACCAATCGCGTAAGATTACTTTGACGGCTTGCGCCGCGAGCCATGGGCCGCCAGGCAAACCAATCAAAAAGGAAGTTCATGGAAAGGTTTGCACTTGAGCACAGCAAACTGGCATACCGCGCCGACTTCGTGATCTACGCGCTGGCGGTCGTGCTGATCGCGTGCGCGTTGCTGACGGTCGGGCCGCGCACCGACCGGCCCTTGATGGCAGCGCTGGTCCTGCTGGGTCTACTGGGCTGGAGTCTGTTGGAATATGTTGCGCACCGCTTTGTGCTGCACGGCGTGCCGCCGTTCAGCATCTGGCACGCGGCGCACCACGAGCGCCCGACCGCCCTGATTTGCACCCCCACGCTACTGAGCGGGTCGCTGATTGCGCTGCTTGTCTTTCTGCCGGCGCTGCTGCTGAGCAATCTGTGGCGCGGCAGCGCGCTGACACTGGGCGTGCTGGTGGGCTACCTGGCCTACTCGAGTGTTCACCATGCGGTGCACCACTGGCACGGCGGGGGAAAGTGGCTGCGGCAGCGCAAGTACTGCCATGCGATGCACCATCGCAGCGAAGACGCTGGCTATTACGGTGTCACCACCGCATTTTGGGACACTGTTTTTCACTCAACGAAGTAGCGGGACCCGGCACAGGCGGCCCTGGTTTCAACTGCCGAGAAACTCCCCGACCGGCTTCAGGTCATCAACGCGGTCACACACCGCCTTGATGACCATCAAAACGGGCACGCCGAGCAACAACCCCCACACCCCCCACAGCCAACCCCAGGCCAGTACCCCCACGAAGATCGCCACCGGGTTCATGCTGCTGGCGCGACTGGTAAGCCAGGGCGTCAGGCCGTAGCCTTCGATGCTGTGGATCACGAGCGACACCAGGGCCACGACCACGGCCATCTCGATCGTGCCGAACTGCAGGAAACTG